>ENA-UEQW01001430-UEQW01001430.1-human-gut-metagenome-genome-assembly--contig:-NODE-1430-length-19706-cov-5.250395_pt1 | contig 19706 bp, 17 predicted proteins | sample MGYA00242947_ERZ507947 | MGnify/ENA primary metagenome ERZ507947 (study PRJEB26167, sample SAMN06115421) | human gut metagenome | host: Homo sapiens | place: China:Guizhou | collected 2015-03-17... | reverse complement strand
AGAAGATTGTGTATTGGCTGAAGAAAGCGGAAGGTGTGGCAGAGAATGAGGCGCAAAAGGCCGTTATCACCAAGCTGATTCAATTCTATGAAACAGGCAATCTGAAAGATTTCGATGAATATGCTATTCTTTGGGTGAAAGACTTGGATTCACGAATAGATTTTGTGAATGGATTTACTGAAAGTTACGGCGACCCGCTGGGGATGAAAGCGAGTTGGGAATCTTTGGTGAACTTCAAAGATCTGGAATCGACACATCGTACGGAGATTATCAGCAGTAACGCGCAATGGTTTGAAGATCATTCTCCGGTTGATAAATCTTTCAAGAAAGAAAAGGTGAAAGGGGTATCGGCTAAAGTGATTACTGCTGCTATCCTTGCAGGTGATCTTTATCCTGCAACAGCTATCGGTATCAATCTGCCGAATGCTAACTGGATTCGTGCTCATCACGGCTCTAAGTCAGTAACAATCGGAAATATAACAGACGCTTATAATAAAGCCGCTCACGGAAACGGATTCAACGAAGAATTTGTTTATAGCGATGCTGAAATACAACTGATTGATGCCTATTCTGACTTAACGGACGAGCTGCATACGGACTTGCACGAATGTTTGGGACACGGTTCCGGTAAGTTGCTTCCGGGCGTAGATCCGGATGCATTGAAGGCTTATGGCTCTACCATCGAAGAGGCACGTGCTGATTTATTCGGATTGTATTATGTAGCCGATCCGAAGCTGGTGGAACTGGGATTGCTCTCTTCTCCCGATGCTTATAAGGCTCAATACTATACTTATCTGATGAACGGGTTGATGACACAACTGGTACGTATCGAACCGGGAAATAGTGTTGAAGAAGCTCACATGCGCAATCGCCAGCTGATAGCCCGTTGGGTATTTGAAAAAGGAGCTGTCGATAAAGCGGTGGAACTGGTGAAGAAAGACGGAAAGACTTATGTGGTTATCAATGACTATCAGAAGGTACGTCAGCTTTTCGGCGAATTATTAGCTGAAATTCAGCGCATCAAGTCGACTGGCGATTTTGAAGGTGCTCGTACATTAGTAGAAAACTATGCGGTAAAAGTGGATCCGGCTCTGCATGCAGAAGTTCTGGAACGCTATAAGAAGCTGAATCTAGCTCCTTACAAAGGCTTTGTGAATCCGAAATACGAACTGGTGACAGATGAAAACGGAACTGTTACAGATGTCACAGTTTCCTATGATGAAGGTTATGTAGAACAAATGCTGCGTTACAGCACTGATTATTCTCCGCTGCCTTCCATAAACAACTGATCTGAAATGGATATTAAAGAACAATTGAAAGATATCAAGACACAGCTCCGTCTCTCTATGAACGGGGCTGTGTCCCAAAGTATGCGTGAGAAAGGGCTGGTTTATAAACTCAATTTCGGAGTGGAACTGCCTCGTATCAAGATGATTGCCGAAAGTTATGAGAAGAATCATGACCTGGCACAGGCTCTGTGGAAAGAGGACATTCGCGAATGTAAAATTCTGGCGGGGATGCTTCAGCCGATTGAAACGTTTTATCCTGAGATAGCCGACATTTGGGTAGAAAATATCCGGAATATCGAAATAGCCGAGCTGACTTGCATGAATCTCTTCCAGCATTTGCCGTATGCTCCGGCCAAATCTTTTCACTGGATTGCAGATGAGCAAGAGTATATACAGACTTGCGGTTTTCTGACTGCTGCCCGTCTTCTGATGAAGAAAGGGGATATGACCGAACGCGCCTCCGGCGAATTACTCGATCAGGCAATCTGTGCTGTACATTCCAACAGTTATCATGTTCGTAACGCTGCTTTATTGGTTATCCGCAAATATATGCAGCATAGTGAAGAACATGCCTTTCAAGTATGCCGTCTGGTGGAGGGAATGGCTGGTTCTACCTTGGAAGGGGAGCAGATGCTCTACAACATGGTGAAAGAAGAGACTGAAGAATAATTAACCCATTACTTATTTCTAGGAATTTCTTTTGCTTTCCGCAAAAAAGGCTTAACTTTGTTCGCGCTAATTTTGGCTGATGATGGAAACTCAAAACGTGAAAGATACAGTAAGGCAGATATTCACGGAATATCTCACGGCGAACGGGCATCGTAAGACTCCTGAACGCTACGCCATACTCGATACTATTTATTCTATCGACGGTCATTTCGATATTGACATGCTTTATTCACGGATGATGGACCAGGAGAATTTCCGGGTGAGCCGTGCAACTCTCTACAATACCATTATCCTCCTTATCAATGCACGACTGGTCATTAAGCATCAGTTTGGCACTTCTTCCCAATACGAAAAATCATATAATCGCGAGACACATCATCATCAGATATGTACTCAATGTGGTAGAGTGACCGAGTTTCAGAACGAGGAATTACAGCATGCCATTGAAAATACGAAATTGAGCCGCTTCCAGCTTTCGCATTACTCCTTATATATATATGGAGTATGTAGTAAGTGCGACAGAGCTAACAAACGGAAAAAAGTAAATAACAACAATAAAAAAGAAAAATGAAAGTAGATGTTCTATTAGGATTACAATGGGGCGACGAAGGTAAAGGAAAAGTAGTCGACGTTTTAACACCTAAGTATGATGTGGTTGCTCGTTTTCAGGGCGGCCCGAATGCCGGTCACACGCTTGAGTTCGAAGGACAGAAATATGTGCTCCGCTCTATTCCTTCCGGTATTTTTCAAGGAAACAAGGTAAACATCATCGGTAACGGTGTGGTACTTGATCCGGCATTGTTTAAGGCAGAGGCAGAAGCGCTTGAAGCATCAGGTCATCCGCTGAAAGAACGTTTGCACATTTCAAAGAAAGCTCATCTGATTCTTCCGACACACCGCATTCTGGATGCTGCCTATGAAGCAGCCAAAGGAGACGCCAAAGTAGGAACTACCGGCAAGGGTATCGGCCCTACTTATACGGATAAAGTGAGCCGTAACGGTGTTCGTGTAGGTGATATTCTTCATAATTTCGACCAGAAGTATGCTGCCGCAAAAGCTCGTCACGAACAAATTCTGAAGAGCCTGAATTATGAATACGATCTTACTGAACTGGAAAAAGCATGGTTGGAAGGTATCGAATACCTGAAACAATTCCATTTTGTAGATAGCGAACATGAAGTGAATAATCTGTTGAAAGATGGTAAGAGCGTTCTTTGTGAAGGAGCGCAGGGTACTATGCTTGATATTGATTTCGGTTCATATCCGTTCGTGACTTCTTCCAATACCGTATGTGCGGGAGCCTGCACCGGACTGGGAGTGGCGCCTAACCGTATCGGTGAAGTATATGGTATCTTCAAAGCATACTGTACTCGTGTAGGAGCAGGCCCGTTCCCATCAGAACTGTTTGATGAAACAGGTGACAAGATGTGTACTTTGGGACATGAATTCGGTTCTGTTACCGGACGTAAACGTCGTTGTGGATGGATCGACCTGGTAGCGCTGAAGTATTCCGTTATGATAAACGGGGTTACCAAATTGATTATGATGAAGAGCGATGTACTCGATACTTTCGAAACAATCAAAGCTTGTGTTGCCTACAAAGTGAATGGTGAAGAAATCGATTATTTCCCGTATGACATCACAGAAGGGGTAGAACCTGTTTATGCAGAGCTTCCGGGCTGGCAGACAGATATGACCAAGATGCAGAGCGAAGATGAATTCCCGGAAGAGTTCAACGCTTATCTGACTTTCCTGGAAGAACAACTTGGCGTAGAAATCAAGATTGTTTCTGTAGGACCGGACAGAGCACAGACGATCGAACGTTATACAGAAGAATAACCATTGATTTATTATATGGAGGAAAGGCGGAGATTGAAGAAAAACTCCGCCTTTTTTATTCAAGCCTTTGTAGTCTATTCTAAACACACAGAAAAATAATGTACGCCTTATGAAAACACGTTTTATTACTTTCCTTTTGTTGTTCGTCATGAACTTGGGAGCATTTGCACAGTCTCCTTATCAGCCTGCCGAAGAGAATCTGAAAGCACGGCAGGAATTTCAGGACAATAAGTTTGGTATTTTTCTTCATTGGGGGCTATATGCCATGCTCGCTACCGGTGAGTGGACTATGACAAACAATAATCTGAATTATAAAGAGTATGCCAAACTGGCAGGTGGATTTTATCCTTCCAAGTTTAATGCCGATAAATGGGTGGAGGCTATTAAAGCTTCGGGAGCCAAATATATCTGTTTTACTAGCCGTCATCACGAAGGTTTTTCTATGTTCGATACTAAGTATTCGGATTATAACGTAGTCAAAGCCACCCCTTTTAAAAGAGATATTGTGAAAGAACTGGCAGCTGCCTGTGCCAAGCAGGGAATCAAGCTTCATTTTTATTATTCTCATCTTGACTGGGCGCGTGAGGACTATCCCTGGGGACGTACAGGACAGGGGACGGGACGTTCGAACTCGAAAGGGGATTGGAAAAGCTATTATCAATTCATGAATAACCAGTTGACGGAGTTACTGACGAATTATGGTCCGGTAGGTGCCATCTGGTTTGACGGATGGTGGGATCAACCTAAATCTTTTAACTGGGAATTACCGGAGCAGTATGCTTTGATTCATAAACTCCAACCGGGCTGCCTGGTGGGTAACAATCATCATCAGACGCCTTTTGATGGAGAAGATATTCAGATTTTCGAACGCGATCTGCCGGGTGAGAATGCTTCGGGACTTTCTGGACAGGAGGTGAGTCGCTTGCCGTTGGAAACTTGCGAAACAATGAATGGTATGTGGGGATATAAGATTACCGACCAGAATTATAAATCTACAAAGACATTGATTCACTATCTGGTGAAGGCAGCCGGTAAGAATGCCAATCTTTTGATGAATATCGGCCCTCAACCTGATGGGGAACTTCCTGCGGTAGCTGTGCAACGCTTGGCAGAGATGGGAGAGTGGATGAAACAATATGGCGAAACGATCTATGGAACACGAAGCGGCATAGTTGCTCCGCATGATTGGGGAGTGACCACACAAAAAGGAAATAAACTCTATGTACATATCCTCGACCTGAAAGATGCAGCTTTGTTCCTGCCATTGACAGGCAAGAAGGTTAAGAAAGCAGTCTTGTTTAAAGATCAGTCTCCGGTTCGTTTCACAAAGACGAAAGCTGGTGTTTTGCTCGAATTCGCCGAGGTACCAAAAGATATTGACTATGTAGTAGAACTGACAATTGACTAATTTTTAGCTAATTCTTCATAAAAGCAAGGGGAAACTATTCTGACATTGAACGTTTCCCCTTATTTTTGGCAAACAATTTGTTTATAGATATATAGAGTAATAATTAAAATTGAAAAGTATATGATGTCTTATTGGGTATTATTTATAGGAATCGCTGTTGTCAGTTGGTTGGTACAGATGAATTTGCAAAACAAATTCAAGAAGTACTCTAAGATTCCTACAGGAAACGGAATGACAGGACGCGATGTTGCTTTGAAGATGTTGCATGACAATGGAATTTATGATGTGCAGGTTACACATACGCCGGGACGGTTGACCGACCACTACAATCCTACTAACAAAACAGTGAATTTGAGTGAAGGGGTGTATGAAAGTAACAGCATTATGGCGGCTGCCGTAGCGGCCCATGAATGTGGACACGCTGTGCAGCATGCACGTATGTACGCTCCGTTGAAGATGCGTAGTGCGCTGGTTCCGGTTGTGAACTTTGCTTCTTCCATTATGACGTGGGTATTGTTGGGTGGTATCTTGCTGATAAACTCTTTTCCGCAGTTATTGCTGGCAGGTATTATCTTGTTCGCTATGACTACATTGTTCAGCTTTATCACGCTGCCGGTGGAAATCAATGCAAGTAAACGTGCATTGGTATGGTTGAGTTCATCCGGCATTACTAATTCGTACAATCATGCACAGGCAGAAGACGCTCTTCGTTCAGCTGCTTATACGTATGTAGTTGCTGCATTAGGTTCATTAGCAACATTGGTTTACTACATCATGATCTTCATGGGTAGAAGAGACTAAGAAATGAAAAAGGGAAAAGGCAGTTTTGCCAGCTTCCTTCTATAGAATAAAAAGGGATCCTCCGCAGTCTTTCCAAAGACTATGGAGGATTTTTTATATAGTTTGGAGGACTTGTTTGAGTGTTTCTTTACGATATTAATAGGGGATGGACACAATACGGGTGATTTTTTCAAATATATGTAAGCATTGCTCGGAAATTTGCAGTAAATTTGCGCCATTAAAATTATAAACAGTAATATTATGGCAGCAAAACCAAGTATTCCTAAAGGAACTCGTGACTTTTCGCCGGTAGAAATGGCGAAGCGTAATTATATATTCAATACGATTCGTGACGTATATCATTTGTATGGATTCCAGCAGATAGAGACTCCGTCTATGGAGATGCTTTCTACACTGATGGGAAAGTACGGCGATGAAGGGGATAAACTACTCTTTAAGATTCAAAATTCAGGAGATTACTTTTCCGGGATTACTGACGAAGAATTATTAAGCCGTAATGCAGTCAAACTGGCAAGCAAATTTTGTGAGAAAGGTTTGCGTTATGATTTGACAGTACCTTTTGCTCGCTACGTCGTGATGCATCGTGATGAGATCACTTTCCCGTTCAAGCGCTATCAGATTCAACCGGTATGGCGTGCTGACCGTCCGCAAAAAGGACGTTATCGCGAATTTTATCAATGTGATGCTGACGTTGTAGGAAGCGATTCATTACTGAACGAAGTGGAATTGATGCAGATTGTCGATACTGTTTTCAGTCGTTTTAATATTCGTGTATGTATTAAGATAAACAACCGTAAGATTCTTTCCGGTATCGCTGAAATTATAGGTGAATCGGATAAAATCGTCGATATTACTGTAGCGATTGATAAACTGGATAAAATAGGTTTGGATAATGTAAATGCCGAACTGAAAGAGAAGGGAATCAGTGATGAGGCTATTGCCAAGTTGCAGCCAATCATTCTCCTTAGCGGTACGAATGCGGAAAAGTTGGCAACATTGAAGAATGTATTATCGGCCAGTGAAGTAGGATTGAAAGGAGTGGAAGAAAGTGAATTTATCCTGAATACATTGGAAACAATGGGCTTGAAGAATGAAATCGAGCTTGACCTGACATTGGCTCGCGGACTGAATTACTATACAGGTGCTATCTTTGAAGTGAAAGCGTTGGATGTGCAGATTGGTAGTATCACAGGTGGTGGTCGCTATGATAATCTGACCGGAGTATTTGGTATGGCAGGAGTGTCGGGAGTGGGTATCTCTTTTGGTGCAGACCGTATCTTCGATGTATTGAACCAACTTGAACTTTATCCGAAAGAAGCTGTGAATGGAACAGAACTTCTATTCATCAACTTCGGTGAAAAGGAAGCTGCATTCTCTATGGGAATTCTGTCGAAAGTGCGTGCTGCCGGTATCCGTGCCGAGATTTTCCCGGATGCAGCCAAGATGAAGAAACAGATGAGTTATGCCAATACAAAGAATATTCCGTTTGTAGCTATTGTCGGCGAGAATGAAATGAACGAAGGCAAAGCCATGTTGAAGAATATGGAGACAGGAGAACAAAATCTTGTTTCGGCAGAAGAACTGATTGCTGTAGTGAAGAAATAAGCAGAGATATTAGAACTCTCTATATAAAGAGGCCGCTTTAACATAAAAATGAAGTGAACCCTCGAAGTCAGATAAAAGACTTTGGGGGTTCACTTTAAAATTAAAAGAGAGTCGACTTCTTTTTTAATATTTTATTTGATCTAGTATTCCATTGAGGAAAGCAATCGCTACTCCATAATTCGTCATGGGAATGTGTTGCTCCCGAGCACGTTCGATGCGGCTAAGTACGTATTTACGATTGAACATACATGCTCCGCAATGGATTACCAAAGAGTAAGGAGTCAGATCCTGTGGAAAGTCAGTTCCGGCTACCATATCAATTTGCAGATTCTCTCCAATTCGTTTCCGTAACAAACGGGGGAGTTTCACTCTTCCTATATCTTCGGAAAGGGGAGCGTGCGTACAAGCCTCCGCTATCAGTACACGTGACGATTCCGTCAGCCTTTCAATCGCAGTTGCACTTTCTACATAATAGTGAATATCCCCCTTATAACCTGCGAAAAGTACAGAAAAAGAAGTCAGTTCACTTTCCTTTGGTTTCTGTTCATAGATCGCTTTGAAAACTTGTGAATCGGTGATGATTAACTTCGGAGGACGGGCAAGGGCTTGCAGGGTTGCCGGAAACTTGTCAGTGGTGCAAGTCACTACGAGACATTTTTTGTCCAACAATTCACGGATAGTCTGCACTTGTGGTAAAATCAGTCTGCCTTTTGGAGCTTGAATATCCTGCGGCATAACCAGAAGTACAAGGTCGTTTTCTGTCACAAGTTCCCCGGTGATACTCTGTTGACCGAAGTCCGAGGGTAGCTTTTCGAGAATGGCTTGCCGGATCTGTTCAATTCCTGTCTTTTCTTTGGCGCTGATAAGTAATGGGCGTATTTTACATTCTTCCTCAATATACGTGGCCAAGCTATCACTGTTCTCTCGTATATCTATTTTATTCAGTACCGGAATGACAGGGATATTCTTCTCTTTCAATAGTGCCAGCATCTCTTTTTCATGAGAAAAAGTATCTCCACATAGCAGCAATGCAATATCTGTTTTCTCAATAGCCTTTAAAGTCCGGCTGATACGCAGCTCTCCAAGTTCTCCCTCATCATCGAACCCCGGAGTATCTATAAACAAACACGGACCAATACCTTGAATTTCCATAGCTTTGGATACAAGGTCGGTAGTTGTTCCCGGAGTATCTGAAACGAGGGCGGTATCTTGTCCTGTCAATGCATTGATGAGAGAAGACTTACCACTGTTTCGTCTACCGAAAAAGGCTATATGAAGTCTGCTTGCACTTGGAGTATCTGTTAAGCTCATAATTACTAATTTATCAATTTGTTAATTCATGCGCAGCCAATTGGCACATCGACATATTAGCACATTGGCGTATGATTTAAAATCTAAAATCTCTTTGCCCTGCGGCTATGGCTTTGAGGTTTCGGATAGCTATTTCCCTGATTTTAGGGTTAGGGATTCGGTCTGTTTCTTTTAGAATCAATTCTAATCCTTTCTGGCGGGTATCTTCGGAAGCATAATCTTCCAGATACTCTTTCAGAGTCATCAGGGCATTCGGTCCGCAACAGTTGGCTATCTGACCGGATTTCACTAATGACATGAAACGGTCGCCTGTCCGTCCTTCCCGGTAACAGGCAGTACAGAAGCTGGGGATATATCCGAGTTCGAGCAACCAGTTGACCACTTCGTCTAATGTCCGGGTATCGCTTACGTCAAATTGCGCGGAATTATGATCGGGTAATTCCGTTTCAGCATATCCGCCTACACTGGTACGTGAGCCGCCGCTGATTTGTGAGATACCCAATTCGAGTACCTTCTTGCGTGATTCTTGTGATTCACGTGTGGAAATAATCATTCCAGTATAAGGAACGGCAATTCGGATAACAGCTACAATCTTACTGAATATCTCATCGGAAATTGAATTCGGAAAATCTCCGGCATTAATGTCATCCGCCGAACAGATACGCGGCACACTGATTGTATGAGGACCTACGCCAAATTTGGCTTCCAGATGTTCGGCATGCATTAACAATCCGATAAAATCATACCGATAAGTATTCAAACCGAAAAGCACACCAATACCTACATCATCGATTCCCCCTTCCATGGCACGGTCCATTGCTTCGGTGTGATAGGCATAATTGCTTTTCGGACCGGTGGGATGAAGTGCTTCGTAGTTGTTCTTGTGATAAGTCTCCTGGAATAAGATATACGTACCGATACCCGCTTCTTTTAATTGGCGATAATTTTCTACTGTAGTAGCTGCGATATTTACGTTTACCCGGCGGATTGCTCCATTTTTATGTTTGATACTGTAAATCGTCTGAATAGATTCAAGAATGTATTCTATCGGATTTAGTGACGGATGCTCACCCGCTTCAAGAGCGAGCCGCTTATGTCCCATGTCCTGCAAAGCAATCACTTCCCTGCGAATTTCCTCCTGCGTCAGTTTCTTGCGTGCAATCGTCTTGTTTTTAGCATGATACGGACAATATACGCAACCATTTACGCAATAGTTCGACAAATAAAGCGGTGCGAACATGACGATACGGTTGCCATAAAACTTCTGTTTGATTTCTTTGGCGAGATGAAAGATACGTTCTATCAGGTCAGGTTGGTTACATTCCAGCAGAATAGCCGCTTCCCGGTGCGTCAGTCCCTTGCACAAAGCCGCTTTTTCAATCAGTTGTTCAATCAGGACACGGTTATCCTTATTGTTCTGCGCATATTCCAGCGTATCCAGAATCTCCTCATGATGGATAAACTCTTCTGCTTTTGATGAATCTTTTTGGTATATCATATATTCTCTGTAGTGTACTTAAAGTCGCCTCTTTCGGTAGAAATCTCGTAGCCGATGGTCTTCAATTGTTTTTGTAAGGCAGCCAGCCCTTCGGCAGATTCCGCTCCGAGTGAAGCTTTGTCATTATATAATTCATATTTTCTCCGTTCCTCTCGAGGAGACAAGTTAGGCATAACCACATTCGCACCTGCTAAAATACCCCGTTCCCTGCCATCAGGAATGAGAGTGGCAAGAGCTGTTGTTGCCGGAATCAATGCGGACGGATGCATCAGGCGGAAAATGGATAATAGAAGAATCGTCTGTTCCGCCGTTCCGCTGGGATATTCGGCAAAAGGTGTATCATGATGGGGCAGGAAAGGCCCGATGCCAATCATTTCCGGGCGTAGCTTTTCTATAAACAATAGATCCTCAATGATATGCTCTACTGTTTGTCCCGGACTGCCGACCATAATTCCGGTTCCTGTCTGATAACCGATCTCTTTCAAATCCGCTAAACATTGCAGGCGTCGTTTGCCGGACATTTCCGCTGGATGCAGTTGCCGGTAATGCAACTCATTATAAGTTTCGTGACGTAACAGATAACGGTTGGCTCCGGCACGGAAGAAACGTTCGTATGCCTCACGTGATTTTTCACCGAGTGACAGCGTAATAGCACAATCCGGATACTCCTGTCTGATACGGGCAACAGTCATTTCTATCTGATCGTTTGTTAGTGCAGGATCTTCTCCTCCTTGTAATACAAAGGTGCGGAATCCCAGTTCATAGCCCTGTTTGCAACAGTTCAGTATACTCTCCCGGCTTAACCGGTAACGTTCGATATTCGGATTCCCTTTTCGGATACCACAGTAATAACAGTTGTTCCGGCAGCAGTTACTGATTTCAATCAGTCCGCGGATATAAATCTTATTTCCGAAGTGGAGGAGTGCGACTTCCTGCGCCTGTTTATTGATGTAACGCAGAATTTCTGCGTCACATCCGGTCAACAGTTGCCGGAACTCTTCCGGTGTCAGTGTTCTTTCCTGTCGTAGTTTATCGATCCATTGTTTCATAGCTCTCTTTCCGTTTGAGCAGCTCTTGTGCCAGTTGGCGACGTCCCGAAACAATGTCATTATGCGTACTCGGTCCGGTGATACATCCTCCTTCGCATGCCATCACTTCAATAAACTGTCCGGCAGCCTTTCCTGTTTTGGCGCAGGCACGCAGCAGAGCGATATTCTTTTTATTGATGTCCGACACTTGTATCGCATTGATTTTCTCCGCTTCTTCTTTCAGATAAGCTTTGACAGCTCCCATCACACCACCTGCCTGTGCAAATCCGTGTGCTTCGCGAACGGAAGTATGTAATACGGAGAACTCCTGCATTTGTTCCAGCTGAATACCCAGCCCGTCAAGAATCGAACCGATTTCTTCGAACGTCAGAATATAATCCACGGCTTCATCGCGGCGTACTTCTTTTCGTTTTGCCACACAAGGACCGACAAATACAACCTTAGCATCCGGATGCTTCTCTTTGGCAATCCGTGCAGCGTAGTACATCGGTGATCCGGTGGTAGAAACATAAGGTTTCATATCCGGAATATGTTTCTCTACCAGTTCGATATAAGAAGGACAACAGGAAGTAGTCATAAACTTCTGTCCCTCTTCCAGTTTCTCCAGTAACTCGTGTGCTTCATTACTGGTGGTTGCCATAGCACCTTCGGCCACTTCGATCACATCAGTAAATCCAATTTCCTTGAAAGCACCGTACACTTGTCCGATAGAAGTTTTAAACTGTCCCAAAATAGACGGGGCGATGATGGCGACCATCTTTTCCCCTTTACGGATGCGCTGCAATACATCGAATGTTTGCGAGATTTCGAAGATAGCCCCGAACGGACAAGCATTCATGCATTTTCCACAGTAGATACACTTGCTTTCATCAATGTGCTCTATGCCGTGTTCATCTTTGCTGATAGCTTTTACCGGACAAGACTCTTCACAAGGTACGGGAATATATACAATAGCGTGATAAGGACAACTCTTGTGACAAATACCGCAACTGACACATGTGTCATGGTCAATCATTGCCTGACCGTTTTTCTTGAAACGTATCGCATCTTTAGGGCAGTTCATGTAACAACTACGTGCCACGCATCCGCGACAAAGGTTGGTTATTTCATAATTGATCTGTACACAGGAAGAACAGGCCTCGTCGATGACGCACATGATATTTTCCTTGTCTGGTTCGGGACGACTCAATGCCAATCGTGCATATTCGGAAAGTGGGGTAACTTCGTCGTGTTCGTCTGTCATATCCAGTCCCATCAGGGGAAAAGTCTTGTATCTCCACACTGCGCGTTCTTTATGTACGCAACACCGTCCTAGGGGTTTCGATTTTCGTGGACTCAACTCAATCGGAAGCCGGTCTATCTTTTCCACTAATTCGTCGTTTTTCCAGAGTCTAACAAGGTCTGCCAGCAGTTTATGCCGGACAATCATAATATTATTCGTAAATGCCATATTGTAATAAAGAGGTTGTTAGTTAGTTGGTGCAAAGATACGAACAGAATTTCAATATTTAAGTTTTTTGAAACATTCTTGTAACTTTTTTGTAGCCCTCGCGTGTTATCTTTGTAGTGGACAAAAAATAAGAGGAGGCAGAGTTATGAATAGCAGTATTTTTGAACAGCGCAGTCGTTTTGCCATGATTGGTGCATTGATGGTTATTATCAGCCTGATGTTTTTATTCTACATGGGAAGTTCTTTGGTAAGCTCTACCAAAAAATACTTGGAGCAGATACATGAGATAGAGATCACTTGTATCGACACAGACGAATAAAAACAAGCAACCGAAAGGTAGGATAATCCGGAGGAATTCGTATTTTTGCCGGGAGAAAAACAAATCTTATGGAAGAGAAGAATAAAGCCTGGAAAACGGTAAGTAGCAAATATCTATTTCGCCGTCCATGGCTGACTGTGCGTTGCGAAGATATGTTACTTCCCAATGGGAATCATATCCCCGAGTATTATATCCTTGAGTATCCCGACTGGGTAAATACCATTGCCATTACCAAAGATGGTCAATTCGTTTTTGTCCGCCAGTACCGTCCGGGAATCGAACGAACTTGTTATGAACTCTGTGCCGGTGTCTGCGAGAAGGAAGATGCTTCGCCGTTGGTGTCCGCCCAGCGTGAATTGTGGGAAGAAACGGGCTACGGAAAAGGAAACTGGCAAGAGTATATGGTGATTTCCGCTAATCCGAGCACTCATACCAATCTGACTTACTGCTTTCTTGCCACAGACGTGGAACTGATAGACCATCAGCATCTGGAAGCTACTGAAGATATCACCGTCCATCTGCTCACATTGGAAGAGGTGAGAAGTCTGCTCGATAAGAACGAAATTATGCAAGCGCTGAATGCTGCTCCATTATGGAAATATATCGCAAATCTGTAATTGTGTTTGGAATTCTGTAGAGAAACAATAACTTTGGAGAAAATTTAAATCATCTTATTATGAAAACAGTTTTATGGAGTATGCTTTGTTTGTTTCTCTCCGGATGGGGAAGTATGCAAGCGGTATTAGCACAGGACTTGAAAGAGATGGAAAAGAACTTGTCCGCCATCAACGAGGAATTGAGTCAAAAGACAAAAGAATATAGTTGGCAGCTTGCAGCTGCTTACGCAGATTATTGTGAAGCAAACAATAAATATATAAGTTGGAATGATTTGCCTTATCTGCAACAGGTTGTCGAATATGAGCGTCCTGCTTCTTTGGAGACTTATCGTCTGGAACATAAAGCCAGTAAAGAGGAACTGGATAAGTTTTTAAATACATACAAGGAATATAAAGATCTGGTGAAGAAGCAAAAAGAAGCGGTAACCAAGGAAGAGAAAGATGCTGTATCAACAGCCTTTTCCGCATTCTGGAAAAAGTTGAGAAGTGAAGAGAATGCTTATAAAGATTTGTACTATGCCGAACGAAAGGCTGTCTGCAAATATAGATCGGAAGCTTTGCGATATATGATTGAACAATATAAAAAGGATAATAAGGCAGTGCCCACTTCTATGATAAAATACTCAGACCGTTCTTATCTGTTACAGAAAGGTTCAGCTTTGGAACTATTGGATAAAGAAGTGAACGCATTGGAAAGTGTTCAAAGGGAACTTGTACGGAAAATTACGAGAGCAAAGTATGGCTTGACTGAAGATAAAGAAGAGTAAGAAAAGACTTTCCATCTGTCTGATTTACCGGAATTAAGGTATGATGTCCGTGTGTCGTACAAATGTGATATGCCCTTCACCTTTTCGCTATAACGCCTTATTCATGGACGTTAGCAGGTGAAGGGCATATATTTCACCCGCTTTCCTCTTTTTAAGCTATCTATGTATACCGATAATTGGTCTGATGGCGACCGGATATTGTAGATGAACTTCTTTTCTATAGGATCTAAACTTCCTTTCTATAAGAACTAATTTCTTTTTGGTTATAGATAAACTATAAACAAAGGCTTTGATTATAAAAACGAAGCCTTTGTTTTTATAAACGCAAGCTTTGTTTTTATAAACGCAACTTGCGTTTATAGATTGTGTCTAGTGCAAAAGAATTTTATATTCGGAAGAAGAGAGGTTTATCTATAATAGAAAAGAAGTTTAGTGCCTATAGAAAGTAAGCTTGTTATTAATGAACCGGAGGTGTAAATGCGGGTGAAGATGTCTCTCTTCACCCGTTAACACTGATGAATGAGGAATTACAGTGAAAAGGTGAAGACTATTAATATATCAAACTCATGTTATAATAAGGCATAATATGATTCCTGTGCGAAAACTTTCGCACGGGATTCATTTGTTTTTGCCATAACGAGGTAGGCAGACAGCCATTTTGTCAGTTCAATTTCTGACAAAGAATCACTAAACTGCTTTGGCACACTTTTCGCAATGTTTTTAGCGTTCCGCCTGAAAATGACGGGTAACATCTAAACATTAAATGTATAACTAAAATATAACAAGTAACTATGAACATTAAACCATTAGCAGACAGAGTGCTTATCCTCCCTGCACCTGCAGAAGAAAAAACAATTGGTGGTATCATTATCCCTGATACAGCAAAAGAAAAACCTTTGAAAGGTGAAGTTGTGGCAATAGGTCACGGTACGAAAGACGAAGAAATGGTATTGAAAGTAGGCGATACAGTTCTTTATGGTAAATATGCCGGAACAGAACTTGACGTTGAAGGTACTAAATATCTTATCATGCGTCAGAGCGATGTTCTCGCTGTTTTGGGTTAATTAATAATAGTAAATAGTAAATCTTTAAATAGTAAATAAAGAGATGGCAAAAGAAATATTATTCAATATCGATGCCCGTGACCAATTGAAAAAAGGTGTCGATGCTTTGGCAAATGCAGTAAAAGTAACTCTGGGCCCGAAAGGACGTAACGTTATCATTGAGAAGAAATTCGGTGCTCCGCACATCACAAAAGACGGTGTGACAGTAGCAAAAGAAATCGAATTGGCAGATGCTTACCAGAACACTGGTGCACAGTTGGTAAAAGAAGTTGCTTCTAAGACAGGTGACGATGCCGGTGACGGTACAACTACTGCAACCGTTCTTGCACAAGCTATCGTAGCTGAAGGTTTGAAGAACGTAACTGCCGGTGCTAGCCCGATGGATATCAAACGTGGTATCGACAAGGCCGTTGCCAAAGTGGTAGAATCAATCAAGGATCAGGCTGAAACTGTAGGTGACAACTATGACAAGATTGAACAGGTTGCCACTGTATCTGCAAACAATGATCCGGTAATCGGTAAATTGATTGCTGACGCTATGCGTAAAGTTTCTAAAGACGGTGTGATTACTATCGAAGAAGCAAAAGGAACAGACACTACTATCGGTGTAGTAGAAGGTATGCAGTTCGACCGTGGTTATTTGTCTGCTTACTTCGTGACAAATACGGAAAAGATGGAATGTGAGATGGAGAAACCTTACATCCTGATCTATGACAAGAAGATTTCTAACCTGAAAGATTTCTTGCCTATCCTCGAACCTGCTGTACAGACTGGTCGTCCTCTGTTGGTAATTGCAGAAGATGTAGATAGCGAAGCGTTGACTACATTGGTAGTAAACCGTCTGCGTTCTCAATTGAAGATCTGTGCTGTGAAAGCTCCGGGCTTCGGTGACCGTCGTAAAGAAATGCTCGAAGATATCGCTATCCTGACAGGTGGTGTTGTTATCAGCGAAGAAAAAGGTTTGAAACTGGAACAGGCTACCATCGAAATGTTGGGTACTGCTGACAAAGTTACAGTTACTAAAGACTATACAACTGTTGTAAACGGTGCAGGTAACAAAGACAGCATCAAGGAACGTTGCGAACAGATCAAAGCACAAATTGTAGCAACTAAGTCTGACTATGACCGTGAGAAATTGCAGGAACGTCTGGCTAAATTGTCAGGTGGTGTAGCTGTTCTCTATGTAGGTGCTGCTTCTGAAGTAGAAATGAAAGAAAAGAAAGACCGTGTGGACGATGCTTTGCGTGCAACTCGTGCTGCTATCGAAGAAGGTATCATCCCGGGTGGTGGTGTAGCTTATATCCGTGCTATTGATTCTTTGGAAGGAATGAAGGGTGATAATGCTGATGAAACAACTGGTATTGGTATCATCAAACGTGCCATCGAAGAACCGCTTCGCGAGATTGTTGCTAACGCTGGTAAAGAAGGTGCAGTAGTTGTTCAGAAAGTACGTGAAGGAAAAGGTGATTTCGGTTACAATGCCCGCACGGACGTTTACGAAAACTTGCACGCTGCCGGTGTAGTAGATCCTGCTAAGGTTGCTCGTGTAGCTTTGGAAAATGCAGCTTCTATCGCTGGTATGTTCCTGACTACTGAATGTGTAATTGTAGAAAAGAAGGAAGATAAGCCAGAAATGCCGATGGGCGCTCCCGGAATGGGAGGCATGGGCGGAATGATGTAATTCCGGCTTTCGCTGAATGAATATGAAAACGAGGGTGTCCGAAAAGGGTACCCTCGTTCTTTTTATTATCAATCTATTCTGCAAATTGATCTTTTCAAAACATCCTTGCTTTATATTTTGTTTGGTCAACGTATTCTTAGTAATGAGAATACTTCGTATATTTAGAATCAAATTTATTAATAAAAGTGAGATGTTGAAAGTATTAACATTTATGAAGCAGGTAGCCAACGGGCTACAGATGGAGGGAAACTTTGGTACTGCGCATGAGAGATAGACTGAAAATTATGCTTGTGAAAGTATGTTCTCAAATGTTTGTCTCTTGAAAGGGATACCTCCCTTATTTCCCACAGGTATCTCTCTTTTTTGCCTCATTACATCTTCTTATTTGCACGTACGCCCAACATGTGCGTACGCTCTAGGGTGCAAGTCCCGAACGAGCCCTGATAGTGTGAATCGTTAGCCAATAGCAAGGGTGTCCATAGCGATGTGGAATCTGAAGGAAGCTGGTGGCAAATTCTCAGCCTTACGAACAGAAACTGGATACAAGGCCGTGTATGGCGGACAAGTCTGCATGGCAAGGCAAAGTCCTATAACTATCCGAATCCATACATGGTAAATGCAGAGGACACATGAGATGAAAGCGTACATTCTTATCTGGGGAGGTCTCACGGACACGTGCCACTAATTAGTGTCATGTGGTTGAAATAAGATTTGTCGTGAGAAGTCAGCCGCGACCATAGTAGCGATATGAGAGTGTCGCCAAAGGTCTAACCATTAATCAGTAAGTCTAATGAAGATTACCTTATGAAGGAAAGAATGCAGAACGAATCAATGAGATTAGACTGGCCGGATAGTAGGGTGGGGCCCAAGGTTATGGTCGGTTTGCAGACCTTCATGGGGATAAGCGAACAGGGACTTACATCCTTTACCTGTCCGACGGACGGATTGCTGGAGTTTATTCTCTCTCCCGCCAATATGAATGCTGCTTACAAGAAAGTGAAGAGTAACAAGGGTGGCGGTGGAATAGACGGAATGAGTACTGAAGACCTGCTTGCTTACCTGAAGAAGCATGGTTCGGAGCTTATAGCCTCCCTCCTTGAAGGCGGATACAAACCTAATCCCGTTCGTAGAGTGGAAATCCCCAAGGCAAATGGGAAGAAACGTGGGCTTGGCATCCCTACGGTAGTTGACCGTACTGTACAGCAAGCCATCAGTCAGGTACTTGAGGTGCTTTATGGACCTCAGTTCAGCGAGATGAGTTACGGCTTCTGTCCTCACCGTGGTAGTCATAGAGCATTGTTGAAGTGCGGCGAGTACATCGAATAGGGATACTTGTTCACAGTTGATATGGACTTGGAGAAGTTCTTTGACACGATCAGCCATTCCAAATTGATAGAGGTGTTGTCTCGTACTATCAAGGACAGTCGATTAGTATCTCTGATACATCGCTATCTGAACGCAGGTGTCATCAATTGCGGCAAATATCAGCGCACTCAACTTGGGGTATCTCAGGGTGGTCCTTTGAGTCCAATATTAAGCAACATTATGCTCAATGAATTGGATAAGGAGCTGGAACGTCGAGGTCACAAGTTTGTTCGCTATGCGGATGATTTGTTGATATTTTGCAAGAGCCGTAAGGCTGCTCATCGTACTTACGATCACATTGTCCCTTTTATAGAAGGGAAGTTGTTCCTGAAAGTGAATCGAGAAAAGACCAAGGTAGCCTATATTCGTGACATCAAGTTTCTTTCCTACGCATTTGGTCGTAGGAACGGTAAGTGTCAGTATCTGTTGCATCCCGAAAGTATCAAGAAGATGAAACATAAGATCCGTGAGTTGACCAGCCGTAGCAACGGCTGGGGTTACGAGTATCGCAAAGAGCGTCTTTAATGGTACATCCGTGGCTCACGGTACATGAAGCCATGCCGGATGAACGCTTGTTGTGTGCAGGTTACCCCACGTTTGCTGGTTGTTATGTGGACTTCAATAAGGCAAAAGGGTATTGGTGATAATGGAACCGCCGTATGCCGAACGGCACGTACGGTGGTGTGAGAGGACGCATGAGGAAATAATCCTCATGCTCCTACTCGATTATTATTTATTTATCAGATTGAATACGATGAAAGTCCTTATCATACAATCCCACGAGTAAACTTTGTCCTTTATCATCTACTTTCAGTCCGCCATACATGGCTTTTTGATAAAGAGTATCCTGTCCTTCTTCGAAGAAGAAAGATTCGGCACCGAGGAAGAGCCTGTGATGTACTATTTTATATTTGATGACCAGTTCATCACTGTTTACAGGTTCTAAAGCATTTTGCAGTCGCACTATTTCTCCT
>ENA-UEQW01001427-UEQW01001427.1-human-gut-metagenome-genome-assembly--contig:-NODE-1427-length-19715-cov-41.004379_pt1 | contig 19715 bp, 14 predicted proteins | sample MGYA00242947_ERZ507947 | MGnify/ENA primary metagenome ERZ507947 (study PRJEB26167, sample SAMN06115421) | human gut metagenome | host: Homo sapiens | place: China:Guizhou | collected 2015-03-17... | reverse complement strand
TCCCCGATAAACCAACAAAAAGAAGGAATCAAAAAGATGAACAACACACAGAGCAAGAACAACGTCCGTAACACCAACACCGCCAATTCCGCCAGAAAGTTCACGATCACCGATCCGGACTCACCGGCAACCGACAGCCAGCGCCGCGCGATTGATCATGCAATCAAGAAGGGTTCCTGGAAACGCTTCTCCGCGGAAGACTGGAAGAATCTCACCAAAGGCCGTGCTTCGGAGATTATCGACCAGATCCGCGCCAAAGAGGGCGATCCGCTCGCCTCCTGGGGACAGAAAAAGCGTTTCTTGGAACTGGTCCGGGAAGGATTCCTGCGCGGCGTTAAGCGCGAGACCTTCAAGAATCTCCGCAATGAGCAGATCAAGCGCATGATCTACAAAGGCATGAAGAACAAGGAAGCCGGAACTTTCGCCGGACCGTATCTCCATCCGGACGATCCGACTCCGGCTGCCGCCTGAACCGCCCTATCTCCCGGCTGTGAAACACATCTCATAGCCGGGATTTTCTACTTTTTGTCACAATCTGCCGAGAGTATTTCGCGAACTCCATCCATCAAAGGAATTAAAGTCCGGTATGGTTGAGGCGGATCGTTTCCGGCGGCCAAGGTCAATCCGCTACGTTGAAGGGGGATGCAGCATCTTCCAGACGACCACCAATCCCGATATCACCCCTGAAACGAAATCCCGTTTTTTCATACTGGGCGTGGATGAATCCCGCGAACAGAACCGCAGGATATTGGCGATGCAGCGCAAATTCCACACCTTGGAGAGCCTGAAAGACCAAGCCGGTAAAGAAAAGGAGTCATCCGCAAGCATCACTCCTTCCAACGCCTGTTGGAACCCTATGCGGTCGTGAATCCCTACGCCGAAGAACTCTTCTACGAAGACGACCGTTTACAGACCCGAAGAGACCAACCCAAATTCCTGAATTTGGGTAAGACTGTAGCCTTCTTCAATCAGATGAAGAAACCGTTGAAAAACTACAATGGCATTGACTACATCGAAGTCTCAAGAGAGGACATCCAACAGGCAACCGAACTTGTCTCCCAACTTCCCGGAATCTCCTTGGACGACCTCTCGCTCCCCGCCCGGAACCTTCTCCAACTCCTATTGGAGATGGACCAGAAGATCTTCACCCGAAAAGAAGTGATGAACCACACCGGCTGGACTAAAACCCGCCTCCACATCCACCTGACTGAACTAATCAAAATGGAACTGGTTCTCCCCGAATCCACGAAGAAGAACCAGCTCCAGACTTACAAACTCCTCTACAACGGCGAAGGCCAAGACGGACGCCGATTCATGCTCGGGTTACACAGTGTTCAGTAGGTGTTTAAACTATTGTGGATATAGACTTAAGAACAAAAAGAACATTGTTTCTATATTTCAAATGTTTTTACTCAAGAGTCTGCTAGACTGTTGAGCCATTTCAAGAAGCTGAAGCAATGGTTCTAATGAACGTAAATGTGCCGTATCTTGATGTCGATTTTTTATTTCATTCAAATAGGAAATACTTAATGCTTCACCGGGGTTGCGTTTTGTGTATGTCAAATTACGTTCTTTGAAGATTTCTCTCAAGTATGACTCATGAAAGGGAGCCGCTACAGAAAAATTTCGATGCGTTGGCATAAGCTCCGGGTCATTATTGATTACATTATAATGCCGAATATAATCACGCAAAAGATGAGACTGCGGAGTCCGAGATATGATTCTTCGATTACCTAATAACCATGTTTCAATGCAATGATGTTGCACTATTATATATGGCTTAGAATGTCTTAATTCGATACCAACATCCTTCAATGCGGTCTTTACTTCTTCCATTCGTTCTGCTTCAGACTGCTCTTCTGAATCTAAAACAATTACAAAGTAATCAAACAATCCCAGTGTTTCAACATCAGAAACGGCATTTTTTAAGTGATTATCTAAGATTCCAGGATAGCCACATGCACTCACAATGTAAAAATTATTTTTATTTGCTTTCTCCGGAGAGTCAACAAGAGTCATCCCTGCATAGTTTATAAACCATGACGTATAAAGCTTTTTTTCAGTACGCTTACCCTCTACCAAAAAATATAAATTCATTCACATTGGACTCCAGCTTCATACTCAGGTAAATTGACCAATTTCATAAATGCATCATGTTTCGATTTGGGCCAATTAGGAATATCTTTTATTTCTGTCGCACTAACATCCCCTCTGTTCCTACGAATAATTTTCCAGTTTTCAATGGAAATAGAATTTATTATATATGGATGATGACTTGTCATAATAAATTGAATTTTATGACAGTTTTGGAAAATTTCATCCGTTAATAAATTTATACAATTGATTCCTAAAGAGTTTTCAAATTCATCAAGAAGAATCACAGTCCCTTGTGGGGACAAAAGAGCTTGTGAAATTAAATTTAGCGAACGAAGCATTCCTGATGACATTTCAAAAAAGGGAATCCATTTGTCAACATTTCTTTCTTTAATTTGCAAAACAGGTACTTCGCGAAGAATTAACCGTTCACTTTCAAGCGGAGCAATCTTTATATCTTCTACACATGGAAATAACTCAAGATACTTATTCTTAACTCCATCAAATAATACTTTATCCTGAAGATATGCAAGGGTCAATTTCATGACAGTCGCTAAATCGCTATCAATAATTTTATCAGCGGAATCATATTTTTTAGAAAGTTGATTAATTTTCACCATTGAATCAGAAAAAAATCCAATACCTCTTACTTGGTCATTAAAAATAACTCTTTTAAAGCCTTGAATAATTGGTTTTATAGATTCTTCTTCTTTTAAAATTGATATTACACTTTCTGATTTTGATAGTTTTGGTAATTCTTTTCCGTTAAATTTTAGTTTGTTACCTGTTCTAAAGATGATTTCCTCTCCGTTTAACAGGAGCTTTTCTGTTTTAACTTTAGGTTTATCTTGTTCATCCGAATCTAAGTCAAAATCTAAATCATAAAAAACATCTTTTGTAGCTTCAAATTCCCCACTCCAAGTGTATTCACGTTTTGAAGAAGTCTCAAAAGAAATACTCCATGAAATGCCATTTTTGCATTTACCTTCGGCAACGGACTTTATATCTAACAAAGCTCGTAAGATTTTTGTCTTTCCTACACCTGAAATTCCAACTAAGAGAGAGAAATTGCCAAATGAAGTCTCATGTAATTTCCATCCAGTAACATTGTTGGAATACGAAAATGTTTTAATTTTCATCAAAAAAGCCTATATTATTATTATAATGTTATTAACATAATATACTCTAAATCATGAATTTGTCAACTTGATTTGCTTCTTTCCTTCTCCGTAAACTTTGCTCCTACTCGGTCGAATACGCTAGGGATATAGGAATCCGGCCTTAACACTTTTTGACCGGAGCAGAACTTTTTGCGGTTAATCGCATTGGCTGTGGCTTTGGCGATTTCGGCGGTGTGCGTAATGGTGATGGCCTCGGTTTCGGACAAGACTTGTCTGTCGGATTTCAGTGTGTAGATTTGAGCCCTTTCGTCGAATCGCTGGATTTTATCCCATGCGGCTTGCAATGAGAGTTTGCCAAGTTCGTAATCCCAGCGCATGTATACGAGATATTGAGCCTTTTCCTCCAATGTGTGGCTAACGACTTCCGCTTGACAGGCTCTGCGGAGGGTACGGATGATTTTTGCGTTAGCCTTCAAGAGCGTTGTCCGCTTTTTCTCGTATCGTAATCGGAGTTGTTCGAGCCGGACATTTTGCAATTCGGTGATGTTCCGGCGTTTGGTTGTCAGCTCTTCTTGGAGTTGCGTTTTTTCTTCAGGGGTATCGGCCAATGATAAACGCGGGCGCATGTCGTGATTCAGGATTTGCCGCTTGTCTTTGTAGGCGGTCTTGATTTTGCGAACTTCTGCTTCGTAGTCTTCCTTCAGGCGGTCTTCGGATTGCAGTTTATTCGTGTTCAGCGACGACAGGTCGAATTCCAGACAAGCACAATATTCGGGCCAATGTTCAAGGACTTCGCCTTCGAAGAGGAAGACCGGATATTTCAGCTTTCCAGCGCGAAAAGTACGCTTTCGCAAGGCATCCAATGCGGCGGCATCGGGAGCAGGAAACAGCTTCGCTAGCGGATGTTGCTCTAATTTCTTCTGAACTTTCGCCATTAGCGATTGTCTCCCGCTTGATATTTGTAAAGGAATATAATATTGTTATGTTGTAAAGTCAAGCAAAGAAAAGAGATGCATAAGATTTTTCTGAAATATTGGGTTCATCAACTGACGCCTCGAAGTGAAGACGGCGGCGCAAGCAATCTTGCGCTCACGTTGAATCTTGACTCTGATTTTGAAGATATACTCTGCAGCTGGGATTGAGTCTTCTCCCGGTTCAAATATTTCGGCTACTCTTTCCGATTCAGGATTATCTCCTTCTTCCTGTAAGTATCTATATTGTATCTTATATAAAAATCAATTGGTACTATTAATACCTGTAACGATTTTGGTTACGTTTTCCATAAGTTATATGATCTCGATTTAAATTTATTATATCTTCCCTCAATCGCAACAAGAGCTTGAAGGTGAAAGAAGACGGAAGAGTTAACCAACAAAACAAATTGTGTCCGGCAGAACGAAAATATCTGAATATGATGGTTGAATTCGCTCCCCCAGAAAACTGTCGCATTTGATATTGCCGGGAGAAAGACCTCCAAAATCGGCAATTTCTTCTGCATTCCCTGATAAATTCTTCGATGGCTTTTCCTCATTCCGCATTCGCAGAAATATAACGGTTGATATAAGAGCATAATAACTTGAAAAAAACAACAGTCATTCTTGATTTGCTGATGCCTTTATATTCACGCCCTCGACCGGATAAATGCACCGGACCCGCTCAAGCTGCAACATGCCGTAGAGTTGTTTCTGCGGAGCTGCCGCCGCGATTGTGAACGAGACTCCAAGCGAAGTATGAATCTCGATCACCCGGAAAGAGCGGTCGGCCTTCACCAGCGCCACATGCACCCACGGGATCAGAAATTCCTCCAGCTCCGTCACGACCCGCAGACGCGGCAGGACATGGGCACTCCTCTGCCAGCAGACGCTCGAATCCCAATCCCTGTCAATCGAATCCCATTCCATGTCCGGGCTTGCTCCGGTGCTGCCGTTTTGTTCGTTCCTGTTCTCTGTTTTCATTGTTTACCTCCGTTCCATATTTTTGATAGAATTGACGCTCGAATTCTTCCAATTCGCGTAATTCGGCATCCGTTTTCAGTTTGACTTCTTCCGTTTGAACACCGGACTTTTCCGGCGCGACCGAAGCATTTTCCGGCACGACTGCCGGAGCATCCTGTTTCTGCAAATCCTCCTCTTCCTGCCGGGCGATTGCCTGACGATTCTGATAGGAACCGTTCAGCAACAGCATCTTTGAAATCGCTGTCCTGGTTCTCTTCGTAATCTTGCGCAGGACATCCCGGAGTCTGTCCTGCCAGCATTTCCGCACCAGCTGATGCGGATCGGGACGACACTCCTGTGTGATCTGTTCCGCGGATTTCCGAACCGAGATCTTCGTAATTTCTCCCGAAGCAAGCAGGTCATGAACGGAAAGACGTTCCGTCCGAATCGCCATCAGCTTCTTTTTGAAATACTCCTTTTCCGGTACATGCAACGCAAGATTGAATTTCCCGCGCGAACAACCGACATAAAACGCCTGTTTCGACATCTTTTCCGCCGCGACAACCACATTTTTCGAGGTCATTCCCTGCGACGCATGGGAAGTCATCACCCAGCCGTATTTCAGCCCCCGGAAATTCTCCGGAAGCCGGATCGTGGTCAATTCCCGCCGATTGGAATCCAGCAGAAGATATTCGTTCCGGTTGCCCGTCGCAATCGCCAGACTGCCGTTGTTGATCTTGTATTCCAGTGTTCGCAGATTCACGGTAAAACGGACAATATCGCCTTTCCCGACCGGCAGGGAAACAGCGTTCCCGGCATCAATACTGTTGCGGATTGCAGACGGCTTCACCGTTTTGCCGTTGCTCAAAACGAGCTTGCCACCTTCAATTTTCAAGACCTCCGCCATCTCGCCCGGTTTGGCGACGTCCCTGACTTTCGTATTGAAGAAAATCTTCATGCCGACCTGATAATTTTCGATATTGCCGAGCTGCGGCTTCGTCCAGCCCCACGAACGGAACGACTCCACCGGATTGGCTTCATCATTCACGATCCGACCGGCGGCTTTCATTTTCTGCCGGATCATATCCGTCAAAAGATCGCATTCTTTGTTGGTCGGCGAAACCGCGATGCAATCCAGCGGGCGCCTGCCGTCATCAGTCAGTTTTACAAAATCCTCTGCGGCGCGCTCCTGATAAGCCGCCTTGTCCTCATGAATATAACCGTGCTCATCCAGGTGCTCGAAGCCATCCAGAGCGCTTCCCGCCGAGATCAGCTCAATCCCCCTCCGGTATTCCTGCACCTGCTGACGATGAATCTGCGAAAGACAGGTCTTCGTGATGTTGGAATGATCCTCCAGCAGACGGAAGAAATCGCCAGCTTCCACTGAGGAATGCTGGCGCTCGTCGCCGACAAACAGCACCCGATATTCGTTCTCCATTGCAAGTTCCATCATCTCCGTTCCCTGCCTGAGCGAGTTCAAGCCGGATTCGTCAATGATCAGATACGAGCCTTTCGGCGGCAGCTTGTCCTTGTTCTGTAAAAACATCGCCACCGTCTGCGCCGATTCAAAATTCTCGCTGCGCAGCACATCCACTGCCGAATTGGTCGGAGCAACCACATGGATATTGGTCACACCGCCTTTTTTGAGGCACTTGCAGAGTTCCTGCAAGGTGGAAGTCTTGCCCGCTCCGGCGACGCCGCGAAAGACCGCGAACGGATCTTTCGACTGCACAATTTGATTGATCACCTCAATCTGAGCGGAATGATCGAAAGTATCCTCCACCTCGCTGAATGGAATGTAGTCGCTCGCGAAATCATTACAGACGCCTTTGGTTTTATTCACGATGTCGATGCAGTAATTTTCCCGTTCGATATTTTCCTCTGTCGTAAAATACGGATTCACCGCAGGTTTGCCGAGATTCACCAGACCGGGAATTTTCTCAATCGCGGCATGTAAAGTTTCCAGATCGGTTTCACCGAGATTCTGATTCTGAACCTCGGCAAGAATCGCATCCCAGCGCAGCACGCCATTCCGCTCGAACAACTGCTCGACAACCTTCCGAATCTGCTGTTCCGGAGTCTCGCGCCCCGGACGCGGCGGCATCAGAAAACTCAACTGTTCCGCCTCGCTTGCCATGCTCCGGAAATTGCTCCGTTCCTCCTCGGTGAACAGTGACATCTTGAACGCGGTCACCTGATCTGTTGTCTTTTCCAGCATCTTGCGGCCGCGCGTCAGCAGAGTCATGAGCTTGACCTCATCAGGCGTCGGCTGCCGTCCCTTCGTTGCCACGAATTTCTCGATCTCCTTATCAATCTGTTCCCGGCGTCGCGAACAGCGTTTCAGGACCTCTTCCGAAACGCCTTTGATCTCGAATCCGGTAATCTCGCCCTTGTCGGATCGCTTCATTTCGATGTCATACCCAAGACAGATGCACTCCTGCGCCAAGGCGTTCTGGTAGGACTTCCCGGCATACCGGATCGCACGATACATTTCCGAGGCGTCAAGAGCTTTGAAAGAACCGTTGTCTTCCTGCGTTACATTCACGATCACATTATGCGTGTGAAGCTGCGGATCAAGCAGACGGCTCGTGTCATGATGATACTGCGCATACACGATCTTGCCCGTATAGGCAAAGTTTTTCGTCGCGAAATTGTCGCCTTTACGGATGCGAACTGCGGCAAACCGTTCCAGCTCCTGCATCCCGATTTCAACCGCTTTCCGGTGTGCTTCGACCAGGCGCGAATCGAACAATGACATCACCGAAACGGACTTCTGTGCCGAGCATTGGAAATCATAAAAACGGACGGAATGCGGATTGTTCCGGGGAGTCAATTTCTGTCTGGTGGATGGGTTCAAATTCTGCTGAAACAGCGAAAAAACATCCTGTGCGACCGATTCGTTTTCAAGTCCGAATACGGACGCAAGATTGCCCCGCCAGTGTCCTTCGACTCTGTCATGCTCGCTGTAATAGTCATTGTTGGCAAGGTGCTGGCAATAAAAATCCGCACCTTTGCCATGTGTGGCTTTGATCTTTGCCGCGGTGAACAAAATACCTTTCCACACACCCCGGCAATACCATAATCCGCTATTGCGAAAAAGTCCAATGCTGATTTGCTGGAAAATAATTTTTTCAAAAAAATTTGTTTTGGGAGCTGCTTATAGCAGACGCAATACTCCTAACTGCGTTAGGCCGGCAGAAAAAGCGTTAAATTGCGTTAACTGATTTAACGCTTTGAAAACAGGTACGTTGACAGCATTAAATATTTTAATGCTTATATGGCGTAATTATCTGATCATAAATGAAAAATGATGACACTTGAAATCCGGGAATCAGCCTGTATAGTATGATGTTTGAGGGAGAAAACAACTATGCCGGGGAAAGAAAGCACACCACCATTCCAAAGTAAACTGACGCCATACCGGAACGAAATTCTAAAGGCATGGTTTCGGCGTCAAACCCTGCGGGAAATTCAAGCCATGCTGCAGAAGCACGGTATCACAATCTCCCTGCCGGGGATTTCCCTTTTCATCAAGCGGCACAAGAACAAATACGATCCAAGAGCGATTCCACAGGCAAAGAACCCTTGCTCGGTAAAGCCATCAAAGGACATAGAGAAATCCTTAAAAAAGCTCGATGAACTGCTGGCCCGCGACACCAAAGAAGTAGCCCGGGAATATGAGCGGAAGCGCAGTCGCGTTGAATATAACAAAAAAGTAGAAAAACAATAAATATCAGTTGTAAATCAGAAATTCCTGATTACGTTATCAGTATAGAACAATTGGTGTTCTGTATTTGTAGTTTTCTGCGAAACAAATAACGCAATAAGCTTTCATTGCGATGAAGATGAGAAATGCCGCCAAGCGTTGGAATTGATGCTTGGCGGTGTTTTCCTATGCGATTGTTGAGTTTATAGCGCTGCGGCAGGAATTAAAGAAGTAACTGACTCAATTGAATCAGCTCCAATCCGGCATAATCGGTCACTCTGCTCCCTTTTATTCCGTTTGAAGTCTGACTACCAGCAGAATCTGATACGAAAACAGCTTCAACTGTTCAGAAGAAGAAAAAAATTTTCTTCTGAACTCTTGAAAATTCATTATAGAAGTAGTTTATTAAGCAAAACTGGTGGTGCATTTTGGGGTACCCACAAGTGGTGCATTTTCAGACGTCCGGTGACAATCTGGATACTATCATCTCTTTTTTTCCTGTCCGCCAAATTTAATACTTTTGAAATTACCTCCCTATTTTCAGAATTTTCTTATGAACGAACCATTGGCGGCAAGATACCGATCCATGTTCCTAATATCATCCATGTCCCCCGTAAACCGATAATTTTTATCCAAATGAGCGAATTCCAGTTCCAGCGCTTTCCGAACCGGCGTCATCTCTGCTTGCGTCATACCGATGGCCTTCAACACTTTGGAATTATCCATCCGGCGATGAAACAGCCGGTCATAATGAAGTTGCCAGCTGCTCCATTGCGCCCGAACTCGAATTTTTTCATATTCCGCCAGCGGAATGGTCCAAGTCTCCAAGCCGATCAGTTCCCGGTAAAGTTTCGCGAACTCTCCCCACGTCAAATACTCTGCCGTGGAAAATGTGTAGGCCTCTTTCATACACTTAGAGTTGAAAAGTACTCCATGAAAAAGTTTTGCGAGATCCCCCGACCAAGTACAGGAGGCACAAACATCCACTGCGACATCAGGCATCAAAGTCGGTCGATGTTCCATGGCACGATTCCAAATGCACAACGCGCCAAAAGAAACCAGCGGAAAACTCATACGAGAAAACACGATGGAAGGACGCACAATAGTCCAGTTGGAAAAAACTGACTGGCGGAGCAAATCCTCATTCTGCGCCTTGTAGATGGAATAGTCTCCTGAAGTGCGAAATTCTTCATCTTCACTGACATCTCTTTGTAACGGACTGTTTTCCGTCGTAATCTTGTCTCGATCAGCATAGACTCGATAGCTGGAAAGGAATATGTAGTGGCCACAGTTTTCCAGAAACAGCCTGTAACGCTTCAGGTAGTCGGCGTGTGCGTAATCCAAAAAATCAATCACACCATCATAATGAGCCGAGAGAAGCTTTTTCAGATTTTCAAGATCACGGGCATCGGTAAGAATATATTTCAGATTCGGGGCGGAAATCGTTCCTGGCACATTGGTTGCAATATCCACATCATTGTTCGTTTTCAGCAACAGTTCAGTGAGGTATGTTCCCATGGAACCGCAACCACCAATCAATAAAATTCGCTTATTTTTCATTTTTACTTTTTCTGGATGATGTCCCGAATTTTGTGACGGGATGAGTTGTTTGACAAAGGTGCACCTGTCCTTTATTTTGAGTTTGCTCAAAATCCAACATAAAGGAACCTCTATCAAAAGATTTTCAATAGATGCCCCAATTGTTATTGCTCCGAAATTTAACTACCTGTAATTTCAACTTGCATATTTGACTGACTCTTTTTGAAAAAATTCCATAATATGTTGAGGACATTTTTGGAGGCTGCGCATATGTGCCTTCGCATGTTTTTCCGATTCTCCTTTTTGCTTTGATTCCGGCTTTTTGCTCAGGTTGCTTTTTAAATCACTATTGAGTGATTCGTCAGGATTTAGATCCAAGCTGTAACTCGGCAGGTAAAATACTTCAATAAAAGCTTTGTTCTCCGCCAACCATTCACTAAAACACTACAGTGATGTACTTTCAGATCCCCAATGGATTTCCGCATTTTCACGCTTGGCTTTGGAGGCTATTGATGGATATTCATTCCAGCCATATTCGACCCCGTTCATTATTGCATTCATAAGCCCGGCGAATCGTTTTTTGAGGAGTAAAACCCCAGTTCTTCAAATATTTCCCAATTCCTTGCAAAGTCATATCCACTGAAAATTTTTGCTTAATAAGTTGCTGTACCGCCTAACGAGTCCATAGCGCAAATGGCAATTTTAATTGATCAGGACACTTGGCGATCAGACAACGTTTAATTTCGGCCCCTCATAAGGATAAAGTTTTCTACCGCTACCTTTGGGGCAACCATTTGGATTTTACTTTGGAAGCTCATTCCCATCGGAGTGAATCCGCTCTCCGGTACTCTACCGGTTGAGATGGGAATTCCCGGCCCACACTATGGCTGATGTGATCAGAACCTGACTTCAACGCCGGTTCCTCCCATTTCTCCTGAGGGAAGTTTGACTGTCTTTGAAATGCCGTCAAGCATGATGTTCATCTTCTTCAGTTTTGCAGTGGGATCAACTGCGATTACCTTTCTGCCTTTGATCAGAAAAGCTCCGGGGGTTCTGGTTTCAAAATTGCCGAGTTTACCGGGGTGGTGGAAGATCACACCAACCATTTCGTCGTTGAACTGAATCGCCTGAATGGAACCGGTGTTGGAAAGGACTTTCCCATTTTGCCAGTTTGCGGTTTCCTCCGGCGTTGCCCCGGGCAGAATTGCGAAACAGTAGGAGGCTCTGTCCGGTTTCACTCCGTGGTTGATCTGCAGATGGAAGAGCTCCCGGGTTTCCGGAAGGGGCTTGGAAAGGCCTCCTTCCAGAATTCGCCAGTCACCGGTGCGTCTTCCGGTGGAGAGGGTCAGCTCTTTTCCGCGATAGCCGATGCCGTCATGGTGGAACCAGCCATCCCCCTGCTTGATCTCACCGCTGCGGATGCAGCTGTTGACGGTGGTGGCAACTTCGTAAGGACTGGTGGAGATGATGTCAGTTCCAAGTTGGTAGACCGCATCGGTATCGAAGAAATAGGCTTTTGTGGCTTTGACTCCGTCAAGATTCATCGTGAACACCGCGACCCCGCGGATTCCGTCAGTCACTCCGCCAACGAACTCAGTTTCGCCGAGCTGGCGGGATCTGCCCTGAGGACGAAGTGTCCAGCGCAGCTGTCTGGTCGAACCGACCGGAGTGGCGGGAAGCGTGGTTCCCGGCAGCCGGGTCCAGTTCCAGACGGCGGTGATGTTGTCGTACTCTCTGCCAGTGCGGGTGACCAGACAGACGCCATCGGAGAAATAACGGCCCAGCGCATTGTCCCAGTTGATGCCGTCTTCGATCGGACGGACTCGTACGGAATTCATCCGGACTGCGGCATACCAGTCGGGACGGCGATGTACCATGTAGTCTGAATTCCAGAAATGGCGATTACCGACCAATGTATCTGTATTGTCCACGTTCTGATCCAGCACCTCATCGTATGCTTCCCGATGATTCTGATCGGCTTCGCGCAGCAATCGAAAGGCCGCGAGCACCGCTTTCCCTTTCGCTGCGGGGGCGTTCCGGCCGAGCTGGCGCCCGCAGGCGAGCAAATCCATCCTGCCATGCCACAGGACCCAGCGGAAACCGTTGAAGGCAAGATGGCGAATGATCTCCCACTGTTCCGGCGAGAACTGCCAGTGCGTATCCCGCCAGATATTTGCCCATCCGGCGACGTTTTTCAGAAATTCGCAACCGTAATTCCCGAACTGTACCTGCGGTCCGTGCAGATGATAACATCCATCTGCTCGAATGCCACCGAAGCTGTCTTTAGTTTTGTTTTCAGCAGGGGCGAAACGGATCTCTTCCGAAAGAACGGCAGCGGCTTCATTCAATGGTCTGATGTTGCGTTCCAACAGTGCCCTCAGGAAGATGTTCTGGGCGATGTAGACCCGGTTGTTTCCGGTGTAACGCGGTAGGAATTTTGCCTGCCGACAGACCCGCAGGGCGGCAGAGCGCTCCGGGCCCTCCGGAAACAGATCGGGGGCGAGCAGCAGCGTTTCTCCGATCGCCTCGGGCACCCACATATCGTTCCACCACCAGTTGGAATTGAAAGGCTGTTTCGAACTCCACCAGTTGACTGCGTTTCTAATGGCTTTTCCCACCGCGGCATCCCGGTAAAGCGGATGATTTCCCGATGCATAGGCGCGCGCAATGGTACGAGTTTGCGAGAGATGTTCTGCCATCTTCCACTGAGAGCGGTTTTCGTTGCTGTAGTCGATACCTTCGAATGTACCGTCCGCCCGCTGGCGTGCAATTAGAGCAAGGACTTCCTTTGCCGGTTTTATTCTGCCGGAGAGCAGTATTCTGCGCATTCTCGATTCGATCAGTTCCAGTTCGCGGGCGAGAACCGGAGCTATCGCTTCGAGTTGTTCCGCTTCCTCGCCCAGTGCGGTGATTTTCAGTGTGGAGAGATTGAATTCCACTTCGCCTGAGCCGTTATCCAGCCCCAGATGGATTATGCCCTCGGACGAACCGGCGGGAATCCAGTCGGAAAGCATGACGGAAGTCCAGCTGAAGTTACCGGAGGGAGTTACCGCTTCAACCCAACGTATGCTGCCGTTCGGCAGTCTGTAGGAGAGCAGTAGGCGGGCATTGTAACTCCAACAGCGCCGGGAGGGAGAGACGTTCTTCCCCCGCATCTGAATCGAAAGACCGAGTTCTCTGTTCTGAAACGGCGTGATGTCAAAGTTGCTCTGAGCGCAGTTCCGCTGCCGGCTCGCCGGTGATCCAGCAGGAATTCGAACCCGCACCCGATTTCTGGTTACTGTAACTCCGGGTACGCTCTGCCAGCACAGCTGGCTGGCGAGGATTCCGGCAGGAGGCGGCTGGGTGGCTGCCGACAGCGGTGTAAAGGCTTGAAGGGCTATCACCGCAACCGCCAGTCCGCCGGTTGCAGCGAGATGACGTAAGTTGATTTGATTCATTGTGTTTTTCATCGGATTTGATTTCGATTATTGTTCCAACAGCAATCCCCGGTAAGAGAGAGGAATCACCAGCCGTCCGCGCCAGAACGAAACGGTTCCTGGCGGGACATCGAATTTCCAACTGCGCTTCTTGACCAGCCTGGCGGCTTCGGGATTGCTGAAGTCGTAAACGCTGACCTTTCCAGTGCTCCGGTGACTGATCGCCACCGTTGTGCCGTCGACGGAGGGGATTCCCCGCAATGGCTCACCGGCAGAATACCGTTTCCACGTTTTGCTCGGGCCGGATTGATTGGGGGTGAGCAGCGCATAACGACCCTGATTCAGCATCAGCAGCTTGTCGTTGAGTGCGGTCAGACCGTCGAGATGGCCGTTCAGCCGTTCCACCACCCGGTTGGCGACTGCTGGTCTGGAACCGGAAAGGTCATACCAAGTAAGACCGCCGGAGTGCCAGTTGTTCGCGATATATTTCCCCCCGAGCAGCCGGTCGCACAACAGATCACCGTAAAGCAAGCTGATCTGCCTGTGTGTGAACACTTGGGCAATTCGGGCTGGATCGGAAACATCGAAGAACCGCAGAGTTCCGGTGCGTGCCGATACGACGGCAAAAGGCGTTCCCTGTATCACCCAGACAAGTTGGGCAAGTTCTCCGGAGGGAAGTTTTTGACTGCGGCCGAGCAGGGTAAGTTTGCCTTCGGGCAGAATCTGGTAGACGGCGAGACCGTTGGATCCTTCCGCCACATAGAGACGGTCATCGGAAACTTTGCAGTCATATGCCTCTGGAACAGGATGCACTGCAAGTGGTCTGATGCCGTCATCCGTGAGGCGGACCACATGAATTCCTGCGTGACTTGCCGCAATCCAGGCAATGTCCCCGCTTACTGCTGCCCCCCGGACCTGTCCGCCCGCGTCATAACGGAAAAATCCGGGTACGCGGGATACGGGGACCGGCGGGGGAATGACCGGCGGAGGGGAGTCTGGCGCCTTCATCGGCCGTATGCCCGGAATTTCAGCCAGGAACAGACCGGTCCGGACCCCGCTGAGATAAACGACGTTGTTTCCGGGCGCAATCCCGGAGACCGCGTCGGGGCGGACTCCTCCCGCGGGGCTGGAAACTTCCGGCAGCCGGAAATGGCCGGCACCTTTCGGATTCCGCCGATCTGAGATGTCCACCAGGAAAACTCCATTGTGCGAATCAGCGGCAATTGCGGTGCTGCCGGAGAAACGTACGGTCCAAAAATCATTGCCTCTGCTGAAGTAGGGAGGAAAGTGGAAATGAGACAAGGTTTTTGGCTGACGCGGATTGGTCACATCGAGCAGATCGAGTCCATGGCCGTTGTTCTTTCTTTGCTCCGGGGGGCCGGTACGGGCGTGATGGCCGGTGGATGCGAGACAGAGGAGGCTGGCTACTGTTAACCCGTCACCGTAGCCGGAAAGGGGATGATTGCACAGGAGCTTGGGGGCACGTGGATTGGCGAGATCCAGGATCGACATGCTGCAAGGAGCCCAGTTGCCGACGTAAAGTTTCCCGGCATCGTACCAGCTTGATTGCGCTTCCGGTGTTTTCGTCAGAGAGAGATGACGCGGTTGGGCGGGATCGGAAATATCCACGCATTCAATTCCGTAGACTCGCAGCGAGACGAAGGCGACCGGCCCGGCGGCGGCTACGCCGGTTGCCAGTTCGATCGTATCGAATCTTGAGAGTTGACGGGGATGACGCGGATCGGAGATGTCCACCAGGTAGAGGCCGTTGGCGCGGGCGGCGATACAGGCGGTCGAGCCAGATAAGGCGATCTGCCGCCCGTTGAAAAGTCCGTCGAGTTTGCCGATTTGCCGGGGCGAAAGTGGATTCGTGACGTCATAGATCCATAATGCATGCGAGCCCAGTACATACAGCAAATTTCCCCGAAGTTCCATGCCGGCGCCCCAGCGGGGACCGGCAATCCGGCGAATTGGAAGCTGTGGACCATACACATCCGGAGACGGAACCATTATTCGAGTATCTTCTACCGCGGCGGCGTTCCCGGATAAAGCGAGCAGAAGTGCGCCGAACAGGAAAAGTCGGTTGATGTCTCGCATTTTTTTTATTGTTCTCATTGTAACTCCCAGCTTTTGTTGAAAAGATTTTCAGCAACTTTCAGAGTTTTGATGTGACCGTCTGAAAACGCAAAATTAGCATTGCCTTCATGTAAAATATATCCTACTCTGTCTCTTTCCTCGGCAGTGAGCCAATACGGGAGTTTTGAGTATAACGAGAAAGTACGACCACGGTAGGGATCTCCAATTTTTCCGTTGAGAACCAGTTGTTTCTCGTAGAGGATCACGCCTTTCCCTGTCAAATTCGACAATTTTCTGCATTCAAACTCCGTATCGTTTTTCTGATAGACCGGAACGGGACCTCGCGGCAGGAATCGATTAGGATTATTCACGGTATTGTCTTCACGGGGGATGACATAGTTGGAGCGAAAAGTGGTAGCTCCCGTGGGAGTAGCTGTGTTCGGGCAGAACCAGAATCCACGCGGTGCAGTGTAGTTTATCCGCAGTTCTTTAGAATCTCCTTGGGCGCACTGACTCACGTAATCCCCGGCGAACAAGTTGCCCGGGCAGAACCCATCATAATCTCCGGCATACATCGCGAAGAGCTGTGAAACCTGTTTGAGATTGGAAATGCAGCTGATGCTCTTTGCCTTGTTGCGCGCTTTTCCCAGCGCCGGCAGCAACATGGCGGCAAGAATGGCGATAACTGCAACAACTATAAGAAGTTCTATCAATGTAAAAGTCAGTTCGTTCATTTCAGAATGGTGTTTCGACCGGTTTGAGACGATGCGCATAAATCTCCTCGCTTTTTTGGGTTGCCGTATTTTATACCTGAAGTTTTTCCTGTTTTTCAGGTTTGTTCTTTTTTGAACGGCTTCCGCGAATCGGAAAACGTTCACGCAATTTTCCGTCCGTTTGGACATCGAACAAAAAAGTTGAAAATTTTTTCTGTCGGAAAACAGGGAACAGAACGGACAAAAATCTTCGTATACTATAACCTAAAGAGCCAATTTCAAAAAGATTGGCTTTTTTCTGTTAATAACTCTTTTTTGTTCTGTGCCAAGCCCATCTTGACACATTCAGTACGACTTTTTTCCCAAAAAGCCGTAAAAAATCGCTTTTTTGTGTGTGAACCTCCTTTCCCGTCACCACGGGAGTTCCTATTTTTCAATTTTCAATCGAAGGTAAATCAATCTATTCAAGCATGTTGAACAGTTGCTTCACCGTAATGGCGATTACGCCGAACATCAGATGACACAGGACTTTCCAATGCCCTTTCACCCTGACATGACGTGCGCCATAGTTGTCTTTCAAATCCGAATTTACCCGCTCAACCGTTGAACGCTCCCGATAACGAATCTTTCGGGCTGGAGGCAATTCAACCGTTCCTCCCCGCCGGGGATTGGGATCAATAACCGGAATATGTCCCATCTTTTTCGAAACAGCCTTGATTTCTTCCGCGTCATAGGCGCAATCCGCTAAATCATACAGAATTTTTGCTCGTGCCGAAGACATCTGCATCAAAGGGATTGCCGCTTGACTGTCGTGCAACGAGGCTGAACTTAAAATCGCAGCCAGTGGAACTTCCCCGTCCCCAACCGCAAGATGGAGTTTGTAGCCGCACCAATAAGACGTTTTACCCTTGCTGTCGCGTTTACCGCCCCAATCGCAACCTTGCGGAAGACCGGCAAGATTCTCCGGTAGTGTTTGATGCACTTGCAATTCAAGCCGCCGGGTTTTGACCTCCGCGATTTCCTGTTGGGACAACGCCGCTTTCTCCGCTATACTTTTTCGCCCGCGCTTCTTCTTGAGCTTGAGTTTCGGCGTGTTTTTGCGGCAAGCTTTCTCACGACCGATGATCGCGGTTGAATCAAGGCTTGCGTGTCCCACCAATTTGTCGGTATAATTTTCCCGAACAATTGCCGCATGGATTGCATCGCACACTTTCTCTTGGGCAAAAATCCCGAACGCCCTTGAGAAAGTTGCTTCGGACGGAACGTCTCCACGATACTCCCAGCCACAAAGTCTTCGCAAACTCGGATTTGTATTCAAATTTTCAATCAGCCCCTTCGTCGTCGGAAGGTCATAGACCACTTTCAGAAAAAACGCTCGAAGCATTTTTTCCCGGTATTTCATCGGACGTCCCAATCCGCTCCAACGCAGCGCGTTGGTGATGAAACGGGACGGTTTTACCAATTCTACAATCCGCAAAAACTCTTTCATTTTTGCAGTTAATTCGCCAATTTCTTCTTCCAGCATTGGAAAAAGATATGCTTCCATCGTCAAGTAAAGCTTCGGCAGATCGTTCATTTTTCCTCCAGGTTTGGTATCCCTAAGTTAAAATGAGCCTTCTGCCTCTTTTTTCATCCCCGAAAATTAAAAACTTTTGAAATTACCTCTAAAGTTTTCTCTCTTTTCCGTGTGCGTCGACTGCGAGATACTCTTTGTTTTAATTATACCGCAGGGGAGAGCTAATGTCAACAGGATTCGCAGGAAATGGATCGCAAGAGAAAGCAAAATATTGCAATGAAACACAATAATTATTTCCAGGCAGGCGGAATTGAGACGGAACTGCGTTCGTGAAGGCGGCAGTTCACGATCACATCACCGGGTGCGGATCCGGTATGAATCAACTGGTCAAGCAGTTTAAACGCCGCTTGAGCGAGTGCAGGAAAATCCTGCTCGATCGTCGTCAAAGGCGGGTCGAGGAACCGGCTGAAATACTTGACCTCATAACAGATGAGCGACAGGTCATCCGGAACTTTTCTGCCGCAGAAACGGATCGCCGTGAGCGCCTCGGCGGATTCGGATTCGCCACTGCAGATGATTGCGGTCACTCCCCGGCGGATCAGGGAGAAGATGGAATCGTAAAAATAGTTTTTATAGGGATTCTGACAGTTCTGCAGCTCCAGCGCATCAGGTTCCAGCGCAAAGAGCTCCCGGCATTTTTCAAAAGCAGTGATTCGCTCCTGTGTGCCGCGGACATCCAGTCCACCGTGGAAGAACATGCCGATTTTCCGGTGTCCGTGGGAGACCAGCAGCCCGACCGCCTCCCGAATCCCCTGCGAGTCGTCGGAGGATACGGAGTAGATGTTGTCCAGATGGATCGGAAAGTCATTCAGGCAGACCAGCGGGACCACCGTGTTGAGATGGTGGACGATTTTTGAATTGTAGTCGAGAGAGATGATCCCCGCGAGACTTCGTTCCTGCAGAAATTCCGCCTGATCGGCGAAGATGAATTCCAGCTCTACCTCCCAACGGAGAGATTCTTCCCGGAGTGCCAGCAACATGCTTTGAAGGTACCATCCGAATTCGCGGGTGGCGGGCAGGATGACCGCATAGACCGGCCGGGAGGAATTGCGGTAGCCGATCTCCCGGGCCGCCTGAAGAATTCGCCGGATGGCGGCGCCGGAAACTCCTGCGCGGTTGTTCAGCGCACGGGAGACGGTGGAGATATTGAAGCCGGTTCTTTCCGCAATCTGGCGAAGGCCGATGTCTGAAGGTTTTCTCATAGTTCCTGCTGTTTCAACGTTGCCTTTTTAAGTTAATGTACCGTTTCCCGCCGGAAAGTCAAATTCGCTTCCGTTCGGTTACGGAATCGACGGAATATTTGCCGCGATTCGCTCTCCGTTGGTGGAAAAAATCGGTTCTCGTGCTACACGTAAGTTACGTGCAGTCATATTTACAACTAAAGTTTCCTGTTTTTCAGGGTGTATGCCCAGTGAGCCCCATCTAGAAATCCTCCCGAAGTGAGATTACCTTGCCTCCGGAACTTGAAACCGGGAGGCGCAAATGGAACGAGAAAGGCGTAGTCGTGACTACTGGCGGGAACAGTTGTCGGAATATT
>ENA-UEQW01001426-UEQW01001426.1-human-gut-metagenome-genome-assembly--contig:-NODE-1426-length-19719-cov-4.392272_pt1 | contig 19719 bp, 19 predicted proteins | sample MGYA00242947_ERZ507947 | MGnify/ENA primary metagenome ERZ507947 (study PRJEB26167, sample SAMN06115421) | human gut metagenome | host: Homo sapiens | place: China:Guizhou | collected 2015-03-17... | reverse complement strand
CAGATTCAGCAGCATACGGGTCTTGATGAACATCAGCTGGGCAGCCATGGTAATGAACTCGCTGGCCACCTCCAGATCCATCCGCTTGCGCTTTTCCAGATAATCCTGGTACTGCTCCAGTATCAGTGCGATGGGGATATCCTGTATCTCTATCTTATTTTTTCCCAGCAGGTACAGTATCAGATCCAGCGGCCCCTCGAAGTCCTCCAGCGGCTCGTCGCCCCGCGTCTGTACCACCTTTTCCAGTTTAAAAATAGGATCGTCCAAATTTACACCTCAAAACCGACCAGCCTGCACAGCAGGGTAAATGTCCAGCGTATGGCGCTGTTCAGCGCGTTGCTGCCGACACCCACGGAGATGACGACCAGCAGCACCAGCATACCGAAGCGCTCATAGCGCATGAGCCAGTTGTACGCCCGGTCCGGCAGCAGCACCGCCAGCACCTTTGAGCCGTCCAGCGGCGGGATAGGCACCAGGTTGAACAGCCCCAAGCCCACCGACAGCGATGCCGTATCCACCAGGAAGGAAAACCATGTGCCGCTGAAGCTCCCCGTGGTCACCGCCCGCAGGAACTCGCCCCGGGCGATCAGCAGCAGCAAAAGCGCCAGCAGGAAGTTGGATACCGGCCCGGCCAGCGCCGTCAGCGCCATGCCCTGCTTTGGCTTTTTGAAATAATGCGGATCCACCGGCACCGGCTTGGCCCAGCCGAAACCCGCCGCCACCATCATGATAAGGCCCAGCCAGTCGATGTGCCGCAGTGGGTTCAGGCTCAGCCGATGCGCCCGCTTGGCCGTAGGGTCGCCCAGCGCATAGGCCGCCAGGCCGTGGCACGTCTCATGTATGGTCAGGCACAGGAACACGGAGTCCACGCGGAGCAGTATGCTCTCCAGCGAGCCAAAGTCCAGCGCGTTCCAAAGATTTGTCAAATATTGCAACAGCAGCGCCTCCGAGAGATAAAATGACAGCTTTCCTGCATTATAGCAGAAACCGGCCGGAAAGTCTACACCCATTGTCACCGTTCCGACCACTTTGTAACCATTTTGTATCCGTCTTTCCACCGGTTCGTAGCTTTTCTGTAAAGATGCGTACCACTATATATGGTATGCTGTAAGCACAGAAGGAAACGAACATTCCCACACCATGAAAGGAGAACAACTACTATGGATAGAACGAAGCTCATCACCTCTCTGGTCATCCTGTGCCTCGCCTCCGCTGTGGCCGCATTCCTGATGCCGCCCGCCCACGGTGCGCTGCTCTCCTTCGTGAGCATCGCGTCGGCGGCTGTCATCGCTGTCCTCGCCGTTGTCACGCTGGTGCGGATGCTGATGCAGCGTCGCGCGTTTTGACATAGAGGGCGCAAGTCAACTGTGTTTATTGAAAGCAAGCAGTCAACCGGACCGTATGTAGGAAGCTGTCCATCATAGCCATGTGATCTCCCCCTACCGCACATAGCACATATCTGTTCCGTACCATATTATTTTCTCCCCAACTACGACCAACAAAGCGGCAGACCCGCAGGCATTGCCTGTGGGTCTGTCGCTTTTTATGACTGCCGATTTATCCCTTCAGCGCCGATACCGCCGCCCGTGCGGCTGCCGCCGCGTCCTCCGTGTACACGTCCGCGCCGATCTCATCGCAGAAGCTCTGGCTGATGGGCGCGCCGCCCACAAATATCTTCACCTTGTCCCGGATACCTGCCTCCCGGGCCAGCGTCACCACCCGGCGCATCTCGCCCATGGTGGTGGTCAGCAGGGATGAGCAGGCGATCACGCCGCAGCGCTGCCGCTTCGCCGTCTCCACGAACTGCTCCGGCGTCACGTCCACGCCCAGGTCAATGACCTCTACGCCGCTGCCCTCCAGCATGATCTTCACCAGGTTCTTGCCGATGTCGTGCATATCTCCCCGGACGGTGCCGATACACGCCCGGCCCACCGTCTTGGCATTTCCGCCGGTCATCAGCGGCTTCAGCTCCCCCAGCGCCGCCGTCATGCACCGGGCGGCCATCAGCATCTCCGGCACGAAGGCCCGGTTGGCGGAGAAGGCCTCACCCAGATCGTTCATGCCGCGGATCAGCCCGCCGGACAGGATCTCCTGCGGCGTCCGACCCTGCTCCAGCGCCTCCCGGCACAGCGCCAGCACCTTTTTCTGCTGTCCCTTTTCCAGCGCTGCGGCCAGGCGAGCCAGTACGTCGCCGTTCTCGACAGCGGCGCCCGCCGCCTGCCGCACGGCGGCAGCCCGCACCCGGCGCGGTACCGACGGCAGATCGAACCGCGGCACGTGCAGCGCCCGGTTGTAGTCCGCTATGGCCCGGTCGATGTACTCGTCCACATGAGGATACATCGCCCCCGGCAGGCCATAGGTGATGGAGGGAATATAGTGCCCACCCGGGCAGCACCGCCGCAGGGTATCCATGGCATAGCCGTAGATCTCCTCCGGCGCGGCATCCGTCCGGTCGATGGCGGCGCCCATACCGCCCATCAGCACCAGCCGCCCGTGCAGCTTCTGCTGGAGGGCCGGTATATCGTTCTCCGGCAGTACGCCCTGCCACACCTGAATGCCGATCTCCGCCATGTCCTCCACGATCGGGACCAAATAGGAGTCCGCGTGGTGTATGGCGATCACGCCCCGGGACCGGATGTAGCCGTAAAACCGCCGGTACGGCTCCTTGAAAAATTCCCGCCACATTTCCGGCTTCATAAACAGCGCATCCTTGGTGCCCCAGTCGTCGTGAGAGAAGATCACGTCCGGCTGCAAATTGTCGATGAGCAGCTTCACGTACAGCAGCCGATACGTGGTGATGTAGTCAATGAGCGCGTGCATCTCCTGTGGGTGCTCATACAGGTTCGTCAGCGTATCCTCAAAGCCCATCAGGAAGTGGCACTGCTCGAAGATACCGGTACCCATAAAGCCCGCCAGCAGCTTCTCCTCCCCGCAGGCCGCCCGTGCCGCGGCGCGGCACGTCTCCCAGCCCTCGGTGCAGGCGGCGATGTCCGGCGCGTGCACCGTCTCCCGCCAACGGGTGATGTCCGAACACACTGCCAGGCCGTCCGTGGTAACGGGCATAGGCCCCGGCGCGTCGGTGGGAAAGCTGATGGTGGTGCCCCAGCGGTCTTTACTGACGGTCCCCCGCTTCCGGTTGCCCCGCAGATAGGTGTTGATGGGATCGTTCAGGCACATGTGCAGCGCCTCGTACTGGCACAGCTGGCGATCCGGCTGGCCATTGGGCTTCAGCAGCTCCAGAAAGTTCTCCTTAGGTGTCATCATATCATTTCACCTCTTCGGTATAGAGTAGGCACGATGTATACGTCATGGTTCGCGGTCCGTAGTTATACGACAGCCCGGACCGCAGGCACACGTCCCCCACCAGCAGTCCGTAGGCCTCCATAGAGGACATCCGCTTGTCCGGAAACCGGCAGGGCCGGTCCGGGCAGGTACACCGGCGGCACACGGTGCACGCCCCTGCTGACAGGGGCAGGCAGCCTGGCAGCAATAGCCGCGCCTGCCGCGCAAAGTCCGCAAAGGCCCGCTTGTGCCGCCGCTGGATCGCCTCCATCCCCTCGTAGTCGAAGTCGTCCGTCAGTGTACCGGTGGTCTGCACCAGCACCCCGGCGTCAAAGCATCCCATGGCCGCCGCGGAATCCTCCAGCGTCCCGCAGCCGGGCGGACAAGCCCAATTGGCGTTCCACTGTCCGCACCGGTCCGCCCGGCACATCTCCCGCACCTCCCGCCGGGGCGTCAGCGCGTTCATGTCCACCGGCGCGGCGTGGGAGAACCCGTTTTCCGCCGCCAGCGTCATCAGTTTTGTTCTCATGGCAAATCCTCTTGACAAAGCCGCCCCGGGCTGATAAAAGTAGTAGTGGAATTATTATAAAAAGGGGTGTTGCCCGTGTCAAGTATCCGCGTGACCCGCGGCGGAGATGTTTTTCGCCTCCCCTGCAATGATACCGATACCCTGCTGGCTCTGCTGCGCCGCGCCGGCTGTACCCTGCCCGCCGCCTGCGGCGGCCACGGCCGCTGCGGCAAATGCCGCGTCAGCGTCAACGGCGTGCCGCGTCTGGCCTGCCGTGTGGTGCCGGAGGACGGCGACGAGATCGTCCTTCCTCCCGCCGCCGGCGGGCGCATCCTCACCGAGACGCTGGATCCCCCCGCCGTCCCCACCGGCGAGACAGGCTGCGCCGCCGCCATCGACCTGGGCACCACCACCACGGCGCTGCGGCTGTACGACCTGGCCACCTGCCACGCCCTGGCCACCTGCGCCGACTGGACGGCTCTGGCCCCCTACGGCGCGGATGTCATCACACGCATCCAGTATACCATCGACCACCAGGACGGGCTCACCCGCCTGTCCTCCCTGCTCCGCCAGCAGCTGAAGGCCCTGCTCACCCGGGCACTCTCCCAGGCCGGGCGGCAGCCCGCCGAGCTGAAGCGCACCGTGACCGCCGGCAACACCGTCATGCAGAGCCTGCTCGCCGGTGTATCCGTCCGCCCGCTGGCCGCCGCCCCCTTCTGCCCGGAGACCTTCTTCCGTCAGGGCTCCGACCTCACGCTGCTGGACGCGCCGCTGTACTGCGTCCCCTGCGCGGCGGGCTTCGTGGGCGGCGATATCACCGCCGGCCTGCTGGCCTCCGGCCTTGCCCGGCGCGCGGGCCATTTCCTGTTTCTGGACATCGGCACCAACGGCGAGATGGCCCTGGGCGGCATGGATGGCTTCACCTGCTGCGCCGTAGCCGCCGGCCCCGCCTTCGAGGGCGCGGGCATCGCCTGCGGTATGCTGGGCGTGGACGGTGCGGTCAGCCGCGTCCGGTACAGCGACGCCTTCAAGATGAACGTCATCGGCGGCGGCGAGGCAGTCGGTCTCTGCGGCTCTGGTCTCATCGACCTGACGGCCCTCCTGCTGCGCCTGGGCGTCATTGACGAAGGCGGCCGTCTCCTACCGCCGGAAGACGCGCCTGAGGCGTTCCGCCGCTATTTGACCCGTGACGAAAACGGCTGCGGCGTCTTCCACTTGACCGACCGGGTGTATCTCACCACCGCTGATGTCCGGGCGCTGCAGCTGGCCAAGGCAGCGGTGGCCGCCGGCGTGCAGATACTGCTGGCGCAGCAGGGGCTGACCCTTTCCGCGCTGGACGGTCTGTACCTATCCGGCGGCTTCGGGATGTACCTTGACCCCGCCAGCGCCGCGGCCATCGGTATGCTCCCCCGTCTCCCCGCCGCCAAGCTCCACAGCGTAGGCAACGCCGCCCTCTCCGGCGCGGCACAGCTGGCCCTGCGGGGTGATATGTCCGCCGCGGACGGCATCGTCAACCGTCTCACCTATCTCGAGCTCTCCGGGCGTCCCGACTTCGCCGACGCCTTTGCCGAAAACATTCCCCTAAGACCCATGCAATGGAGGTAACACCTATGGAGCTTCGTTTCCCTCTGATTCTGGACGGTGCCACCGGCACCGAGCTGCAAAAGCGCGGCTATACAGGCGACGTCTGCGCCGAGCAGTGGACACTGGACCATCCGGACGCCATCATCGACATCCAGCGCGGCTATGTGGCCGCCGGCAGCCAGGTGGTCTACACCCCCACCTTCGGTGCCAACCGCCGCAAGCTGGAGGAGGCCGGCCTGTTCAACTGCACCACCGACTACAACCGCCGTCTGGCGGAGCTGTCCGCCCAGGCGGTGCAGGGCAAGGCCCTGCGGGCAGGCGATATGTCCCCCACCGGCGCGTTCCTCGCCCCGCTGGGCGACGTATCCTTCGAGGAGCTGGTGGACATCTACACCGAGCAGGCCGCCGGTCTGGAACGCGCCGGCGTGGACCTGTTCGTCATCGAGACCATGATGACCCTCTCCGACGCCCGTGCGGCGGTGCTGGCCGTCCGCAGCGTCAGCGACAAGCCTATCTTCGTCACCTTCACCTGTGACGAAAACGGCCGCAGCGTCTCCGGCACCGACATCACCGCGGCGCTGGTGGTCCTGCAGGGCATGGGCATCGACGCCTTTGGTCTGAACTGCTCCGCCGGCCCGGAGCAGATGCTTCTCCAGCTGAAGCGCCTGCGGGAATATGCCCGGGTCCCCCTGATCGCCAAGCCCAATGCCGGAATGCCCATCATCGAGAATGGCGAGACGGTCTACCGCTGCACCGGCCAGGAATTCACCGCCCTGGTACCGGAATTTCTGGCCGCCGGCGTGGCCGTATTCGGCGGCTGCTGCGGCACCACCGCCGCGCATATCGCCGCCCTGGCCCGGGCACTGGACGGCGCGGTCATCACGCCGCCGGCCCCGCAGCACACGAACGAGCTGCCCGCCGCCACGGAAAAGCTGCCCTTCCCCCTGCCTGTCGATGTCTCCTGGCACACCGTCGTCGACCTGACCGGCGATGCGGAGGAGACGCTCACCGCCGCGCTGGACAGCGGTGAGACGGTCCTGGCCCTGCGTATCGCCTCCTGGGACGATGTACAGGCCCTGGCGGACTACCAGTATATGCTCACCAAGCCGGTGTGCTTCGTCTGCGACGACACCCAGCTGCTGGAGGCCGCCCTCCGGGCCTATCAGGGCCGCGCCCTGTACGACGGCGCCCTGCCGGAGGACACGCTCCTGCCCCTGTGCGCCAAATATGGTCTCCTGCTGTAAAAAAACAAGGCCCCCGCGGGCCTTGTTTTTTATTCCTTTTTCCCGGTACAGCCGCCGCAGCTCCCGCCGCAGCCAGAACAGCCGGCGCATCCGCCGTTTTTCCGCGCCCGCCGCGCACTACGCAGGGCCAGCACACCGCACAGCGCCACCAGTGCCAGCAGCACCCAGTCCATCCAGCTCATAGCAGCAGCCCTCCCACAGCGTAAGCGATGTACGCCGCCAGCCACGCCACTACGCATTGCAGCAGCACCACGCCCACCGTTTTGATGCGGGAGCCCAGCTCACGCCGTATGGTGGCCACCGCCGCAATGCAGGGTGTATACAGCAGCGTGAACACCAGAAAGCTGATGGCACTGCGCGTGGTGAACAGCGACGTGATGGCCGCGTTTCCCAGCAGCACCTGCAGCGTACTGACCACCGACTCCTTGGCGATAAATCCGGAGATCAGCGCCGTGGCACAGCGCCAGTCACCAAAGCCCAGCGGCCTGAACAGCACCGCCAGCCACTGGCCGATCAGCGCCAGCAGGCTGTCCGCGCTGTCCGTGACCACATTGAGCCGCGTGTCAAAACTCTGTAGGAACCAGATGACCACCGTGGCCAGGAAGATCACGGTGAAGGCCCGCTGCAAAAAGTCCTTGGCCTTCTCCCACAGCAGCAGCCCCACGCTTTTAGCGGAGGGCATACGATAGTTGGGCAGCTCCATGACAAAGGGCACAGGCTTGCCCCTGAAGGCGGTCCCCTTCATCACCAGCGCTGCCAGAATACCCACCACGATACCAAGCACATACAGGGAGATCATCACCAGCGCCTTGTGGTCGGTGAAGAACGCGGCGGTAAAAAAGCCATAGATGGGGATCTTGGCCGAGCAGCTCATATAGGGCGTCAGCAGAATGGTCATCTTCCGATCCCGGTCCGAGGATACCGTGCGGGTGGCCATGATGGCCGGCACCGAGCAGCCGAAGCCGATCAGCAGCGGTACGATGCTCCGCCCGGACAGACCGATCTTCCGCAGCAGCTTGTCCATGACAAAGGCCACCCGGGCCATGTAGCCGGTGTCCTCCAGAATGGACAGGAAGAAAAACAGCGTCACGATAATGGGCAGGAATGACAGCACGCTGCCCACACCGGCGAAGATACCGTCAATAATAAGGCTGTGCACCACCGGGTTGATGCCGTAGGCGGTCAGCGCCCCGTCCACGCCGGCGGTCACGTAGTCGATCCCCAGCGCCAGCAGGTCGCTTAGCCCCTGGCCAATAACATCGAACGTCAGCCAGAAGATCAGCAGCATCACGCCAAAGAATACCGGCAGCGCCGTGTATTTCCCCGTCAGTACCCTGTCCCAGGCCACGCTGCGCTTGTGCTCCTTGCTCTCATGGCACTTGACCACCGCGTCGGCGGTGACCTGCTCGATGAACGTATACCGCATATCCGCCAGCGAGGCGTTGCGGTCCAATCCGTTCTCCGTCTCCATCTGCACGATGCAGTGCTCCAGCAGCTCCCTCTCGTTCTGATCCAGCACCAGCCGGTCCGCCATATCCCTGTCGCCCTCAATGAGCTTCGTGGCGCAGAACCGGGGCGGCAGACCCAGCCGCTCAGCGTGGTCCTCGATCAGATGCACCACCGCATGGACGCACCGGTGCACCGGCGAATTCGCCGCGCAGAAGTCATAGACCTTGGGCAGCACCCGGTTTTTCGCCGTCTCCACCGCCCGGTCCATCAGCTCGGACACACCCTCGCCCTTGGCCGCGGTAATGGGCACCACGGGAATGCCCAGGTCGTCGGACAGCTTCTGCACGTCGATGGTGCCGCCGTTGGCGCGCACCTCGTCCATCATGTTCAGCGCCAGCACCATAGGCACCCGCAGCTCCAGCAGCTGCAGTGTCAGGTACAGGTTGCGCTCGATGTTGGTAGCATCCACGATATTGATGATGCCGTCCGGCTTCTGGTTCAGTATGTAGTCCCGCGTGACGATCTCCTCCTGGGTATAGGTCCGCAGGGAGTAGATGCCCGGCAGGTCCACCACGGTGCACTCCTTGTGCTCCCGTACCTCTCCGGATTTCTGGTCCACCGTCACGCCGGGGAAATTCCCCACGTGCTGGTTGGAGCCGGTCAAAGCATTGAACAGCGTAGTCTTGCCGCAGTTCTGGTTGCCCGCCAATGCAAAGGTCATACGCGCTCCCTCTTTTCCACGGTGATCTGTCGGGCGTCCTCCACCCGCAGCGTCAACTCATAGCCCCGCACGTGTATCTCGATGGGATCCCCCATAGGGGCCACCTTCCGCAGCGTCACCACGGTCCGGGGCGTCAGCCCCATATCCAGCAGGCGGCAGCGCAGTGCGCCCTCCCCGCCCACGGCAGTGATGGCGGCGCTGTCGCCGATCTTTAGTTCATTCAGTGTCATAGCGCGTTACCTCAATCGTCTATCTATGTCGTGTGGTATGATGTTAGCACAGGCTAACCGCTCTGTCAAGAAACACCCGCCATTGTAACGACAGTTAAATATATTTAACTTTAACTTGCTTTTACGCCAGTCGTGTGTTATACTTCAGTTAGAGTGCTCTAAGTGTCAAAGGAGGTGCCGCCGTGGTATTACAGGAATCCGGCGAGATGTATCTGGAGAGCATCCTGGTCCTGATCCGCCAGGGGAAGGCCGTCCGTTCCATCGACATCGTGGACTATATGGGCTACTCCAAGCCCAGCGTCAGCCGCGCCGTTGGCCTGCTGAAGGCCGGGCAGTATATCGACGTAGACAACGGCGGCTACATCACCCTCACCGCCGCCGGGCGCGAGGTAGCCGAAAAGATCTACGAGCGCCACACGGTCCTCACGGACTTTCTCCGCCGCCTGGGTGTGGACGAGGCCACCGCTGCCGAGGACGCCTGCCGCATGGAGCACGTCATCAGTGACGCTACCTTCCAGGCCCTGAAGCGTCATCTTGCATCCCCCCAATAACCGCTGAACAAGCCGCCCTCCGGCGGTTCCTTTCACACAAAAGCCTCCCCCGGTTTCGCCGGGGGAGGCTCATTCTCTGCCTCCGGCCAAGCCGGGGGCCTTGCTTTTCAGTTGCTGTTGGCGCTGTACAGCCCCGCTGCGTCGTCCAGCGGCACGGAGAACGTCACCGTCTGCGCCTCAGTGTGGGCGCCGGCCTTCTCCATGATGGACTGCATGATGGCCGCCCGCTTATCGGCGGAGGTCACCAGGAAGATCATCTCCCGTTCCTCCGAGATGGCCATGCCGAAGAACTTGTTGCTGTTCTCCGCGTCGGTAGCCCGGGCGTGAATGACCGTACCGCCCCGCGCGCCGGCGGCGGAGGCCGCCTCCATCACTGTGTCGGTATATCCGGTGTTGGTAATGGCCACGATCAGCTGGTACGGGCTGTCATTCATCAGTTCTTCCTCCTTTACAGACATATCCGGCTGGGCATCGCTTTTGCCGGAGATCAGATAGTTCAGCGCCGTGCGGCCGCCCACACTGCTCAGGTGCAGGCACACGGCGATGCCGCTGCCGGGGCGGTCGATGCGCATGGTGTCCACCAGCTCGCGCATGAGCACATCCTTGACGGCGGGCGTCACCACGGAGAACATGACGGACTTCTCCGTGGCCTCCAGTCCCAGCGTGTTCAGGATATCGTTGCTGGCGGTGCCGCGTCCGAGGGCGGTGAACACCACCGGCGCGCCGAAGGCGCGATAGAAATCCAGAAAATGGGTGGCGCCCATAACGCGGTTGGTGATGGTGATCATCAGATACAGACGGTTATTGGTATTTTCAGACATACAGGCACCTCCTCAGCACAGCTCGATAAGCTCCTCCACCGCCACAGGTGCGGCAGGAGCAGGTGCGCGGCGCAGCTTTCTCTGATAGCTCAGGCCCAGCAGCTGTATGGTCACCAGCGGCGTCATGGCCACCATCGCCACCACACCGAAGGCGTCCGTCACCAGATTGCCGCCCACAGCGTCGCAGGCGCCCAGGGCGAAGGGCAGCAGGAACGTAGCCGTCATGGGTCCGGAGGCCACGCCGCCGGAGTCAAAGGCCACGGACGTAAAGATCTGCGGCACCACGAAGCTCAGCGCCAGACTCAGCACATAGCCCGGCACCAGGAACCACATGATGGAGATACCCGTCAGCACCCGGATCATAGCCAGCCCCAGCGAGATGGCCACGCCCACAGACAGCGCCAGGTTCATGGCGTGAGCCGGGATGGAACCGGCGGTGATCTCCTCCACCTGCTTGTTCAGCACATGGACAGCCGGCTCCGCCTGTACGATGAAATAGCCGATGACCATAGCAATGGGGATAAGTATCCAATTATAGGTATGGCTGGCGATGCTGCCGCCCAAAAAGCTGCCCACGGGCATAAAGCCCACGTTCACGCCCATCAGGAAGATGGTCAATCCTATGTACACATACACCAGGCCGATGACCATGTGCAGTATCTCCTTGCGCTTGAGTCTGCGGGTCACCAGCTGGAACAGGATCAGGAAAGCGCCGATAGGCAGCAGCGCCGATGCCGTCTCCTTCAGATAGTGGGGTATCTCGCTGAGATACAGATCGAACATCTCCACCGTGTCCTTGGCATCCGGCATGACCGCCGCGGTGTAGGCGCTTCCGTCCGGCTTATACAGCAATCCAAGGATCAGCACCGTGATGATCGGCCCGATAGAGCACAGCGCCACCAGGCCGAAGCTGTCGCCCCCTGCCTGCTTGTCGCTTCGCACGGCGCACACGCCCACGCCCAGCGCCATGATGAACGGCACCGTCATGGGTCCGGTGGTCACACCGCCGGAGTCAAAGGCCACCGCCCAGAAATCCGGCGACACGAACATCGCCAGACCGAACACAATGGCGTAAAACCCGATCAGCAGCCACCGCAGCTGGATACCCAGCACGATACGCAGCAGGGCGATGACCAGGAACACACCCACGCCCACCGCCACGGACCAGATGATCACGTTGTTCTCGATGGCCGGTACCTGGTTGGCCAGTACCTGCAGATCCGGCTCCGCCACGGTAATGATCATGCCGATGAGGAAGCCCACCACCGTGATGATCCACACCTTCTTTCGCCGTGTGATCTCGGAGCCTACCGCCTGTCCCAGCGGGATCATGGACATCTCCGACCCCAGCGTGAACAGTCCCATGCCGGCGATCAGCATCACGCCGCCCAGCAGGAACGCCACCATGGCGTTGTTGGGCACCGGCGCAATGGTGAAGCACAGCACCAGCACGATCAGCATTACCGGCAATACCGATGTCAGTGACTCGTGCAGCGGTTTTTTGAATACAGCAAAGACGTTTTCCGCCTTCTGCCGTTTTTTACGCAGTCTCGCCTGCTCGTCCTGAATAGTCCTGTGGCTCAAGTCTACCTTCCTTTCCTCGTCCTCCATAGCCTATACCAAAAAGCGGCGCATCTGTCCGTATCGGGCAGACACGCCTCCGCATCTTAACAGGTATATTGTACCATATGTTCACTTTTGGCACAACCCCACCGCTGTTAATAATGTGTGAAGATTGCACCGGGTTTTTTACGCCGTTTTCTCCACCAGCGCCGCCGCATGGGCCGCCATGCCCTCGCCGCTGCCGGTAAAACCCAGCCCCTCCTCGGTCGTCGCTTTCACAGAGACACATCCCGCGTCCAGTCCCATGGCCGCCGCCAGTCTCTCCCGCATCTCCGGGATATAGGGTGCCAGCTTCGGCGCCTGCGCCGCCACCGTAGCGTCCACATTCACAACGGTCCAGCCCGCCTCCGCCAGCACCGCCGTCACCTGTCGCAGCAGCGCCGTGCTGTCCGCCCCGGCGTAGCGCGCATCGCTGTCCGGAAACAGCTTGCCGATGTCCCCCAGCGCCGCCGCACCCAGCAGAGCATCCATCACCGCGTGGGTCAGCACGTCCGCGTCGGAGTGCCCCAGCAGCCCCTTCTCAAAGGGCACCGTCACCCCGCCCAGCACCAGGGCGCGGCCCGGTACCAGCCGGTGTACGTCATAGCCGTATCCAATGCGCAGATCCGTCATGTTCTGTTCTCCCTCTCCCGCAGGAATGCCTCTGCCATGGTCAGGTCCTCCCGCGTGGTGATCTTGATGTTCTCCCGCCAGCCGGGGGCCAGCCATACCTCCTTGCCCAGCCGTTCCACGGCGGAGCAGTCGTCCGTGATGTCCGCCCCGGCCTGAATAGCCGACTGCAGAGCAGCCTTCAGGATGTTCGCCTGAAACACCTGTGGTGTCTGTACGGCGTACAGCGTTTTCCGGTCCGGCGTGGACTGCACCAGCCCCGCCATATCCGCCACCTTCACCGTGTCCGTCACCGGCAGCGCCGGCGCGGCGGCATAGGTCCGCTGTCCCAGCCGCACCATGTCGTCCACCTGCTCCGGCAGGATCAGCGGCCGCGCGCCGTCATGCACCGCCAGCAGCTCGCAGCTGTCGCCGGCCGCCAGCGCCGCCAGCAGCACCGACTGAGCGCGGCTCCCGCCGCCCTCCACCACGCGCAGCGGCGTTTTGACATTCGCCCCGGCACACAGGGTCGCGATCTCCTCCAGGCGCTCCGGGCTTACCGCCACCACGATCTCGTCGATCAGCGCCGCCTCATCCAGCGCCCGCAGCGTCCGCAGCAGCACCGACACGCCGCACAGCGGCGCCGTCAGCTTATCCGTGCCGCCCATGCGCTCAGAGCGCCCCGCGGCAGGCACCAGCGCCGCGCAGCGGGGGTGCCGTTCCTTTTTCCGGTTTAACAGCTTGTCAAAGAGCTTCCCCATCGTCATTCGCACGCTCCCGTCATCACCGCGCCATCCAGCAGACGCTCCGCCTCTTGGTATCCGATCTCCCGCACCATCGCCAGCTCCGACAGCAGTATCTCCTTGGCACTGTGCAGCATTTTTCTCTCTCCGGTGGACAGTCCCCGCGCCGCCTCCCGCCGCATCAGGGACTTGACCACCCGTGCCACCTCCGTCAGGTCGCCGCTTTTCAGCCGCGCCATGTTCTCCCTGTAGCGGCGGTTCCAGTTGCGCTCCTCCTCCACCGTCAGCGATGGGATGGCCGAGAGCACCGCGTCCATCCTCTCCCGATCGTACAGCAGCCGCACACCGATGGCCTCGCAGTTATCAGTGGGCAGCTTCAGTACCAGTCCGCTGACGGCCTGGCGAAATACATAATACGTCCGCGCCGCGCCGTACAGCAGCTCCTCCGTCACGTTCTCGATAACGCCCGCCCCATGCATGGGGTGCACCACCCGCTGACCGATGCCGTACATACCGCCGCCTCCCTTCCTGCTGTTCTTGTAGAAAATTATACCGTATTCCCCCACTTTTTACAAGGGATTTCCGTATCTTTCCCGCAAAAAGCACGGTCCCAGGCACTGCCTGGGACCGTGCTTTTCCGTTATCTCGCCTCGTACAGTGCCTTGCAGGCCCGGTACATCTCGTAGCAGTCCACCTTGGCCACCACCTCGAAGGGCGCGTGCATGCTCAGCACCGGCACGCCGGCGTCCAGCGTGGCGATGTTCCGGTTGGCCATATACTGTGCCACCGTCCCGCCGCCGCCGGCGTCGATCTTGCCCAGCTCGCAGATCTGCCACCGCACGCCCGCGCCGTCCAGCACCGCGCGCACATAGGCCACCGTCTCCGCGTTGGCGTCCGAGGAACCAGACTTGCCCCGCGCGCCGGTGTACTTGCAGATACCCACGCCGTAGTTGACAAAGGCCGCGTTCTTCTTCTCGTACACATCGGCAAAGTTGGGGTCATAGGCCGCCGTCACGTCGGCGGACAGGCAAAAGGCGTTCTCAAAGCACGCCTTCAGCGGCACGTTCTGGCCGTCGCACAGGTCGGACATAAAGGCGTCAAAGGCCGCGGACTGCATACCTGTCACGCCCATGGAGCCGATCTCCTCCTTGTCCGCCAGCACGCATACCGCCGTCTTGTCCGGCGTTTCGATATCCAGCAGCGCCCGCAGCGCCGCGTAGCCGCACACCCGGTCATCGTGACCGTAGGAGCCGATCATGCTGCCGTCAATACCGATGTCCACCGCCTCCGCGGCGGGAACAGCCTCCAGCTCCGCGGAGGCGAAGTCGCTCTCCGTGATGCCGTACTTGTCGTGCAGCCGCTTCATCACGTGCAGCTTCACCCGGTCCTTGTCCTCGCTGTCCCCGATGGGCCGGCTGCCCACCAGCAGGTTCAGCGTCTCGCCGGGCACCGCCTCGTTCAGGGGCTTCCGGCCCTGTTCGCCGCCCAGATGGGGCAGCAGGTCCGTGATGACCAGCTGGGGCTCACCCGCCTCGCCGATGCACACGTCTACCACGCTGCCGTCCTTCTTGGCCACCACGCCCCGCAGCTGCAGGGGGATAGTCACCCACTGGTACTTGCGGATGCCGCCGTAGTAGTGGGTCTTGAAATATGCCATCTCGCTGTCCTCATACAGCGGCGTGGGCTTCAGATCCAGCCGCGGCGAGTCGATATGCGCCGCCGCGATCTGCGCGCCCTCGGCCAGGCTCTCCTTACCGATGACCGCCAGCATCAGCCCCTTGCCCCGGTTGCAGGTGTACACCTTATCCCCGGCCTTCAGCGCCATGCCACGTCTGTACTGCACAAAGCCCTTCGCCTCTGCCGCGGCGATAGCCGCCCGGGCGCTGAGCCGTTCGGTCTTTCCCGCGTTCAGGAAGGCCTTGTAGTCCGCGCAGTAGGCCTCCATCTCCGCCAGCTGCGCCTCGTCCAGCGTATCATACCCGTTCTTGTCATTCCGAAGCAGCTGCTCCCGCAGCGCCTTCATTTCCTCGCTCATGCTCGTTCCTCCTTCAATATCGTCTCCAGCGCCTGCCGTGCCTTTTCCGTAAAGGCCGCCGCGCTGCCGCAGTCGTTCACCAGCACGTCCGTGCAATGGGCCCGGTAGAACGCTTCGTCCTTCTGTGCCCGCACCCGCAGCCGCGCGTATGCCTCCGGTATGCCGTCCCGTGCCATGATGCGCGCCACCCGCGTCTCCGCCGGCGCGATCACCGCCACCGTCCGCCGACACATTCCGTCCAGCCCGCTTTCGATCAGGTTGATGGCGTCGATGCCCACCACCGGCGCATCGCTGCCGTCCATGCGGCGGCGCAGCTCACGGGGCAGGCGGTCGTAGATGATGGCGTTCAGCGTCTCCAGCGCCGCCGGATCGCCGAACACCACGTTCCCCAGCTTCTGCCGGTCCAGACCGCCGTCCGCCGCAAACACCGGGCCGAACGCCCCGGTGATGGCCTCCCGCAGCGCTCCGTCCGTCCGCAGCAGCTCATGGTAGATGGCGTCGCAGTCCAGCACCAGCCCGCCCAGCTGCTCCAGCGCCCGCAGGGCGCTGGTCTTGCCCGCGCCGGTAGGCCCCGTGAAGCCGATGACCAGCGGCGACGCGTCCACCGTGTGGAACCCCGCCGCCTTTTTCAGTCGGTTGCTCACCGCCAGTCCCAGTCCCGCCTCGTCCGGGCACTGGGCATAGATGGCCGTCACCTCCGTCTCGTCGAAGGTCCGCAGCGCGTCGAACACGCGCTGTGCCTGGGCCAGCTTGTCTCCTGCCTCTCCCAACCGATGTACGATGTGCCCCGCGAACAGCGGCGCGTACTCATCAAAGCAGATGACCCCGGCTCCCGCCGGCAGGTGCGCCGCGATGTACGCCGCGCTTCGCCGCGGCGCGCCCGTCACCACCGTCACGGCAGCCCGGGGCGCGTAGTGCCGGTACTTCATTCCCGGTGCCTTGGCCTTCTCCCCGTCGGACAGCTTCTGCCGCACGGCCTTGTCCACGGCCACCTCCCCCAGCACCGCCTCCAGTGCCTCCAGCGGCAGTCCGCCGGGCCGCAGCAGCCGGGGCGGCTGCACCGTCAGATCGATAATAGTGCTCTCTACGCCTACGGCGCAGGGCCCGCCGTCCACGATGCCGTCGATCTTGCCCATCATGTCCTCCATCATGTGCCGCGCACAGGTGGGGCTGGGCCGTCCGGAGGTATTCCCGCTGGGCGCCGCCACCGGCGTATCCGCTGCCGCGATAATGGCCCGCGTCACCGGATGGTCCGGGCAGCGGACGCCCACGGTATCCAGCCCGCCGGTGGTCCGCAGAGGCACGCAGTCCCGCCGGGGCAGGATCATGGTCAGCGGCCCCGGCCAGAACCGTTCCGCCAGCGCATAGGCCGTGTCAGGGATATCCGCACAGCAGCGCTCCAGCCAGCCCGCATCCGGCACGTGCAGGATCAGCGGGTTGTCCTGTGGCCGTCCCTTAGCCTCGAAAATACGGCGCACCGCGTCCTCGTTGAGCCCGTCGGCCCCCAGTCCGTATACCGTCTCCGTGGGGATACCCAGCAGGCCGCCCCGGCGAAGGATCGCCGCCGCCTCCACGATGGCATTTTTGTCCGTTTCCGGATGGAATATGATGGTCTCCATCACCCGAACCTCGTTTCTTCTGCTCTTTTATTCCGCCGCAGCGGCAAAACTCCTCTTTTTACAGTCCCAGATCCTCCCCCACGAGAATGACCTTGATGCGCTCATGCACCATAGAGTTCCTCGTCACCACCACATAGGAACAGATGCAGTCCGGACTGGTGCAGTCGCCGCACTGTCCGGTCAGGCCGCAGGGCGTCTTGATACCGAACCGCTGCGCGTTGGCCGGCGCGGCGATGTTCCGTGCGCGGGCAATGGCGTCGTCCAGTGTGCCCAGCACCTTGTTCATACCGGCGATGACCAACACCTGCCGGGGGCCGTAGCACATGGCCGCCACCCGATTGCCCATGCCGTCGATGTTCACCAGCTGCCCATCCTTGGAGATGGCGTTGCTGCTCGTCAGGAACGTGCCGCAGCTCAGCGCCTGGTGCATCAGCGCCTGCTTCTCCGCCGGGTCCTTGGCGGTGTCCCGGTCGATGAGGGTATAGCCCTCCTGTGCCAGCCGCTGCTTCAGCCCCAACTCATCCACGGTCATCACGCCGCCCCAGGACACGGAGTCCGTTTTGGGGATCAGCTCCAGCGCCTTTTCCACTGCCTCGGCAGCGGTGGAACAGTAATAGGCGTCAAAGTGCCGCTTCTTCATGGCCTCCACCGTCTTGGGGCCGGACAGGTCATACATTTTCTTCTTATTCTCGTTCATGGTCAACTCTCCTTTCCCTCCTGCAGCCGCTGTGCCTGATCGTTCAGGGTCAGCGCATCGATCATACCGTCCAGATCACCGTTAATGATGGCCGCAATGTTGAAATTTTTATTGTCTCCCGTCAGCCGATGATCCGTGACCCGGTTCTGCGGGAAATTATACGTTCTGATCTTGCCGCTTCTGTCGCCGGTGCCCACCTGGCTCTTCCGTGTGGCGGCGATGGCAGCGTTCTGCTTCTCCTGCTCCGCCTCGTACAGCTTCGAGCGCAGGATCTTCATAGCGCGGTCCTTGTTCTTATACTGGCTGCGCTCATCCTGACACTCCACCACCACGCCCGTGGGCAGATGGGTGATACGTATGGCGCTCTCCGTCTTGTTCACGTGCTGTCCCCCCGCGCCGGAGGAACGGAACGTGTCGATCTGCAGGTCCTTGGGGTCGATGGAAAACTCCACCTCCTCCGCCTCCGGCATCACCGCCACCGTGGCAGCAGAGGTCTGGATGCGCCCGGAGGACTCCGTCTCCGGCACCCGCTGTACCCGGTGTGTCCCAGCCTCGAATTTCAGCCGTGACCAGGCGCCCGCGCCCTCGATCTCGGCGCTGACCTCCTTCACGCCGCCCAGCTCCGTCATGTTCTCACTGACGATGCTCAGCGTCCAGCCCCGGCGCTCGGCGTACATGGTGTACATCCGCAGCAGGTCGGCGGCGAATAGTGCACCCTCCTCCCCGCCGATACCGGCCCGTATCTCCAGTATCACGTTCTTCTCGTCATTGGGGTCCCGCGGCAGCAGCAGCCGCTTCAGCTCCTCCTGCAAGCGCTCCATATCCCCCTTCGCCCCAGCTAGCTCCTCCTGTGCCAGAGCCCGCAGCTCCGGGTCAGACAGCATCTCCTCCGCCTCCCGGGCGGTGTCCTGCGCCCGCAGATACGCCTGCCAGCATTCCACCACCGGCGTCAGCTCCTTCTGCTCCCGGCGCAGCGCCGTCAGCTTCTCCCGGTCCGTATACACCGCCGGGTCTGCCAGCTGCTGCTCCACCTCTGTCAAATGCGCCGCAAGGGCGCTCAGCTTCTCCTGCATGGCCCGTCCTCAGTCGTTCTCCAGCAGGCGGCGCACATTCTGGATAAAGTCGTTCCGCCAGAACTCATACCCCTCGCTGTCCGGCCGCAGCGACACCGCCAGCCGGTGTGCGTTCTTCACATACATGTCCATCTGGTCATAGACCTCCTCGCTGCGCTGGGTGGTGCTCCGCGTGACCACATAGGCCACGTTTTCCATCTCCAGTCCCCGCCGCTTCAGCAGCGCGCGAATGGGGCTGGCGCACCGCCCCGCCCACACCGGGCTGCCCACGATCACCAGTTTGTACGCGCCCAGCGGCTTCTCCGTCTCAAAGGGCTGCAGGGGTCGGGTGGATGTCTTCATGGCGTCCATACCGCAGCGCATATATCCCCGCCAGCCGCTGCGGTCGCAGTCGTCTGTGATCGCCGTGATCTCCGCCCCCAGCGCCTCGGCGATCTCCTTGACCGCCCGGCGGGTATGCCCGGTCCGGGAATAGTAAATGCACAAAATATCACTCATGTTATCGCTCCTCCTGTTCCTCGGCCTGCAAGCTCAGTTCTTCCCAGCGCTCCATCTCCTGCTCCAGCCGCTTCTGCACGTCCTGCTGCTCCTGATACAGTGCGTTCAGCTTCTCCGCGTCGCAGGCGTTCTCCGCCATCTCCGCCTCCAGCCGCGCGCTGTCCGCCTCCAGCCTGGCGATAGCCGTCTCGCAGATGGTCAGCTGCTTTTTCGCCGCCTGCTGGGCCCGGTTGCCCCGGCTGCCGTTCTTTTTCGGCGCAGCGGACTGTACCTGTACCGCGGCCGCCGCGGCGGCGTGCTCCTCCTCCTTGGCCTGCCGGTACTGTGCAAATCCCATGGGATAGTCCGTGATGACGCCCCCGGCCAGCTCCCACACACGGGTGGCGAACCGGTTGATGAAATACCGGTCGTGGCTCACGAACAGCAGCGTCCCGTCGAAGGCCTCCACCGCCT
>ENA-UEQW01001423-UEQW01001423.1-human-gut-metagenome-genome-assembly--contig:-NODE-1423-length-19728-cov-4.847387_pt1 | contig 19728 bp, 21 predicted proteins | sample MGYA00242947_ERZ507947 | MGnify/ENA primary metagenome ERZ507947 (study PRJEB26167, sample SAMN06115421) | human gut metagenome | host: Homo sapiens | place: China:Guizhou | collected 2015-03-17... | reverse complement strand
ATCGCGGGAGAGCGGCGGCTGCGGGCGGCGAAGCTCGCGGGTCTGCGGGAGGTGCCGTGCCTTGCGGTGCGGTCGGACGAGGAGGAGTCGGCGCTGCTCTCGCTGATCGAAAATTTGCAGCGGCAGGACCTGCACTACATGGAGGAGGCCGCCGCCATCGCAAAGCTCATCGCGGTCTACGGCCTGTCGCAGGAGCAGGCGGCGGAGAGGCTGGGCAAGTCGCAGAGCGCGGTGGCGAACAAGCTGAGGCTGCTGCGCCTCTCGCCCGCGTGCGTGGCGCTGCTGCGCGAGGGGGGGCTTTCCGAGCGGCACGCGCGCGCCCTGCTGCGATTGAGCGACGAGAACGAGCGTCTGGCGGCGCTGCGCGTCATCGTAGAGCGTGGCTGCAACGTGGCGCAGGCGGAGGCGTACATCGAGTCGGTTTTGCAGCGCGCGGCGGTCACGCCGCCGCGGCGGAGACCGACGTTCATCGTGAAGGATGTGCGGCTGTTTCTCAACACCATCCGGCGGAGCATGGGCATCATGCAGCGCGCGGGGGTGGACGCGGCGTGCGAGCGGGAGGACACGGACGAGGAGATCCGGCTGACCATCCGCATCCCGCGCACGGGGGCTGCCAAAACGGCGTAAAAATTGTAACCAAATCGTTACTCTTTTTCGCAAAATCTATGCTATACTGCAATAGACTGGCTGTGGTATACACAGCGGGATATTGATTCAGAACAGCAGGAGGGTGCCGGAATGGAAGAAAACCTGGGTGCCTTTGAGGAAAAGAGAAACGAGGCCGCGGAGACAGCGGAGAGTGCCGGCAAGGGCGGCAAGCATTTGGCGAAGGGCGGCAAAAGAGGATGGGCCATTGCCGGTATCGCGTTCGGCGTGCTGGCCGCGGCGTATCTGGGGCTGTGCGCCTACGCGACGCTGAGCGGGACCATCTATCCCAACACGACAGTCGGCGGCGTGAACTACGGCGGCATGACCGAGGAACAGGCGGCGGCGGAGCTGACGCGGCGGGTCATTGACGCGCAGAGCGCACGGCTCGACTTTGCCGTGATGGAGGGAGTCAGCTGCGAGGTGATCGCGGGTGTGGCGCTGGGCGATATTCCGGCGGACATCGACTGCCGGAAGGCCGCGGATACGCTGGCGCGGGTGTGCAGCGCGAAGGGCGGCGGCTTTTTCAAGAGCGGCGCGGGCTTCCTTTTCTCGCTTTTTACCGAGCATGAGGAGAGCCTCGTATCCGAGGAGCCGTTTTGCGCGGCGGCGGAGCCGGTGCTGGATGCGCTGGAGTGCGAGCCGGTGGAGTTTGCCATCGCTCTGACGACCGAGAACGAGGTCAGCGTGACCAAAAGCAGGGACGGGCGCCATATCCCGGATCGGGAGCAGGCGCGGCGTGTGATCGGCGACGCGCTGCGCGGCGCATACCTTGGCGGGGGCTGCCCGCTCCAGGTGACGCTGTACGGCGATCCGGACGCGGAGGCGAGCTACGAGACCGTACCCGCGCAGGCGGTCGATCTGGCGAAGGAGCGGGAAAAGCTCGTGGGCGAGAAGGTCAACGCGAGCTACGACATAGAAAATGAGAAGATCATCCCGAGCCATGCGGGGGTGAGCTTTACGCTCGCCGACTTGCAGAGCGCTTACGACGCGGCGGCGCCGGGGGAGACCTTCACCGTCCGGGCGACGGTCGAGCTGCCGGAGGTCACGACCGAGCAGCTGGAGGCGGGACTGTTCCGCGACGAGCTGAGCAGCTACACCACGCGCGTCGGCGGCGCACCGGGGCGGCACAAGAACGTGAAGCTGACGGCAGAGCGCATCACGGGCTACATCCTCAATGCGGGCGACACGATGAAGTACGGCCCGCTGGTGACGCCGTTCACGGCGGAAAACGGCTATTCGCCCGCGCCGGGCTATCTCAACGGCAAGACCGTGGACATGATCGGCGGCGGCGCGTGTCAGGCGAGCTCGACGCTCTACGCGGCGGTGCTGTACGCGAACCTTGAGATTGTGCAGCGCGTGAACCACGGCTACGCCTCCGACTACATCGGCCTTGGATTGGACGCGACGGTGGCGAGCGGCGGACCGGAGTTTGAGTTCCGCAACAATACGAATTACCCCATCAAGGTGGTCGCCGAGTATTACGAGAGCGGCGGCAAGAATTACCTGAAGATCTCGCTGCTCGGGACAAAGGTGGATGATACCTACGTGAAGATCAAGACCGACGTGCTCGAGACCATCCCGTTCTCTGAGCAGATCGTCGAGACCGACGAGCTCGCGCCCGGCGAGCGCAAGGTCGAGCAGACCGCCTACACCGGCTACAAGGTCAAGACCTATCGCAACGTCTATTCCGGCGACGGCAAGCTGATTTCCTCGACCTTTGAGGCCAGCAGCAACTATAAGGCGCGCGATCGCATCGTGCTTGTCGGCAAGTCCGCGGCGACCACGCCGGTGGACCCGGGGACGACCACACCTGTCGATCCCGGCACGACCACGCCGACCGACCCGACAACGCCCGTTGACCCCGGCACGACCACGCCGACTGACCCGACAACACCGGTTGACCCCGGTACGACCACCGATCCGGGGACTGCGACCGACCCGGGCACAACGACCGAGCCGCCGGTCGAGCAGGAAAAGCCCGGTTGGTTGGACCCGCATCGGTAAAGGCGGCAATACGGCAAAGAAAAGCGGAGAGATGTTCGTCTCTCCGCTTTTTGCGCATATGCAGTTACTCGTCGTCCGAGACGATGTAGATATCCTCCGCCTTCTGCTGTGCGGCGATGAGGAGCTCGCAGGCTTCGCCATAGTTCTGCTCCTCTATTTTCTCCAGCGCATCTGTGATCGCGTTGAAGAGGAGCAGGTACATTGCCTTGTAATCTGTCATTTTCGATCACCCATTAAAAATGATATAACATTTTGTTATATCGTGCAATATAACATTTCGTTTTACGTATACTTCTTGACAGAATCTAAACAGAGATCCTGGATGGAGGAAAGTAAAATGTATCGGCGCATTCGAGACCTGAGAGAAGACAGCGATCTGACGCAGCAGCGTCTGGCCGACTATCTGAGCTGCTCGCAGGTCTGCTATTCCAATTACGAGACAGGAAAACGGGATGTCCCAAGCGATGTGCTCATTCGGCTGGCGCGGTTTTACCACACGAGCGTGGATTATCTCGTGGGACTCACCGAGGAGAGGACGCCTTATCCGCAGAAGAGGCATACATAATGCAGCGCTCTTGGCGCTGCTGCGTGACAAAGGGGGTATTCTCTTTCCGAAGAGAATACCCCCTTTGAAACCCCCAGAGAAAGGCGAGGGGAGTCCCCCTCGACCCCCGCATTGGCAGTCGGGCGCTTGAAGGACTACCCAGCCTGCGGAGTGTAAGTGCCCTGCTGTTTTTTGTATCTATACGATTTGGTTTGCTCCTATCTTCGCTGCCGCTTTGCCTGCGTGTCGGCAGTCTTCAGCAATCTCCGCCTACTTTAGATTTTATCAGCCTTGCAGGTGCCTACCAGGGCGGCATCGCTTCGCTCGCCGCGTTTGTTGCACTATCCGGTAGAAGGTGGTGAAATTGTGCTCGCCGCGGCAGGCACTACCGAAAATGTCTGCACCACCGACAGAAGAAAATTAGGCTGCACCGACGGAAGATCGGCAGAGCGGCAGCGGGTAGTAGAAGTACACCAAATCGTCTCGCACCCCCCAATGGCGGTGAGCGAAGCAATGCCGCCACGCAAGGCACTTCCACTCCCCAGGCGCCGCACTTCTTCGAGATCGAGACTGCCAATGGAATTTTCTCTGGGTGGGTCTAAGGGAGGGATATCTCTTTTTTGAAAAGAGATATCCCTCCCTTGTCCGTACAGCGCCAGCAGGCGCTGTACCCCCCCGCCCCCCTGCGAGGGGGACAAGCAAAAAGGAAGCCCTTCCAGGCTTCCTTTTCTCAAGTTTGCTTACTCCACCGTAACAGATTTCGCAAGATTTCTGGGCTTATCGATATCGCACCCGCGCTGGAGCGCGATATAATATGCCAATAGCTGCAGCGGCACCACGCCAAGCGAAGGCAGCAGCATCTGCGCCGTATCGGGGATGGTGATGACATTTTCAACGGTCTTTGCCATTTCGTCCCGATGGCTCTCGGTCGCGAGCGCGAGGACATCCGCGCCGCGGGCCTTGACCTCGACCACGTTGCTCATGGCCTTGTCGAAAAGCGGAGCGTAGGTGCCGAGCGCAATGACGAGCGTGCCGTCCTCGATCAGCGAGATCGTGCCGTGCTTGAGCTCGCCGGAGGCGTAGGCCTCGGAGTGGATGTAGCTGATCTCCTTGAGCTTGAGCGAGCCCTCGAGTCCGAGCGCATAGTCGAGGTTGCGGCCGATGAAGAAGACAGAATTGTGGTTGAAATACTGGGAAGCGTACTTGGGGATGGCCTCGCAGCTCTCGCTCGCGAGGAACTGCTCCATCTTCTCCGGCAGCTTCTGAAGCTCTGCGACCGCCTCGTTGTACTCCTCCTTTTTCACCGTGCCGAGCGCCTCGCCAAACGCAAGGCCGATCATGTCGAGCACTGCGAGCTGCGTAGAATAGGCCTTTGTCGTCGCAACGGCGATCTCGGGGCCCGCCCAGGTGTAGAGCACGTCATCCGACTCACGCGCGATGGACGAGCCGACCACGTTGACGATGGAGAGGATGTAGCCGCCGCGCTTTTTCGCCTCGCGCAGCGCGGCCATGGTATCGAGCGTTTCGCCCGACTGGGAGATGACAATGACAAGGGACTGATCGTCCACGATGGGGTCGCTGTAGCGGAATTCGGACGCGAGCACGACCTCGACATTGCGGCGCAGCAGATGCTCGAGATTGTACTTGCCGATCATGCCGACATGATACGAAGAGCCGCAGGCCACAATGAAAATGCGGGTAAATTCACGCATCTTCTCAACGGGGAGCTTGAGATCGTCGAAGATGACCCTGCCGTCCTTGATGCGCGGGGAGATCGCGCGGCGCAGCGCCTCGGGCTGCTCCATGATCTCCTTGAGCATGAAGTGCTGGTAGCCGCCCTTTTCCGCGGCGGAGACCTCCCAGTCGATGGTAAAGTGCTTCTTTTCGACCTTCTGCTCCAGCGCGTCGTAGACCTCGATGCCCTCGCGCGTCAGCACGGCGACCTCGCCGTCTTCCATGTAGGCGACGTCGCGCGTGTGCTTGATGATGGCCGTCACGTCGGAGGCGAGGAAATTGCAGCCCTTGCCGTAGCCGAGCAGCAGCGGCGCGTCCTTGCGCGCGGCGATGATGCGGTCCGGGCAGTCGGCGCAGAGCATACCGAGGGCGTAGGCGCCCTCGATGCGGCGCAGCACGCGGCCCACAGCCTCTAAAAAGTCGTGACACTCGTTGTAGTAGAATTCCAGCAGCTGCGCCACGACCTCGGTATCGGTCTCGGACTTGAACCGGATGCCCTGACCGATCAGAAATTCCTTGATCTCGACGTAGTTTTCGATGATGCCGTTGTGGATGACGGCGAACTTGCCGTTTTCGCTCACGTGGGGGTGAGAGTTGATGATGTTCGGCGCGCCGTGCGTCGCCCAGCGGGTGTGACCAAGGCCGATGCAGCCCTCGAGGTCCGCGCCGCCGTGGATCTGTTCGCTGAGGACCTTGAGCCGGCCCACCGCTTTTTCGACCTGCAGCTTTCCCTGCGCTGAGATGACGGCCACGCCCGCGGAGTCATACCCGCGGTATTCCAGATGCGCGAGCCCGTCCAGCAGGATGGGGGCCGCCTGTTCCTGACCAATGAATCCAACGATTCCGCACATATGATAACATTCTCCTTTTGATGATTTTTGAAAAATGGGCAAAATACCCCTTTGCGGCGCAAAGCCGCTTCTTCAAAAGGACAAATGCGCAGTCATTTGTCGCTTTTCCCGTGGTCACAGCCCCTTTGTTCTGCGGTCGCCCGCATGTTTGTCGGCTGTGTGCGCGCCCACGGGCACGGGGAAGCATCCGCCGAAATTTCGATCCTCTTCCCACCTCGTCGTCCCGCCAAAGGCGGGCGCTGGCGCTTATGATGGAGAAACTCCATCGCTCCTTTCACTTCTGCGTTTTTTAATATATTTCAAACCGGACTTCTCCGGATGAAAGCGGTTATTTTGCCCCTCCGCGGGGCAAACTCCCAAAAAGGGAGGATGACTATGGCTACTGCTTTTATCCGCACGATCGTGCTCTATTTTCTCATCATGGTCGGGCTGCGCCTTCTCGGCAAGCGGCAGATCGGCGAGCTCGAGCCCATCGAGCTCGTGCTCACGCTGCTCATTTCGGATCTTGCCGCCGTGCCGATGCAGGATTTCGGCATCCCGCTTTTAAACGGCGTCATCCCGATCGTGACGCTCTTGCTGCTCTCGATGCTGCTCTCGTGGGGGAGCGTGCGCTCCATCCGCCTGCGGCGGCTGATCTGCGGCAGCCCGACGGCGCTCATTTTAGATGGCAAGGTGCAGCAGGACGCAATGCGCCACAACCGCTTCACGCTCGACGAGCTCATCGAGGAACTCCGCTCTCAGGGCGTGACGGACCTCACAAGCGTCAAATACGCCGTGCTTGAAACCGACGGGCAGCTCTCTGTCCTCCTCTATCCCGACGAGCAGCCCGCAACGCCTAAACAGCTGGGAAAGCCCGTCAAGGACGACACCTTCCTCCCGCACATCTTCATCAACGACGGGCGGGTGATGGGCGAAAACCTTTCGCTCGCGGGTCTGGATGCCGCGTGGCTAGACAAAACCGTGCGCGCGCAGGGCTACCGCGCACCGTCGGAGATTTTTCTGCTCTCGCTCGACGGCGCAGGCAAAATTCTGTGCATCGGAAAGGACAGTGCCAAATGAAGCGATTTTTCTGGATCCCGTTCTGCCTGCTGCTCGCGCTCTTTGGCGCGGCGCTCGCAAATGCCGCCGTCGCCGACGGTCTTGTCACAGACTGGTGCGCGGAGCTCGACAAATTGCAGGACACCGCGCAGGCGGAGAACTGGGACAGCGTGCGCGATGATCTCTCCGCGCTTCACGAAAGCTGGGACGCGCACGCGACGTATTTCCACATCATTTTGCAGCACGACGAGCTCAACGAGGTCGAATCCCTGCTTGCCCGCGCGGACAGCTTCGCCTTCGAGCAGGACGAGGGCGAATTTCGCGCGTGTGTCGCGGAGCTCAAATCGCAGCTTTTGGTGCTGTCGGAAATGCAGGAAATTTCGATTCAGAACATTTTATAGCTCACTTGCCCTCGAGCAGCTTGTTGAGTTCCTTCATAAACGTGTCGATGTCCTTGAACTGGCGGTAGACCGAGGCAAAGCGCACGTAGGCCACCTCGTCCACGGCGCGCAGCTTGTCCATAACGAGCTCGCCGATGTACTCGGTGCTGACCTCGCGCTCGAGAGAGTTCTGCAGCGTCTGCTCGATCTCGTCCGCCTTCTGCTCGAGCACCTCAAAGGGAACGGGGCGCTTTTCGCACGCGCGGATCATGCCGTTCAAGACCTTGCGCTTGTCAAAGCTCTGGCGGCTGCCGTCCTTTTTGATGACGACCATCGGCAGGCTCTCCACCGTCTCATAGGTGGTGAAGCGCTTGGCACACGAGAGGCACTCGCGCCGGCGGCGGATGCTGCTGCCCTCTTCGGCAGGGCGGGAATCAATGACCTTGCTCTCTTTGTATCCGCAATAGGGACATTTCATCGTGCAGAACCTCTTTTCTCATCTTAGTCAGAGAGAGTATAGCATACTTTCTTTCGGGATGGTAGACATAATTTGCATTTTTTCACAGGATGGGCGAATTTTTCTCATTCACGCGATAGATCACACACTTTCTCCCGTCGACCGTTCCGATGTGGGCAAGGCAGAAGAGCTCCGGCAGCGGGAACGGCGCGCTCTCGCTGTACGGCAGCGCCAACAGTTTTCCGCTTTTCTCCTCGCGCACCATCGCGCCGGATAACAGTGAGAGTGCACAGTCGAGCCGCGCCGAACGGAAAAACGAGCCGCGCGGCAATGCTTTCCAGTCCCCCACCGCTCTCCCCTCCTGTCGGCACAAAATAAAGAGCCTGTGCTATTTCTATGCACAAGCTCTTTTCTTTATGTAGGGATTTTACTGCACGCTGTAATTGCCGCGTACGAGCAGCTTTGTGCTGTTCGCGCTCGCCTGCACGCCGCGGCTGTCGACCGTCGCCATGTAAAGGTGATTCTTTTGCAAACCGAGGCCGCCCGCAAGCGCCGCGCCCGACGTCTCGTCGATGAGTCCCGGGGTGCTCGCCGCTACGCACACGCCGCTGCCGATGCGCAGCATCGCCTCGCAGCCGACGCCCATGTACAGGATCTGCCCCTGATTCAGCGTCACGACCGTAAAGCTCGCCGACGTGCCGCCGGAGGCGTTTCCGCTCGACGCGCCGTACTTCTGCTCGAAGGCCTGCGTCTCGCTCTTCACCTGCTCGGTGAGCTTACTCGAGAGCGTCTGTTCGCGAGAGGCGGTCTTCTTGTCCACCTTGGAAAGGATCTGCGGCAGGAATTTTTCGTTTAAGTAGCTCAGCGTCACGAGCGGGTCGCTGCTCGTGCCCGCGCCGCCGGTCGCGGCGACGGTCAGCGTCAGCACCGTCGCGCTCACCAGAAGCAGTCCCACCAGACGGGCAAAGGCGTTGTTTCTCTTTTTCATGCTGTATTCCTCGTTTTTCTTCCCGGCGCGCACGATATCGGTCCGCGCCGGGAGGTCTATACCAGTTGTGTGTTCTGCAGGCCGAAGCTCACGGCGATGGCCGCGTCGATGCGCTCCATCAGCTCGCCGTCCACGCGCCCCATGCGCTCGCGCAGGCGCCGCTTGTCGAGCGTGCGGATCTGCTCGAGCAGCACCACGCTGTCGCGCGGCAGGCCGTAGTCCGGCGCGGAGAGCGCGATATGCGTCGGCAGCTTCGCCTTGTTCGTCTGCGAGGTGATGGCCGCCGCGATCACCGTGGGGCTGTAGCGGTTACCGGTGTCGTTCTGCACGATGAGCACCGGACGCACGCCGCCCTGTTCGCTTCCGACCACGGGCGAGAGATCGGCGTAATAAATATCGCCGCGTTTCACATTGATATCCACTTAGCTATTCACACTCCGAGCGGAAGAAAGTACCCTTGCCTTTGTCAGGGGCCAATTTCATTCTCCCACGCGGGGGCGGAATTTATACGGGGGCTCGCAACTTTCCCCGTCTTTCTGCCCCCAGTCCATCGTATGCTGAGGACAGATGCCGCGTGCTTTTCTTAAAGCGGCTGCAAATTCTTGTCGACGGACACGCCGTTTAAGCGATAGACGCGCGGCACACGCTTGCTGACCGCGCACATCAGCTCATAGGGGATGGTATCGCAGAGCGCAGCATCGTCCGCGCAGAGGATGTGCTCGCCGAAGATCTCGACCTCGTCGCCGGACTTCACCTGCGGGAGGTCGGTCACGTCGATCATGCACATATCCATGCAGATGCGCCCGACCTGCTTGGCGCGGCCATAGGGCGTGAGCACTTCGATCTGATTCGAGAGCGCGCGGTGCAGGCCGTCGGCGTAGCCGATGGGCAGGACCGCAATGCGGCTGGGCCGCTGCGTAAAGTATGTGCGCCCGTAGCTGATGGGCTCGCCCGCAGCGAAGTCCTTGATCGTCGCCACGCGCGTTTTGAGCGACATGACGGGCTGCATGCCCATCTTTTCGGCCAAGTCGCCCGAACCGTAGAGGATGATGCCGCAGCGAACCATATCCCACGCCCATTCGGGGTAGCTCGCAATGCCGCCGGCATTGCAGCAGTGGTGGAGCTGGAAGCGGAAGCCGCTTTGCGTCTCCACCTTTTCGATCATGCGCGCGAAGCGCTCATGCTGCAATTTCGTAAATTCGACGCTCTCCTCCGTGTCCTCGTCCGACACGCTGAAGTGCGTGAACACTCCCTCGATGTCGAGTCCCGGCAGTTCGAGCACACGCAGAATGTCGCGCAGGCTCGCGTCAAAGTGCGCCTCGTCGCACGAAAAGCCGAGGCGGCCCATGCCGGTGTCGAGCTTGACGTGCACGGTCATCTTCCCGCCCAGCGCGATGGCGCGGTCGGAAAATTCCTTTGCGATGTCGTAGCTCTGCACCGCCTGCGTCATGTGCAGCTGCAAAATGCGCGCCGTCTGATCCGCGGGCGTGAAGCCCAGCATTAAGATCGGCAGCGTCACGCCGCTGTCGCGCAGCTCCTCGCATTCGTCGATGTTCGACACGGCGAGGTATCCCGCGCCGAGCTGCTCGAGCCGCTTGGCGATCTCCACCGCGCCGTGGCCATAGCCGTCTGCCTTGACGACGCCGAGCAGCTTCACCTTATCGCCGACGTGGCGGCGGATGACCTCGAAATTATGGGTCAGATGGTCAAGGTCGATCTCCGCCCAGGTCCTCTTGAGCGTGTTTTCCATAGACGCTTCCACCCTTTTGCTTTCAGTTTCGACGCGCGCTATTGCGCTGCGTCCGGCGATAGTATATCACCAAAAATAAAATTCGTAAACTCCGCCGCGGCAATAATTTTGTCATTTTCCGCGATCTCGGCGTACACCGGCGCGCCGGAGGCGTCGAGCCAGAGCGAGCAGGCGAGCGTTTCGCCGCTGAGCGTCAGCGAAAAATCGGCACGCAGCGTATCGACGTCCCCGAGTGTTTCCGCACCCGAGCTGTCGAGATACACTTTCGGGAAGTTTTGCAGCACGAGCGGCACGCAGGAAAGCGCCGAAACGCGCGGCGAGAGCGTGCCCACGTCCAGCACCAGATCGTCGAACGTCAGCGTCAGCTTGTCGCCCTCAAGCACCGCGCCGACGCCCGTGAGCTCCTCCGGCGCGAGCACCGCCGCCCGCGTCTCCCCATTTGAATGTTCGAGCGAGAGCGTATAGTGCAGCGTCTCGTCCTCGCGCGGCACGGCGGTCTCCACGATCGTCTCATAGCCCTGCATCTGCGCATAGCGCGCCTGCAAGTCCTCCGCGCTCTTCTGTGTCTTTTCCCCGCAGCCCGCGAGCAGCAGCGCAAGCGCCGCGAGCAGCAGCGCAAGCGCCGCGAGCAGCAAGCATCCCTTTTTCCTCATGCCCCGTCCCCCTTTTCTCCCCTATGAGTATGCGGCGCGCGGCGCGCGCATACCGGAAAACGCGGACGGAAAAACGCCCGCCACCGCACCCATCGGAGGTGCAATGGCGGGCGTTTGCGGTTTTCATGCGTTTACTGCGCTGCTTCTCCGTCCATCAGGACGTCGTTTTCCATGAGGAACGGGGGCGTCGTATCCTGTCCCCAGCCGGTGTCGTACTTTGCCATGAGATAGCTTTTGAGCGCGGCGCGGCTTTCAAACTTCGTCAGGCGGTACGGCTCCTGAAAGGCGACCTTTTCGACAAAATAAAGCCCATCGTCCCCGGCGGGAAGGAGCACGCCGACGTGTCCGATGAAGAGCGTATTCTCCGTTTCGGAAAAACGGTCGTGGAAGACGACGGAGATCATGCTGCACCCGCCGTCTGAGAAGGTGACGCCGCGCGCCGCCCAGCCCTTGCGCAGGGTCTCCGCCTGCACGGAAGAGTCCGTTGAGTCCGCCGCCTCCACCGGCGCGAACAGGGCGCAGAAGTCTGCCGTGCTCTTTCCGCAGAGCGCGTCCGGGTCGCGCTTGAGCGTTTCAAGATCCATGAAGAGCCAGTCTTCCCCGTTGGTGTCCGGCTGATCTTCGCCGGCGGTGATGCGATCTCCCATGAGCTCATACGCCGTGATGCGGCAGTTGTAGCCGGGGAAGTCCCCCTGCCGCTCCATCCACATTTCCTGCATCTCATAGGGGTCGTACTTTGTCTCCGTGGGGGCTGCCGTTTCAAAGCCGTCCGTCAGCCATTCCGCTTTGACGCTGCTGTTGAACTGGTCAAGGCAGGCAAAGAATTTGTCCGCCCGCTCCACTGCGATCCCCGCGTCCGCGAAAAGCTCTGAAAGCAGCTCCTTAGACGCTTCGTCGCTGAGGTTGCTGTACGCCGCCGTCTGCGCCGTCTGCTCGGGCGCGTCGGGCGCGTCCTTTTTGCCGCAGCCACTCAGTACGAGGGCGGCAAGCAGAAGCGCGAGCGCGCAGCGTCTCCGTCCCGTCATCATCACGTTCATTCTTATCCGCCTTTCCTTTTTGGTGCACGGCCGGTCAGTTTGAATCGAGGGCGCTCTTTTCGTATTCCTCAAGCGCGAGCAAATATGCGACATAGGCGTCCGTCAGGGAGTCGTATTTTTTCCCCGCCTTCAAGACCGACTTGTACTGCGAGTCGTTGTAGAGGTGCTCCGAGACCGCAATATAGTTGCCGCCCTTGCTTTCCCGCTCTCCGGTCGTGGTGTGGGAAACATAGTATTTCCCATCACCGGTCTGAATGATCACGGGGATTTTCACGCCGCTGCCGACATCATTCGTGTTGAGAGAGGTCCAGAAGAGATAGCGCTCGCTTTCCCGGCCGTTATAGGGATTTCCCAGAAATGCCCAGGTGCAGTTTTCCTGCTGCAAGAGGCTGTTGTTCAGCTTCTCAAGCTCCTTCTCAAGAGAGGGGATGTAGCTTGAGCCCGGGCAGCGGGAATCAAACTCAAAATTAGTGGTATTGAGGCTGCCGTCCTTCCAGAACTTGGTGTTGTAGAGCAGCGAAAAATAGTCCTTCACGTCGGTGTCAAACGGATATTGGGGCTTGGCAGCCGCTTCGCCGCTCCATGTGAGCACCACGCCGACGTCTTCCTCGTAGGAAACGACGCAGCTTCCGCCCGGCGACGCAACGCCTTTCCAGTTGTCCGTGTCGTCCTCACCCTTGTAGTGGATGATCCCGCGGATGTTCACAGGGTCCATCGACTGCCAATCCGCCTGCTTCTGCTTCAGATCGACCGTAACGGTGGCTGTCTTATTCCCCATCAGCGCCTCCGCGGAAACGTGGTCGAATGCCGAGCGCACGCTGGAAATGTCCGCCGCCTCCCAGCTTTTCTCGATCAGAGTTGAGAATACCGGGTATGCGCCCACGCTCAGTATGGCGATGACCGCGATCACGATCAGCATATTCACCAGCGTAAAGCCTGCGTTGTTTTGTTTCATAAGCATTTTGTTGGACTTCATTCGTTTTACTCTCCGTTTTGGTGGGACTCTTCTTCGCTCAGCGCGGCAGCGATCACGAAAAAAAGAGGAAGGAACAGGTTTCCCTGTTCCTCTCTCAATAAGCTCGGAATTGCTGCGGTTTCGGCTTACTTGAAGTATCTTTCAAGCAGGCCCTTGAGCGCCTTGCCGTGACGCGCCTCGTCGCGTGCCATCTCGTGCACGGTGTCGTGGATGGCGTCGAGGCCGTTCTTCTTCGCGCAGGCGGCGAGATCGAACTTGCCGCTCGTGGCGCCGAACTCGCAGTCAACACGCCAGGCGAGATTCTTCTTGGTGGAGTCGGTCATGTTCGGCTCAAGGTCGGAGCCGAGGAGCTCGGCGAACTTCGCGGCGTGCTCCGCCTCTTCGTAGGCCGCCTTCTCCCAGTACAGGCCGATCTCGGGATAGCCCTCGCGATGGGCGATACGCGCCATGCAGAGGTACATGCCGACTTCGCTGCACTCGCCGTTGAAGTTGGCCATCAGCTGGTCAAAGATATACTTCTTGTCCTCTTCGGAGATGTCGGGGTTGTTCTTCACGGTCTTGCCGTAAACGCCGAACTCATGCTCGGCGGCGAGCTTCAGCTCACCCTTGACTTCCTCGAACATATTGCTCTTGGCGTGGCACACGGGGCACTCCGCGGGCGCCTCAGGGCCTTCATAGATATAACCGCAAACCTTGCAAAGCCACTTTTTCATAATTGCTACCTCCATAAAGTTTATCTTGAAATGTGAATTGTTTTGCTTGCCTTTCACTGGCGTTAGTCTACCACACTTTACCGGCTTTATAGAAGTTGCAAATGCAACATTTTGATGAATTTTTTATGAATTGCGCTCCATGGCCTTCAGGATGCGAGGCGCGAGGATCACACTCACGACGATCTTGAGGCAGTCGCCGGGAAGATAGGGCAGCATGTAGGCCGTGGCGAGCGTCATCCCGCTCACGTTGCCGCCCTTGTAGACGTTGACGATCAACGCGATATAGGGAAGACCCACGAGGTACAGCACCGCGAGGCCTGCAAAGCACGCGAGCAGAAGACGCGGCACAGAGCGGTCCTTTTCGGCGATCTTGCCGATGACCCACGCCGTGGGGATCAGGCCCAGCAGGAAGCCAAACGTGGGGTTGAAGACATAGCCAAAGCCGCCGCCCGCCGCGAAAATAGGCACGCCGACAAGGCCGAGTACCACGTAGAGAAGCTGCGACAGCGCGCCGAGCTTCGCGCCCAGAAGCAATCCTGCCATCGCCGTGAAGAAGAATTGCAGCGTGATCGTCGCCTGGAAAAGCTGGAAGTGCAGGAACGCGCCGATAGCCGTCAGCGCGGCGAACAGCGCGCAGTAGATCAGGTCTCTTGTTTTGATGTTTTTCATGGTGATCCTCCCTTTTCTCAAAAAAACTGGGCTCATCATAACATGACGCCCACCTATTGTCAACCTATAAATTTCATAAAGGTTTACAAGTTTGCAATTTTTCTTGCACAAGATCAAAATCGCAGCGCCTACGGCGCTGCACGAATGAAGGGGGGCCATTCTCTTTCCGCGGAAAGAGAATGGCCCCCCTTACACCCCCCAAGAGAAAGGGATTAGATTGGCAGTCTCGGACTTGAATGACTCCTATGCCTCCGGAATGGGAATGCCTGCGCGCGGCGAAGCCGCGTTTGCCCCTGCTATACGACTTGGTGTGCTCCTATTATCCGCTGCCGCTCTGCCAGTCTCGCGGTAGTGCAGCCTAATCACCGTCTACCGGAGCATTCCACAATGCGGCGAGCGTCAGCAATGCTGCATTCGGTACGCAGTCTGCCGCCGTTCTAACGTCACTCGCGCCTCACGGAGTAAGGCGCGGTTGCAACACGTAACGATTTGCAGAAGATTCATGGCGAAGCCATGTACACCGCACCTGATTCCGCAGGCCGAGCAGCTCTTCAAGCCCCAGACCTGCAATGTCGGGGGTCGAGGGGGACTCCCCTCGTCCTTTCTCTTGGGGGTGTAAGGGGGATATTCTCTTTCCGAGAAAGAGAATATCCCCCTTTGCCGCGTCCCCACACGCTGTGGGGACAGAAGCAGCCCCCCCGCGCTGCCTTCAATACTTCTTATTGTAGTACCAATAAGTCCCACAAAAAATAAGCGACTGCGCGCAGGTCACAAGACACAGCACCTGCCCGATGATTGGCTGCTTGAACACTAAAAGCGCCAGCAGTCCCGCCGCGAGCTGGGCGTAGACGCAGATGAAAAACGTCATGCTGCGCGCCTTATTCGCAACATACATCGTGCGCTCATCCTTGAGCATCGCGTCATAATCCGCGGCCTTTTCCGGGTCGCGGCTCAGGCGATAAACGCGCAGCAGCCGCACCGCGCCGCAGACAAAGAGGCCGCAGCCAAGGCCGCTGTAAAAATCGCCCATGTGCGCATCACCGAGCAGAAATCCGATGGCGAACATCACAAGTCCGATGACGGTCACCAGAATGCCGCACTTTTTCTGCTCCTGCAAATTCATGCCCCTCAGGAATTTCAACTTCATGCCTCTTCCTCCTCAAAAATGAAAATGTCCTCGATCCGCTCGCCAAAGAGCCGCGCGATGCTGTGCGCCAGCAGGATGGACGGGTTGTACTTCCCGTTCTCGAGCGAAATGATCGTCTGGCGCGAGACGCCGAGTTCCGACGCCAACTGCTGCTGCGTCATGCCGCGCGCCTTTCTTCTCTCTTCAATGTGGTTTTTCATCGCTTCTCTCCGTTTTCCAAAGTCAAGTTTGCTTTACATCTGCGAGGATAGCACCGCGCAAGCAAAATGTCAAGCGCCTTTTACATTTTTTTGCATTGCTTTTGTTCCTGCGCTTTGCTACAATAAAAAATAAGAAAATTTTCGCAGGAGGATTCTTATCATGTCCGTCAAGATCGCACCGTCCATCCTCTCCGCCGACTTTGCCGAGCTCGGCGCCGGCGTCGAGGCCATTGCCACCGCCGACTACGTCCACTTTGACGTGATGGACGGCTGCTTCGTCCCCAATATCAGCATCGGTATCCCTGTGCTCCAGTCCATCCGCAAGCGCACGGCGCTGCCCATCGACGTGCACCTGATGATCGTGCAGCCCGAGCGCTATGTCGACCAGTTCTGCGACGCGGGCGCGGACCTCGTCACCTGTCATGTCGAGGCCGACACGCCGGAGAAGATCCACCTCGCGCTCGACAAAATTCACGCCAAGGGCAAAAAGGCCGGCGTCGTCTTGAAGCCCAACACCCGCGCTGAGGCCGTGCTGCCGTTTCTTGACAAGTGCGACATCGTGCTCGTGATGACCGTCGAGCCCGGCTTTGGCGGGCAGAAGTTCATGGCCGATATGATGCCGAAAGTTTCCGCCATCCGCCGCTACATCGACGAGAGAAACCTTGACTGCGAGCTCGAGGTCGACGGCGGCGTCGACGCCGTGACGTGCAAAACCTGCATCGAGGCGGGCGCAAACGTGCTCGTCGCGGGCTCCGCCGTCTACAAGGCCGCGGATATCCCCGCCAAGATCAAAGAGCTGAGAGGTTAAGTCCATGGAATACTTTCCCGCGGCGCTCGAAAAGCTCGTTGAGCAGTTCGCGCGCCTGCCCGGCATCGGCAGCAAGAGCGCACAGCGGCTCGCGTTTTTCGTGCTGAGCCTGCCCGAAGAGGAGGCCAAGGCCTTTGCCGATGCCATCGTCGACGCCAAGCGCACCGTCACGTTCTGCCCCGTCTGCCGCAATCTGACGGACGGCGGCCTCTGCCCTATCTGCTCGTCGCCGAAGCGTGATGAACATGTCATCTGCGTCGTCGCCGACCCGCGCGACGTCGTCGCCATCGAGCGCGCGCGCGAATACAACGGCCGCTACCACGTGCTGCACGGCGTCATCTCGCCGATGAACCATGTGGGGCCCGACGATTTGGAGATTAAGCCGCTGCTCGACCGCGTGGCGCAGGGGAACATCGAAGAGGTCATCATGGCCACGAATCCTGACACCGAGGGCGAGGCGACGGCGATGTACCTCGCCCGCCTGCTGCGGCCGTTCGGCGTGCGCGTCACACGCCTTGCCTACGGCATCCCCGTCGGCGGCCACCTCGAATTCGCCGACGACGCGACGCTGATGCGGGCTTTAGAAGGACGTCGCGACATATAAAAAGCAAAAAAGGAAGGCGAGTCCAAATGGACTCGCCTTCCTTTTGATTTCTTTACATCATTTTCACCGTGTAGTACACCGCGAGGAGGAATGTGCCAATCGCCAGCACCCAGAGGCCGTAGTAGGCGATGCTGCTGACGGCGAGCGCCGCCACAATGGCCAGCGCGCACACGGCGAGCACAGCGTAAATGAGCTTGTAGTCGCCGTCCTGCGACACGATACGAAGATCGCCGAGCTTTTTAAGCTTGCCGTCGTTCTTGCCCGCCTTGAAAACAGCGACACCAAGCACCGCGACCACGCAGATCGCGAGGATGCTGCATCCGATGACGATGCCGCCCCACGTGTCGCTCCCGCTGCCGCGGTGGATGAGGTACATCGCCATCAGCGACGCCGTCAGGCCCACAGCCTGCACGGAAAACTCACGCGGATAGAGCAGGAACACGATGCCGATGAGCATCACGACCGGCACGATCACGCACATCATCGTCGTGCCCTGCGGGTAGACCTTGAGCATCAGGATCGACGACACGGCGAAGAAAAAGCCGATGCATAAGAGCCACGGCGCGGCGGGCGCGAAGCGCGTCCACTTTTTGCGCATCAGCCAGACGACAAGGCCCGCGCCGAACAGCGCACAGCCGATGTAATCGATGACCTGAAGCACAGTCATCATCGTCAGCACCTGACCGACGCCGCCTTTGACATAGTAGTTGTTCACCATCAAAAGATAAAATTCAGCAATGACGCCGGCCATGAGCACCGTGATTGCACGATTGACGTTGCGATTGCTTCTGGCCATGCGTTCTGCCCGCTTATCGTTGTTTTTTGCCATCTATCCGAGCCTCCAAAAAAGGTTGTCGTTTTGTAAGCGCCTGCATCAGGCGGAAACATTACATCATAGTATAATAGCAGAACTCCCCCTGTTTGGCAAGGGAAAATTCTTATTCTTATGCCAGATCCTCCCTTTTTGCACCGTGCTTGCTTTTCTTTTGCGCAGGCTTTATAATGTTTCGCATGCAAAAAAGAGGAGGATCTTCCCCATGTCCAACGTTTCGATCAAGCTGCTGCGCGAGGGCGCAAAGCTCCCCACGCGCGGCTCCGCTTTCGCCGCCGGCTACGACCTTTACGCGTGTCTGGATGGCGACAAAGAGCTTATCATCCCGCCGCACGCGACGGCTATGCTGCCGACCGGTCTTTCCTTTGCCCTGCCGGAGGGCACGTTCGGCGCAGTTGTCGCCAGAAGCGGCTTAGCTTCCAAGCAGGGCCTCCGTCCGGCAAACTGCCTCGGCGTCATCGACAGTGACTACCGCGGCGAATGCTTCGTCGCCCTGCACAACGACAGCAACGAAGAGCGCACCGTGCGCCACGGTGACCGCGTCGCCCAGCTCGTGCTGCTGCCGTTTCTGCCGATGGAATTTGAGCAGGTCGACACCCTTCCCGAGACCGTGCGCGGCGAGGGGGGCTTTGGCAGCACAGGGCGCTGACTCAGAGCACGAACGCCCCGTCCACCGCGAGCACCTGGCCCGTGACGAACGATGCCTTGTCAGACGCGAGATACGCGACCGCCGCGGCGATGTCCTCGGGCTTGCCGAGGCGGCCGAGCGGCGTTTGCTCGGCAAGGTCCTTGAGCGTTTCCTCGCCCAGTACCTTGACCATATCGGTCTCGATGACGCCGGGGGCAACGCAGTTGACGCGGATGCCGCTCGGTGCCAGCTCCATCGCGAGCGAGCGCGTCAGGCCGATGAGCGCGTGCTTTGTGCAGGAATATGTCACCTCGCACGACGCGCCGTGCTGGCCCCAGATCGACGAAATGTTCACGATGCAGCCGCTCTTTTCGTGCAGCATGTTCGGCAGCACCGCCTGAATGGTGTTGCGCGCACCGTTCAGGTTCACGCCGAAGTAGCGGTCCCACATCTCGTCCGTCACATCCTGAAAGAGCGCCTGACCGGCGACGCCTGCGTTGTTCACGAGCAGCGTGATCTTACCGAGCTCGCGCTCGCACTGCGCGACCATGGCGTTCACCTCGCTGCGCTTTGACACGTCCGCCTGCACGGCGATGGCCTCGCGGCCTTCGGCGCGCAGCAGCGCGGCAAGCTCGTCGGCCTTGTCCTTTCGTTCATAGTAATTGATGCACACGGCATAGCCGTCCCGCGCGAGCTCCGCCGCGACCGCGCGGCCGATGCCGCGGGACGAACCGGTGACCAATGCGACCTTTTTCATGTGTTTGCCTCCGTCTGTTGTCAATGATCTGTTCCATTATAATTTACATAACGCAAAAATGCAAGCACCGCCGCCTTTTTGGGCAGCGGTGCTTTTTTCCATGCGCTCAGAGAAGCGGCGCGATGTAATTTGTCCATAGGGCGCTCAGCGGCATCACGAGCACCATCGCCGGGATCATGTCCGCCACGGGGAAGTCCTGCATCTTGGCGATGCGGCAGCCCGTTGCGATGAGCAGAGCGCCGCCGAACCGGGCTTCCCCCGTTCGGCGGCGCTCTTGATCTTGTATTAAGATAACGCCAATTTTTTCGCC
>ENA-UEQW01001422-UEQW01001422.1-human-gut-metagenome-genome-assembly--contig:-NODE-1422-length-19733-cov-5.346612_pt1 | contig 19733 bp, 23 predicted proteins | sample MGYA00242947_ERZ507947 | MGnify/ENA primary metagenome ERZ507947 (study PRJEB26167, sample SAMN06115421) | human gut metagenome | host: Homo sapiens | place: China:Guizhou | collected 2015-03-17... | reverse complement strand
AACAGCTTTCCTAATAAAAATTCCCCTCTTTTTTCGCTTGCGTCAGAATGCAGGGCCGTTTCAAAAAATCTTTTCAAATGTGAAACATTTCCGCAGCCTGAATGATATAGTAGGTGAAAGGCTTTTCAAGGAGTATTCCATGCTGACAGAAGAACAGTTTGCGTATCTTGCAAAAAAGTATATGGACACGGTGTTCCGTCTGGCGCTCCACTACACCAAAAGCCGCTCGGAATCGGACGACATCACGCAGGAGGTGCTGCTCAAGCTCTACCGCACGGACAAACCGTTTGAGAGCGAGGACCACGTTAGGTACTGGCTCATCCGCGTTACGGTCAACGAGTGCAAGCGGGCATTCCTCTCTCCGTGGAAGCGGACGGAGCCGATCGAGGACTATGCCGAACAGCTTGCGTTCAAAACGCCGGAGCACAGCGAACTCTTTCATGCCGTGATGGCGCTGCCGCAGAAATACCGTGTGCCGATCTTTCTGCACTATTATGAGGGCTACTCCTGCGAGGAGATCTCCCAATTCCTCGGCATTCCCAACGCGACCGTCCGCACCCGATTGCGGCGCGGGCGGGAACAACTCAAAACCGATCTTCAGGAGGCGAACAACGATGTTTGACGAAAACCTATATCAGGAGACGATCTCCGCGCTTCACGCCTCCGAAGACACACTTTCGGAGGTAATGAACATGACGCACAAGACGAAAAGAAGAGGCCGCCTGCGCACGGCGGCGGTGCTTGCGGCGGTCATCGCGATCCTGTGCTGCACGGCGGCAGCTGCAGCGGCGCTTGGACTGGATCAGCGGTTGGCGGAGTACTTTGGAGCAACGGCGGAGCAGGAAGAGCTGCTCTCGACTGCGGCGGTCCCGATGAACATTGTGGAACGGGACAGCGGCGCGGTGCTGCGCATCGAGCAGGTCATCGCCGACCGCTATTGTGCGGCGGTCCTCATCGACTTTACCGCGCCGGAGGGGACAGTGCTGGATCAGGACTACTACGCATTCGATCGGAGCGTGTCCGCAACGTCCAGGGACGGAGTGAAAATGCAGACCTACGGCATTGGCTGGGAGGTATTGCCAAGCAGCACGGAAAATGAGACGGGTCGCCATGCCGCGATCTTGATGACGATCCATTCTCTGAACGGAGAATTCAACTTCATCGGCGCGAAGGTGAAGTTGACGCTCGATGGCCTGTATCGGGACAACTGGTTGGAAGAACTTGTCGTTCCCGGGCGCTGGAGCTGCACATTCACTCTGCCGGAGACTGATCCGGGACGCCTGTGCACGGTGAATGAGCCGATCGAGATCGAGGGAAAGAACGCTGTTCTGACGACGCTCTATGTCTCGCCGCTCTCGCTGACCTGCGAGATCAAGCAGGGAACGGATGATCTGAAAGAAACGGTTGAGCCCATCTACAGCGACGACGGGAAGGAGAGCATCGCTCCCGAGGTGACGCTGCAAAACGGCGAAACGGTCGGCGCGGCGGACTGGTTGTTCCTTATAACGAATTATGCCGGTAAGCGCGGGCGCTACTGCTTCCGGATGGATGAAATTCTTGACCCGGAAACGGTGAGCAGCGTTTCCGTCTTCGGAGAGACGTTCTCCATCGAATGACGGGACGACAAATCGTATTTATGCAAAAAAGGTACCTCTGCATCAAGGCAGAGGCCCCTTTTTCCTGTTTTCACCGCAGCGCGTCCTTCATTTCCTTTACATACGCACCGATGTGCTCGGGCGCGTCCTTGCCGTACTGGGCAAGGAGCTTGACGATGGCGGAGCCGGCGATCGCGCCGTCGGAGAGGTCGGCCATCTTCTTCGCCTGCTCGGGCGTGGAGATGCCAAAGCCGATTGCGCAGGGAATATCTGTGTTTTCCCGCACGAGGGAGACGATGGAGGCGAGGTCGGTCTTGATCTCGCTGCGCTCGCCCGTGACACCGAGCGACGAGACGATATAGAGGAAGCCCTCGGCCTCGCGCGCGATCATTGCAATGCGATTTTCCGACGTCGGTGCGATGAGGGAGACGAAGTCGACGCCGTACTTGCGGCACGCGGGGAGAAATTCTTCCTTTTCCTCATACGGCACGTCCGGCAGGATGAGCCCGTCGATGCCAACATCGCGGCAGTTGGACAAAAGCGCTCTGTGCCGTAGGAAAAGACGACATTCGCATACGTCATAAAAACCATGGGGATTGTCACGCCGCGCCGCAGCTCGCGCACGAGATCGAAAATCTTGTCGGTCGTTACGCCGCTTTGCAGGGCGCGCAGGTTAGCGGCCTGAATGACGGGCCCCTCCGCCGTGGGGTCGGAGAAGGGAATGCCGAGCTCGATGAGGTCGGCGCCGTTTTGCGCGGCAGCGCGGACGGCAGCCGCGGTCGTTTCAAGATCGGGGTCGCCGCAGGTCAGAAAGGCGATGAACGCCTTGCCGTGGTCAAATGCTCTTGCAAGATCACTCATGAAGATCCTCCCCTCTGTAGCGGGCGATGGCGGCGCAGTCCTTGTCGCCGCGGCCGGAGATCGTGACGACAAGAAGCTGATCGCTCCCCATCGTGGGTGCGAGCTTTCGCGCGTAGGCGACGGCGCGGGCCGATTCGATGGCGGGAATGATGCCCTCCGTGCGGGCGAGGTATTCGAACGCCTGCACGGCCTCCTCATCGGTGATGGCAACATACTCTGCGCGGCCGATGTCGTGCAGGTACGCATGCTCGGGGCCGACGCCGGGGTAGTCGAGACCGGCGGAGATGGAATACACCGGCGCGATCTGACCGTACTCGTCCTGGCAGAAGTAGGACTTCATGCCGTGGAATACGATCTGAAAGATATCGCCCTCGCGGATGTAGTGCTTGGCGGTTTCGACCATCGCGCAGAACTGCTCTTTGGAGAAGAGCGGCGTGACTTCGCCGAGGAGCCGCCCCGGCGCTTCCTGCTTCTTTTCGCCGGTTTTGAGGAGCGAGACGAGCTGCTCAAGCTCAAGCTTTGCCTTGTTGTAGCCGACCTCGACGTCGCTGAGCGCCATGTTGACGATGAGCGCGATCTTCTGCCGCACATGATCGAAGGCGATGACCTTGTCAAAGAGCATCAAATCGACATCCTTGAAGCTGTCCTCGTCCTGCTCGCCGCAGCGGACGCTCGGCTCGCTGTATTTGAGATAATCGTAAGAAAAATACCCCACGAGCCCGCCGGTGAAGGAGGGGAGGTAGTCGAAGCGGGGGCTTCTGCAGCTTGATAGCAGCTCACGCAGGTATTGGGACGGATCGTCCGTGCGGACGGTGAGGCCGCCAGCCTTCATTTTGCCGTCAATGCACGTGATCTCGAGCTTTGGGTCGAAGCCCAAAAACGTGTAGCGGCCCCAGCGGTCGTCCGCCTGCGCGGATTCGAGCATGTAACAGTGGGTGGACACGTTCTTGAGGATGCGCATCGCTTCGATGGGGGTGATGAAGTCGGAAAGAATTTCGCAGCTCAGCGGGAGCACGTCGTACTGCTGCGTCGCGGCGATGTCTTTGACGGTTTCGAGCGGTGGTAGGATATGCATGAGTGACCTCCTGAAAAAGAAAAGCTCCTTTGGCGTTCTGCCAAAGGAGCTTATTGCGCAAACAAAAGCGCCCCCGACAGAACGGTACAGTCTGTCAAGGACGAATGCGATACGAGAGAAACGAACGATCCGCGGTGCCACCTTGAATTCACGGTTACCCGTGCGCTTGGCGGAGATACCATCATATCTCCCGGCAACTGACGTATGCCAACACGTTGCAGGATACTCTGCGCATAAAACGCATTTCGCTGCACCCTCAGCGGTCCATTTGACAATGTGTATCTTGCCTGATTTTCAGCATCGCAGGCTCTCTGTGAAGGCATCACTGCCGTTATCTCCGCTTCAACGGTTTGCGGTATTAACTTGAGCGGAAATATAGCACACCCCATCGGCAATGTCAATAGGGTGTGCATGATTTTTTGTAAAATTTCGGTTTTTTATTCCGCGGCGCGGCGAAGGATGTCGGCGACAAGCGCCTTGTCGAGCTGCGGGAAGGGGATGACCGGTTCGGGATGCTCGGGATGCCCCATGAGCAGTTTTTCCGCCCAGGACATGTTGTACCAGCGGCCGAACTTGTAGCCGCTGCGCGTGAACACGCCGATGCGGCGGAAGCCCATGTGCTCATGGAAGCGGATGCTGTTGTCCGTTAAATATTCGTCGTCCGCCCCCTGCGGCTCGCCGATGCAGGCGTAGAGATTGTAGATGTTCTGCGCGAGCGACAGCTCCTCAATCGCGCGGTAGAAGCGCTTGCCGAGACCGTGCTTGCGCGCGTCGAGGGCGAGATAGATCGTCGACTCTGCACAGTGGTCGTAGGCCTTACGCGCGATGAACGTGTGCGTATAGGCGTAGCCGAGGAACTGGCCATTTTCATCCTCCGCGACGAGATAAGGGTATTTGCGCGAGATATCCGCGATGCGGCGGCGGAATTCGTCGAGCGACGGCACGTCGTATTCAAACGAGATGGCCGTCTTTTCGACGTACGGCGCATAGATGCTCAGAAGCGCGGGAGCGTCGTCAAGCGTGGCGAGGCGGAAGCGGAACGCAGGAGAAGACATAGGGTCACCTTTCAAATCCGTGCACCCAGTCAGAGCGCAGGTAATAAATGAGATAGATGGTGGAGCTGATCGCCCAGGTGAGGGGATACGCCCAGTAGATGTAGCCGATCTCGCCGATGAAGTGGACGACGAGCATGATGTAGATGATGCGGATGACGCACCAGACGGAGAGCATGATCATCATCGGCACGACCGCGCGGCCCGCGCCGCGGCAGACCGCCGCGATAGAGTGCGAAAACGCCAGCAGGCAGTAGAACAGTGCCACCGTGCGCGCCTGTTGCACGCCGAGGGCGACAACGCCGGGGGTGCTGTCGAAAAGGGAAATGAGCTGACTTGCCCAGATGTAATAGCACAGGCCGATGAGCTCGGCCATCACGACGGCGATGATGATACAGAACCGCGCGCCGCGCTTGGCGCGGTCATACTGCTTGGCGCCGAGGTTCTGACCAACGAACGTGGTGCAGGCCATCGTGAAGCTCGTGATGGGCAGAAAGGCGAAGCCTTCGATCTTGCAGTGCGCACCGTAGGCCGCCATCGCGAGCATGCCGAACGAGTTGATCTGCGACTGGACGATGACATTGGCAAGGCCAATGACGCAGTTCTGGATGCCGGAGGGGAGACCGTATCGCACGATCTCGCCGAGCATGCCGGTGTGGAAGCGGATGTTGCGCGGCGTGACGGTGTAGACCTCGCCCTTTTTGAGCAGGTGGATGAGGCAGAGCACGCAGCTCGTCCCCTGGGAGAGGACAGTCGCCACCGCGGCGGACCAGACGCCCCAGCGGAACGCGCCGATGAACAGCAGGTCGAGCGCGATGTTGACGAGCGACGAAATGATCAGATAGTGCAGGGGCCTCCGGCTGTCGCCGAGGGCGTTAAGAATGCTCGTGCACATGTTGTAGAGCACCGTTGCCAGCACGCCGAGGAAGTAGTAGCGGAAGTATTCGACCGCCTGCGGCATGACCTGCGCGTCGGTGTTCATCCAGACCAAAAACGTCGGCGTGAGGAATACGCCGATGAGCGTCAGCAGTGTGCCCGACACGATACCGAACGCCAGGTTCGTGTGGACGGCGCGCGAGACGTTTTCATAGTCGCCCGCGCCGAAGTACTTTGAGATCGCGACGCCCGCGCCCATGGCTGTGCCGATAAAGAGGCTTGTGAGCAGCATGATGAGCGTGCCGGACGAGCTGACAGCGGCAAAGGCGTTCGTGCCGAGGTATTTGCCCACAATGAACGCGTCCGCCGTGCTGTATAGCTGCTGGAAGACCTGACTGATGAAGATCGGCAGCGCAAAACGCAAAATCAGCGAGACGGGGCTGCCCTCCGTCATGTTCTGCACGGTCTGCCTTGCCGGAACTGTCTGCGCCATGCGCACCTCTCTTTCTCTGTCCCGCGGCGGGACGAATCTCTCATTTTTTGACGAAAAAGGAAAAGCGCCGCAGGAGCGGTGCTTTTCCTCAATCCCTGAAGAAACAGCAGATGAAAATTCTACAAAATCTTGACAGGTCCATTATATAGTTGTGTGGAACGAAAGTCAACCTTGCCGTTTACAGCACAAGGTTCAAAAGTGCAGGCGTGACGTACGTCTCGATGAGCGCGGCCACCAGCAGCAGCGGCACAGAGAATGTCAAAAAGACGCGGATGCAGTCCAGCACACGGCGGAAAAAGGGCGTATCGCTCTTTTTGAGGATCCGTTCCGTCCCCGTGCGGCAGATGAGAAGGCCCAGCGCGCAGGATAAGATCAGCGCGGACAGCTCAAAAATGCCGTGGGGCAAAACGCCGAGAACATACACACCGAGACCGATGCCCTGCTGCTGATAGATGGCGGCGAACGCGCCGAGCATCAGCGCATTCGTGCCGAGCGCGAGCGCACTGAGCGGCAGGAACGGGATGAGCCCGTAGAGCATCGAGAGGAGGGACGCCGTGATGTTGTTGAAAAACAGCGTCGCCATCATCTGCGACTGGGGAACATCGTCGGTAAGTCCCAGCTGCTCGACCTGCGCGGCGAAGTTTTGAAGCGTCTGCTGCGCCATGTCGGGGAAGAGCATCCCTGCGGCGAAGCCAAGAAGCACCAGCACGCCAAACGCGGCGGCGGTGTTCAAAAATTCCCGCTTGATGAGATCGCGCGAGAGCGTAGGGCAGAGTTCGAAGATCATGCCAGCTTGGCGATACCGGCCTTGACGCGCTTGATCGTCTCCTCACGGCCGAGGATATGGCAAATTTCGACAGCGCCGCCGGGCGTGACGAGCTTGCCCGCAACGGCGATGCGCAGCGGCCACATGAGCGTCGCGTTCTTCACGCCGAGCTCCTCGGCGAACGAGACGAGCATGTCGTGGATGGCGTCGTTCGTCCACTCGGGAAGGCTCTCGAGCTTGGGCAGGACCTTATTGAGCATGTCGAGCGAGACCTCGCTGTTGGTCTTGGACTTCTTGTTCGTATAGAACTCAACGCCGTACTCGGGAAGAGCATCGAAGAAGTCGACCTTTTCGGGAATATCGGTGAGCTTTTCGCAGCGGGCCTGTAAGAGTGCTGCGATCTCACCGACGGAGTACGCTTCGTTCTTGACGGCCTGACGGATGTAAGGCTCGGCAACTTTACAGAATTCCTCGGGCGGGAGATTGCGCAGATAATTCGCGTTGAAATACGTCAGCTTTTCGATGTCGAAAATGGCAGGGGACTTGGAGATGCCGCCGATGTCGAATGCCCCCACCAGCTCGTCGAGCGTGAAGAACTCCTGCTCGCTCTGCTCGCCGCGCGGCGACCAGCCGAGCAGCGCCACATAGTTGAGGATGGCGGGCGTCAGGTAGCCCTGCGCCTTGAGGTCTTCATAGCTCGGGTCGCCGTTGCGTTTACTCATCTTATGCTGCGCGTCGCGCATGACGGGGGAGCAGTGCACGTAGGTCGGCACCTCCCAGCCGAAGCCCTCGTAGAGGAGGTTGTACTTCGGGGCGGAGGAGAGATATTCGCTGCCGCGCACGACATGGGTGATGCCCATGAGGTGGTCGTCGATGACGTTGGCAAAGTTGTAGGTCGGCAGACCGTCGCGCTTCAAGAGTACCTGATCGTCGAGCGTCTTATTCTCCACCGTGATGTCGCCAAAGCTTGCATCGTGGAAGGTCGTGGTGCCGTCCTTCGGGATACGCTGGCGAATGACGTAGGGCTCGCCCGCGGCGACGCGCGCCTTGGCCTCTTCGAGCGGCAGGTCGCGGCAGGGATCGTCCGCGCGGTCAAATTCGCCGCTGTCCTCCTCGCTCTCGGCCTTTTCGCAGAAGCAGTAGTAGGCGTGGCCGCGCTCGACTAAAAGCTCGGCGTACCTGCCGTAGGTGTCGCGGCGCTCGCTCTGGATATACGGGGCGACCGGGCCGCCGACGTCGGGGCCTTCATCGTGGGAAAGGCCGCATTCCGCCATCGTGCGGTAGATGACGTCCGTTGCGCCCTCGACGAGACGCCCCTGGTCGGTATCCTCGATGCGGAGAATGAACGTGCCGTTTGCGTGGCGGGCGATCAGATAGGTGTAGAGCGCGGTGCGCAGGTTGCCCACGTGCATATAGCCCGTGGGGGAGGGAGCGAAGCGCGTGCGCACCTTACCGTGCGGGATTTTCGCTTCCATTTCCTCAAAATACTTCATGTCGATGGACATAGATGACCTCCTGAAGTGGAATCAAAATAAAGATAGCTTATTACACCATATTTTGACCGAAAAGTCAACGAACGCACGACGCTCTTTTTCACCGGAATATGCTTGTATTTTGAAAAGGGGTATGGTAACATAACAAATTGGGTCGATAGCTGCGCCAAAACGGCGCAATTCGAGATAAAATGAGAAAAACAAACAGATCGGAGAAAAAACGATGGAAAACATGGAAAATGCGGCGCGCAAGAAAGTGATGCTGTCCGGCATTCAGCCCAGCGGCGATCTGACCCTCGGGTCCTACCTCGGCGCGATCAAGAACTGGGCGGAGCGCGACGAGGAATTTGACAACTACTACTTCATGGCCGATATGCACTCGATCACCGTGCGTCAGGACCCTGCGGCGCTGCGCCGCCGCACGCTCGAGCAGCTGGCGCAGTACATCGCCTGCGGCTTGGACCCCGAGAAGAACACGCTGTTCATCCAGTCCCACGTGCCGCAGCACGCCGAGCTCGGCTGGGTCCTGAACTGCTATACGATGTTCGGCGAGCTCTCGCGCATGACGCAGTTTAAGGACAAGTCCGCCAAGAACAGCGAGAACATCAACGGCGGTCTCTTCACCTATCCTGCGCTGATGGCGGCGGATATCCTGCTCTATCAGCCCGACTATGTCCCTGTGGGCGAGGATCAGAAGCAGCATGTCGAGCTCTGCCGCAACATCGTCCAGCGCTTCAACGGCATCTATGGCGACGTCTTCAAGATGCCCGAGCCGTACATTCCCAAGGTCGGTGCGCGCGTGATGAGCCTGAGCGACCCGGGAGCCAAGATGTCGAAGTCCGATAAGGACCCCAACGGCTCCATTTACCTGATGGAAAAGCCCGAGGATATCCTGCGCAAGTTCAAGCGCGCCGTGACCGACAGCGACACGGAAAACTGCGTGCGCTATGATCCCACGAACAAGCCCGGCGTTGCGAACCTGATGACCATCTACTCCGCCGTGACGGGCAAGAGCTTTGACGAGATCGAGCAGGAGTTCGCCGGTAAGGGCTACGGCGCGTTCAAGCCCGCCGTGGGCGAGGCCGTCGTTGAAACCCTGCGCCCCATCCGCGAGGAGGCCACGCGCATTTTGGGCGACAAGGCGTATCTCGAGTCCGTGTATCGCGCGGGCGCACAGAAGGCGTCTTACGTGGCAGAAAAAACGCTGCGCAAGGTCTACAAGAAGGTCGGCTTTGTCGCGCGCTGATTAAAGGGTGGAGAACATGAACGGAATTCCGAAAGAGTTATTGCTGAGCGTCGGCGGCGCGCTGCTGTGCGCGTTTGCCGTCAGCTTTCTGATGTGCCCGCTCGTCAAGTCGTTTGCCTATAAGATCGGCGCGATCGACGTGCCGAAGGACAACCGCCGCATGCACAAAAAGCCCGTACCGCGCCTCGGCGGCCTCGCGATTTTCCTCGGCTTTATCGTGAGCATGCTGCTGTTCGTCAAGGTCGACCATCAGTTACAGGGCATTTTGCTGGGCGCGTCCATCATCGTTGTTTTGGGCGTAGTGGACGATATGTCCCCGCTGCGCGCGTATTTTAAGTTCTGTGTGCAGATCTTCGCGGCGCTCGTCGCCGTGTTCCACGGCGTCGTGATCCAGATGCTCTCCAACCCGAACGTCTTTGCTGAAAGCCCGTATTGGGACCTCGGCTGGCTGTCCATCCCCATCACAGTCTTGTGGATCGTCGGTATCACGAACGCCGTCAACCTCATCGACGGCCTCGACGGCCTTGCCTGCGGCGTTTCGACCATCAGCGCCATTTCGATGCTCGTCATCGCGCTGCTCGTCTCTGAAAGCGATGTGGCGCTCGTGATGGCCGCGCTTGTGGGTGCGTGCCTCGGTTTCATGCCGTACAACAAGAATCCGGCCAAGATGTTTATGGGCGACACGGGCTCGACGTTCCTTGGCTACATCCTTGCGACGATCTCGATCCAGGGCCTTTTCAAGTATTACGCCATCGTGTCGTTCGCGGTGCCGTTCCTGATCCTGGGCCTGCCGATGTTCGACACGCTCTTTGCCATCATCCGCCGCCTTGCCCACGGGCAGAACCCGATGGCGCCTGACCGCGGACACATCCACCACCGCCTCATCGACATGGGCCTCAACCAGAAGCAGGCCGTCGCGGCGCTGTACGTCATCAGCAGTATCCTCGGCCTCTCCGCCGTGGTGCTGACGTCGAGCGGCGCGATCAAGGCGATGCTCTTTCTGATGGCGCTGGCGGTGGCGGCGTTCCTCGCCTCGCGCGTCATCTTCCGCCGCGATATCGACAAGGCATTGCAGGCGGAAAAGGCCGCGGCAGAGGAGAAGAGCACAGAGACCGCCACACCGGCGGAAACCGTGCCTGCGGAACCTGAAGAAGAATCCAACGAAAAGAAAAAAGAGGAAGCATAAATGGAAAAACTGCGCATTATGAGCGTGTTCGGCACGCGGCCCGAGGCCATCAAGATGGCTCCGCTTGTCAAGGAGCTTGCCTCGCGCGACGAGATCGAGAGCCTTTGCTGCGTGACGGCGCAGCACCGCGAAATGCTCGATAGCGTGATGGAGGTCTTCGACCTCAAGGCCGACTGCGACCTTGATATTATGACCCCGCGGCAGACGCTCTCGACCATCACGAGCAAGTGTCTGCTCGGTATGGACGACGCCATTGAGCAATTAAAGCCTGACATGATCTTAGTCCACGGCGACACGAGCACGACGTTTGCCGGTGCGCTCTCGGCCTTTTACCACAAGGTGCCCGTCGGACATGTGGAGGCGGGCCTTCGCACCTACGACAAATACTCCCCGTTCCCCGAGGAGATGAACCGTAAGCTCGTCACGGCCATCGCCGACCTCTATTTCTGCCCGACGAAAAATAACCGCGAGAACTTACTCAAAGAGGGCGTGACCGAGGGCCTTTTCATCACGGGCAATACGGTCATTGACGCACTGAAAACAACGGTGCGCAAGGATTACCGCTTTACAACAGAACTGCTCAACGAGCTGGACTATTCAAGAAAGGTCGTGCTCGTGACGTGCCACCGCCGCGAGAATTACGGCCAGCCCATGGAGAACATCATGACCGCGCTGCGCGACATCGCCCTCCAGAATGAGGACTGCGAGCTCGTCTATCCCGTGCACCTCAGCCCCGTCGTGCGCGAGAACGCGCAGAAGTTCCTTGCCGGTACGCCGCGCGTGCATTTGATCGACCCGCTGAGCGCGGACGAGATGCACAATCTTATGGCGCGCTGCTACATGGTGATGACCGACAGCGGCGGACTCCAGGAGGAGGCTCCTGCGCTCGGCAAGCCCGTCCTTGTCATGCGCAAAGAGACAGAGCGCCCCGAGGCGGTCGCCGCCGGCACGGTGAAGCTCTGCGGCGTCGAGTACGACGACGTGCTGCGCATGGGCAACGAGCTTCTTCGCAGCAGGGAGGCGTACGACGCGATGGCGCACGCCGTCAACCCCTATGGCGACGGCCACGCCTGCGCACGCATCGCCGACGCGATTTTGTGGCACTTTGGCCGCCGGAGCGAGCGCCCCGCGGATTTTAACGCCTGATTTTGACGGAATGAAAGAAGGGAGTGGAGCGGAATGAGAAAGCGGAGGGTGACGCCCATTGGCGCTGCTTTCGTCGCGCTCGTTTTGCTGGTGCTCCTGTTTGTGGTGCGCGGCGCGCTGCACCGTCCCGCGCACGTCGTGCTGCCGCAGGATGCGAGCAGTAGCGATGTGAGCGACGCGTCGCTCGACGACAGCGCCGTGGGCCGCATCGCCGTGCGGCCCGACACGGTGCAGTCCGCCATCGCGACGCTTGAACGTCCCGCGCGCTACTCGCGCGCCATCACGATCGAGCGCTACTATTCCGGCGGCAGCGGCGTCGACCGCAGCAGTGTCAGCGTCGATGGAGCGTGGATGCGCGTCGACACCGAGCAGGCGAGCGGCGCGCAGAGCCACACGATCTCCAACGGGGAAAGAACGTGGGTCTGGTACGGCGGCAGCGAGCTCTATTACGAGAGCGCCGCAGCCTTCACCGCCGACGAGGAGCAGGGCATCCCGACGTATGAGGACATCCTGCGCCTTGACAAAAAGCGCATCGCCGCGGCGGATTACCGCCTGCTCGACACCGTGGACTGCATCTTTGTGGAAACTGCCGCCGATGACGGCGGCTACATTGAGCGCTACTGGGTCAGCGTGAGCAACGGCCTTCTCTGCGCGGCGGAAAAATTGCAGGGCGAGGATGTCGTCTACCGCATGGCGGGCATGAGCGTCGACAGCGGGAACGTGGCGGAGGACGCCTTTACGCTGCCGGACGGCACAGTGCTCCACGAAGGTGCGCTCGACGGCGCAAACCGGTAAAAGAAACTGAAAAGGCCGTCCGAAGATCGTTCTTCGGACGGCCTTTTTGTCAAAATATGTCATAAAATGAGCAGCAGCCCCAGCGCGACTAAAAGCTCGTCGTCCGCCTTTTCCTCAAAGAGGAAAAAGAGAATGAGCAGCAGCAAAATGTCCGCCGTGTCCACGCCCTTGAGCGGTAATTTGTCGAGGATGCGCGAGAAAAACTGCGACGCCTCCTGACTGATCGGCGGCGGAGGGGGAGCGCCCCCCTGCGGCGGCCTTGGAGGCGGTGCGTTTCCACCGGAGGGCGGCGGGGGAGGCGGCCTGTTATCACGCGGCGGTTCGCCGCGCGGCGCGTCCTGCATCGGCATGCGGGTGTAGACGCCGTCGTCGTTGCGCAGATAGCGGTTATACATTGCGCGGCCCCCCTTCGCTGAGGAGCAGCGTCTTTCCCAGGTGGATGAAGCGCGCGAGCTGTGCCGCGCGCTCGACCTTGTCCTGCCGCTCCGGCTTCAAAAATGGGCGCAGCGCGCGCAAAAACGCGGCGGTCTCGCCGCTCTCGGGCCGATTGAGCTGCGAGAGCACGGGCAGCAGCTTGGCGATCATGCCGGGGTCAATGCCGCCGAGCAGCGACGAAAGATCACCCATCGGATCGCCCTGCGGCGGTGGCGGCGTGGGAGCAGACGGCGCAGGACCGGCCGCACCGCCCGCGGGCGGGGGAGGCGGCGCGCTGCCGCCGGACTGCCCCATCTGCTGCGACAGATTTTGCGCCATGTTCATCACCTGCGCCATGGCGTCCGGATCGGAGAGCAGGGTATTCAGTTTTTCCTCCCACTCGCTCATCGTGACGCCCTCCCGCGGTTTTTATTTTTTTGCGCTGTCGTTGATGCGGTTCATAATGGCCATGCCCTCGGGACTTTTCATCAGGTTCGAGAGCATTGTGGCCAACTCTTTCGTGTTGCCCGCCGCGGCATTCTGCGCCGCGTGATTGAGCGCCGCGCCGCCATCCTGAGAGGTGAGCATCTGCATGAGCCTTTGCCCGTCGCCCGATTGCAGGAGCGACTGCGCTATGGCAGGATTGCGCTTGAACTTGTCGATGAGCTGCTGCGTGCTGTGATCCATAGCTGTGCCTCCGTTTCCTGTCTTTCAAGGCAGTATATGAGAGGGACGCGGCAGTTGTGCCGCCGCAGCGGCGAAATTTTTTGAAAAATTTTCCGAACCCGTGAAAGAAAACGCCCTGCCCGCGCACATGTATGGTGTAAGGCCTTTGAGGAGAGAAACATATATGTTTTCAAACGAAGCGTTTGCCCAAAATGCAGAAAAGTACATGGACACGGTCTTTCGCGTGGCCTACGGCTGGCTCAAAAACCCGGACGACGCCAACGATGTGACACAGGACGTATTGATAGAGCTGTACAAAACAGATAAAGCGTTCGAGTCGGACGCCCATTTGAAAAACTGGCTCATCCGCGTCACCGTCAATCGCTGCAAGATGCTCTTCCGCTCGCCGTGGCGCCGGCACGAGGACATCGACGACTATGCCGAGACATTGTCCTTCGAGCAGCCGCGGGACGGCGAGCTCTTCAAAGCCGTGATGGCGCTCGACAAAAAATACCGCGTGCCGCTGCTGCTCTTCTATTACGAGGGGTATACAACAGCGGAGGCTGCGTCGATGCTCGGCATTCCCGAAAAGACCGTCAGCACAAGACTTTACCGCGCAAGGGCGAAGCTCAGAACGATTTTGGAGGAGGAGTAAAGCAATGACAGAAAAAGAGAGATTTCAACGCGCATTCGCACCGCTGCACGCCTCCCCGGACACGATGACGGAGGTAATGAAGATGACAGAACGGAAAACGAAACGGCCCGCGCTGCACCGCGCCGCGACCCTTGGCCTTGCGGCCGCGCTCGTGCTGGTGCTCGGCAGCGTTGCCTATGCCTCGGACCTCGGCGGCATTCAGCGCACAGTGCAGCTTTGGCTCAACGGTGAGATGACGGACGCAACGCTGACGGTAAACGAGGGAAGCTACACCCTGCGCTATCCGGACAAGGACGGCACCGAGCACGAAAGGGGCGGCGGTGGCATCGCCATTGAAGACGACGGAACGGAGCGGGCGCTGACGGAGGAAGAGGTGTTAGAGCATCTCAACGCGCCCGAGGTCGTTTACGAAGACGACGGCACGGTGATGCTCTACTACCGCGGCCAGTCGCTCGACATTACAGACCGTTTTGATGAGGACGGCCTTTGCCATGTCCTGCTGCGTGATGAGCAGGACGGAGGAAAAACGCTCTTTGTCACGATCCACTACAACGATGGCTACTCGTACAATTCGACGAAATACGAAGACCCCTACGGCCGCAGGTAAGGAAATCTGCGATGAGCGGAAAGATCCCGCATGCTGAAAGCATGCGGGATCTTTTGCCAAAAACGCAATTATTTTTGCGCTTTGCCGTAGTCGCAGTCCTTCCTGAGCGGGCAGCCGTCGCAGTTTGCCTTGCGGGCGGTGCATGTGTCGCGCCCGAAGAGCACCAGCCGGTGGCAGAAGTCGTTCGATTCCTCCGGCGGCAGGACGGCGCGCAGCTGCTTTTCCACGCTCAGCGGGTCCTTGCTGCCGTCGGTCAGGCCCAGTCTGCCGGTGATGCGGATGCAGTGCGTGTCGCAGACGTAAGCGGGCTGGCCGTAAATATCGCCGAGGATGAGGTTCGCCGTCTTGCGCCCGATGCCAGGCAGGGCGGTGAGCTCTTCCATCGTGCCGGGGACCTTGCCGCCGTGCTGTTCGAGCAGGATCTTCGCGCACTCGACGAGATCCTTCGACTTGGTGTTATAAAATCCGCAGGAGCGGATGGCCTCGCCGACCTCTTCATAGGTTGCGTTCGCAAAGGCCTCGAGCGTCGGAAATTTGGCGAAGAGCGACGGCGTGACCATGTTCACGCGCGCATCGGTGCACTGGGCGGAAAGGCGCACGGCGAACAGAAGCTCGTAGTCCTTTTGGTATTCGAGCGAGCAGCGCGCGTTGGGGTAGAGGACCTTCAATTCGTCCACGATGCGGCGGACGGCGGCTTTGGATTTCATGGCGTGACCTCCTGCGGATTCATCAATACTGCCGACAGTATACCATACGAGCGCGGAAAAATCGACACAAAAAGACTGTGCAAGGGAAGAAAATCGTGCTATAATCAAAGCACTTTCTTGCAAGGGAGGGCGCGTGATGAAATTACTGTTCAAGCAGCGCTTTTTTTCGTGGTTCGACAGCTACGATATCTACGACGAGGACGGCAATACCGTCTTCACGGTCGAGGGCAAGCTCGCCTGGGGGCATTGCCTGCATATTCTGAACGCCGCGGGCGAGCACATCGGCACCGTGCAGCAGCGCGTGCTGACGTTTTTACCCAAGTTCGAGCTTTACATCGGCGAGGAGTATTACGGCTGCATCTGCAAAGAATTCACGTTCTTTACCCCGCGCTTCACGCTCGAGTGCAGCGATTGGGAGGTGAACGGCAGTTTCATGGAGTGGGACTACACGATCGACAGCGCCTCGCGCGGCTGTATCGCGACGATCACGAAAGAGCTTTTTCATTGGACGGACACCTACGTCATCGACGTCGCCGACCCGCAGGACGCGCTGGGCGCGCTGATGGTCGTGCTGGCCATCGACGCGGAAAAATGCAGCAGGAACAACTGATATGAGTGAAAAAAGACCTTTGGCGGATGAGATCCGCCCGCTGACGCTCGACGAGGTCGTGGGGCAGAAGCACTTGCTCGGAAAGGGTGCGCTGCTGCGCCGGCTCATCGAGTCCGGCTCAAGCGCGAATATGATCTTCTACGGCCCGTCCGGCACGGGCAAGACGACGATCGCGAACATCATCGCGAACCGCACGAATAAGACCCTGTACCGCCTGAACGCGACGACCGCGAGCCTTCAGGATGTCAAGAGCATTATCTCCGATGTCGGCACGATGATGGCACCGGGCGGCATTCTGCTCTACCTCGACGAAATTCAGTATTTCAACAAAAAGCAGCAGCAGAGCTTGCTCGAATTCATGGAAAACGGCTCTATCACGCTGATCGCGTCGACAACGGAGAACCCGTATTTTTACGTTTACGGCGCGCTTTTATCCCGTTCGACGGTGTTTGAGTTCAAAAACGTCAGCGCGGAGGAGATCATCCCCGCAGTCGAGCGCGCGCTCGGCATTTTGAAAGAGCGCAGCGAGCTGCCGCTTTCCTGGGAGGACGACGTGCCGCGCGTCATCGCGCAGCAGTGCGGCGGCGATGTGCGCAAGGCCGTGAGCGCGTGTGAGCTTTTATATGAGGCGGCGGACGTCACGAACGGCGAACTTTTGCTGAAAAGTGAAGACGCCTTACAGGTCGCGCAGCGCAGTGCCATGCGCTACGACAAGGGCGGTGACGCGATGTACGACTGCGCGAGCGCGCTGATGAAGTCGCTGCGCGGCAGCGACCCCGACGCGGCGCTCCACTACCTCGCAAGATTTTTAGAGGCGGGCGATCTGGTCACGCCATGCAGGAGGTTACTCTGCTCGGCGAGCGAGGACGTCGGCATGGCCTATCCGCAGGCTATCGCCATCGTCAAGTCCTGCGTCGACACCGCGATGCAGATCGGCCTTCCCGAAGCGCAGCTGCCGCTGGCGCAGGCGGCGGTGCTGCTCGCCACCGCACCGAAGTCCAACAGCGTGATCGAGGGCATCGGCGCTGCTTGGGCGGATGTGAAGGCGGGCAAGAGCGGCAATTTCCCGCGCTGCCTCCAGAATGTCCACGCCGATTCGACCGGCGGCGCGCAGGGGCAGAACTACAAGTACCCGCACGCCTACCCGAACCATTGGGTGAAGCAGCAGTATCTGCCCGACGAGCTCAAAAACGTGCAGTACTACCACTACGGCGACAACAAGGTCGAGCGCGCCGCCGCGCAGTACTGGGAAGCGATCAAGGGGTGAGCACATGGACTTGAGGTTGAACGATATTGTCGAAATGAAGAAGCCGCATCCCTGCGGCGAAAAGCTCTGGCTTGTGACGCGCGTGGGCATGGACATCAAGCTCAAATGCAGGCGCTGCGGCCACGAGGTGATGCTCCCGCGCGCCAAGGCGGAAAAGGGCATCAAGAAAATCGTAGAAAGAGAGGAAGCCCATGAATAAGAAAACGAGAGCCGTCGCGATCTTGCTGGTCGCGGTGATGATCTTATCGCTCGTTGCGTCGATGATCATTCCCTACCTGTAAGGAAAAATTGGGCAGCGCTGCGCTGCCGTGCTGCTCCCGCGAGGGAAAAGATAGAGAAAAGGGCGTCTTTCGCCCTTTTCTTTTTTTACCCGTTGCTATAATGGACTTCCGTTGAGGGAGGTGGGCCATGGTCATCTACATCGAGAGCGTCTTCGTGTTCAACGTTTTGGTCGATTATTACTGTTCGGCGCGGCGCGGCTGGCCGGGCGGACGGTCGCGCGGAGAAGACTGCTGCTTGGCGCGGCGGTCGGCGGAATTTACGCTGCGGCGCAGCTCTTTTTGCCGAGCAGCGGCCTTTTCCTGCTGCTTTCGCTCGCGGGGATGGGGGCGGCGGCCTTTTCCGGCAGCGGGCGGGCGATCAAGCTGACGCTGCTGTTTTTTCTCGCTTCCTGCGGCCTTGCGGGTGCGGTCGTGCTGCTGGGACAGAGCTTTGGGTCGATGGCGCGCCTTGCGCGCGGTGTGGTGACGGCAGACCTTCCGTGGGGCGTTTTTCTGCTGGCGGCAGGGGCGTCGTATCTGCTGCTTTCCGTCGTGTTCCGCTGCGGCGCGGCGCGGACGGGGAAGGAGACGGCGGATGTCGTCATTACCTGCCACGGAAAAACGGCCCGCGTGCGGCTGCTGCGCGACACGGGCAACACGCTTTCAGACCCCGCGACGGGGCTGGGCGTGCCGGTCATCGACCGTCACGCGCTGGGTGACCTTGTGAGCGAGGAAGAGGCGGCGGCGCTGCCGCGCATCGCCTATTGCAGCGTGGGAAATGCGGACGGAACGCTGCCGCTGCTGTGCTGTGAAGGAATAACAGTTGACGGAATGGAGTTTGGACCGCGCGCGGTCGCGCTGACGGAGCGGCCGCCCGGCGACGGCGGCGCCTATGCGGGACTGTGGTGCGAAGCGTGCGAAAAGGGGGAGAAAAATGTTCAGAACGCTATGGCGTAGGCTGCGCTTCTGGCTCATCGACCATGGGCTGCTCGCGCGGCGGGGGATATTCTACATCGGCGGCAGCGACACGCTCCCGCCGCCGCTTGAGCGGGCAGAGGAGACAGCGCTCATCGCGCGCATGGACGCGGGGGACGAGAGCGTACGCCGCACGCTTATCGAGCGCAATCTGCGGCTCGTGGCCTATATTGCCCGCCGGTTTGAAAATACCGGCATCAACATCGAGGATCTCATTTCCATTGGCACGATCGGACTCATCAAGGCGGTGAACACCTATCGCAGCGACAAGAATATCAAGCTTGCGACCTATGCCTCGCGCTGCATCGAGAATGAGATCCTCATGCACCTGCGCAAGACCGCGCCGCAGAAGTCGGAGGTCAGCTTCGACGAGCCGCTCAACACCGACTGGGACGGCAACGAGCTGCTGCTCTCGGACGTTCTGGGCACGGACTCGGATACCGTCATGCGCCCGATGGAGGACGACGACGACCATGAGCTTTTGCGGCAGGCACTGTCGAAGCTCTCCGAGTGGGAAATGCAGATCGTACAGATGCGCTTTGGTCTCGGCGGGAGGCCGGAGAAGACGCAAAAGGAGGTCGCCGAGCTGATGGGCATTTCGCAGTCGTATATTTCGCGGCTGGAAAAGCGGATTATGCTGCGATTGCGACGAGAAATTTCGCGTCAGCTCTGCGGATAATCTGGGCAATATTTCCGCTTGCCGGAAAATAGAAGTTGTGCTATGATATTAGCGATTCTTTTATCGATATCTTTTATCGATATGCAGCGGGCGAAATGGCATGCACAACAGGAGTGACACACAGCACATGGAAAAAGAAATTTCAAAAGCGACGCTCAAGCGGCTTCCGACGTATCTGTCCTATCTCAAGGCGCTCCCGGAGGACACTTCGGCAAACATTTCGGCAACGGCGTTAGCCGCGGGCCTGCACATGGGAGAAGTGCAGGTGCGAACGGACCTTGCGCTTGTTTCAGCAGGCGGCCGCCCGAA
>ENA-UEQW01001418-UEQW01001418.1-human-gut-metagenome-genome-assembly--contig:-NODE-1418-length-19758-cov-4.035313_pt1 | contig 19758 bp, 29 predicted proteins | sample MGYA00242947_ERZ507947 | MGnify/ENA primary metagenome ERZ507947 (study PRJEB26167, sample SAMN06115421) | human gut metagenome | host: Homo sapiens | place: China:Guizhou | collected 2015-03-17... | reverse complement strand
GCAGAATGGGGTACAAGGAAGACAAGAACAAGACACGAATCGCAATTCCAGAATAACAGATACCCTCAATAGCAAATTCTTTTAGGGGAATCGTGTCAGACGTCACTTTAGAGTGGATTTGCGGCCCAAGCGGTTGTTTGGACGAATGGTGAATTGACAAAAAAGAACCCGCTTTTGATTTCGCACAAGCGGTTCTTCCCTTCACTTTTGGACGGGCTCCTCCCCATTATTGCGGTCTCTCGTCGTTGTTCAAAGGAGGGTCGTCCTCCATCCTCAGACTTGCCTAGCTTTTGATCGGTTATGTGACAATCTGTAAAGGAGCTTGACTTGGGGCAGCTGATGCGATTTGACGGTAGTCGTGAAGATGATGGGAGACCACCTCGTTCTTGCGATAAGAGACGCGCATTGCACGACAGGACACTCGCGTTGCACGAACAAACAGTCAGTCAATAGAGTCTAGGAGGAACCTGATCCAGATTTCTATGGTACAGTCTATTCATCGCGAGTTCTTTCATCCGCGGCTGGCGGTACTTCACAGGATGCATATGCACGCACACATGCCTTGCCTTCATCTTCCCGTGATTGCAGTCCACGATCGCTCGATGCGTCACGCACCAGTTCATCGTCGGCACTGCCATCTCCAGAAAAACGCGGTGTCGGTACATCACATCCGCCATAGCACACCACTCGTCGATGTCGTTCTTGGTCAGGTACAAGAAGTCCGCGTAGCCACGCCGAATGTTCTCGCCTCGCTCAAAGTGACACTTCTCCCACCTCTTGTCCTTCTTCAGCGCCTCGATGCTCTCCAGAAACGCCGCCTTGTAGGTCTTCTTCTGCGTGTTCATGTAGTTGAACCACTTCCAGCGCGTGCCGTACTGCATGACGGCGGAGGGCTCGCCCCAGCTGGTCGTCAGGTCGTAGTGGATGAGGTACAGAGGGTCCACGTAGCTGTCGTCGTTCATCAGCAGAAAGCCCACGTAGTCGCACTGCTGCTTCACGCACAGCTCGCGGTACGCGTACACCAGCGAGTAGTAGGAGAAGTGACCGTAGTAGGGAAGACCGCTCCCCATCACGCGCGCTCGGTTGTTCCGCACCGGCCCCACGTAGACGACGTCGAAGTCGATGAGGAAGTGGTCGCGGAAAGCGGGGAAGTACTCTTTGTCCAGGAAGGAGACCGGCTCGTAGCGGGGCTCGTGGAAGTTGACAACAAAGAGGATCTTCGACGCGGAGTGGCCCAACTTGCCGCGGAAGTGCCGGATGTAGGACGCCCAATGTGACGGTTTCTTCCGCTTCGTTCCCTTTGCGCTTGTCGTGCTATGAGTTGTGTTTGTTTGGTTGGTTGGCGATATTGAAGTGGGAGGAACTGCCGGTTGGGTGGTTGGGTCTTCCACTTCAGTCGTTGGTTGGTTATCAATCCAACTTGTTGGGTATTCCATTTCACTCGTTGGCTGACTCTCCACTTCACTCGTTGGCTCGTACTCTGGATCCTCAACACCACTATTCGGATTGTCCACTGTGGGACCGTCAACTTCAACTATCGGAGAAGGCCCTTCACTACTTTGTAACTCAACCTAGGAAAGAACTACGGAATCGCAGCTGTCGGGTCCACCGCATCGATTGAAGGGTCTGTGCTTGGTGCTTCTGTACGATCTACGGATGAGACAACACAAATCCATGCGTTACCACGAATATCAGCGGATTCTCCTTGGGATAAACTCCTCTTACGTGCTTCTATTATGCCGAAGAAAGATGGGTCATTTTCCATAAGAGGAGGGCTATTACATCAGCGGGCGAAAAACGAGACGCATACGGTACTAGTGCAAAAATGACTAACAGGATGAAGAGGAGTGCTGAAACTCGCATCCAAAAGGCATATACATATGACGGAAAGGATGATTATGATGAATGCGATGATCGTGTTTATGACTTGTGTGTCTCCTCTATACTCCTCCTGTGCAAAGGAAACCGTGATTGGAAGGAAGGGAAAGAATAGCGTTCGTTCTTGATAATCAAGCTATCAAGCCACTGAACGTGCAATGGATAAAGCACACTATTGCAAGCCATACACGAGGATGATTGCAAATTTGGACGCGTGGATTGCGAAGCTGAGGGAGAAGACACCCCTGGAGGAGAACGAATTGGAGTTGCTTTGCTGCATTGTGAAGGATATTATGATGCAGGAACCCAACGTCATTGTGAGATGCATCGCTCATTCGTATTACCCATAGCCCGTCTCCACCCCCTGCACTGTGTGCGGCGACATTCACGGTCAATTCTACGATTTGAAGAAGCTGTTCCGCATCGGAGGCGATGTGCCCGACACCAAATACGTTTTCATGGGAGACTACGTCGACCGCGGCTACTTCAGTGTAGAAACCATCGAGCTGTTCCTCGCTCTGAAGGCCCGTTACCCGGACCGCATCACGCTCTTGAGAGGCAACCACGAGGGACGACAGATCACGCAGGTGTACGGCTTCTACGATGAGTGCATGCAGAAGTACGGAAACACCAACGCTTGGAAGTACTTGGTGGACGTGTTCGACTGCATGAGTATTGCTGCGCTCATCGACGACAAGATCATGTGCGTCCACGGAGGACTTTCTCCCTTCATCCGCACCGTCGATCACATCAACAGCATCTACCGCTTCCAGGAGGTGGCAAATGAGGGACTGTATGCCGATCTCCTCTGGTCCGATCCTGAGCCTGATATCGAGGGGTATTCCATTTCCTAGAATGTAAGGTGTAGCTTCAAGCGCAACTTCCGCGGCGCCGGCTGGATCTTCGGCGCTGATGTGGCGAAGGAGTTCAACGAGATCAACGGACTGGAGCTCGTGTGTCGCGCGCATCAGGTTGCCATGGACGGCTACCAGTACTTCTTCGACGGCGAGGTTTGCACAGTTTGTCTGGGGTTCCGAGATGAGGCGTAGGTGTGGTCGGCTCCGAACTACTGCTACCGCTCGGGCAACTTGGCTTCCATTTTGCAGCTGAGCGAGACGCGGGAGAGACACTTCGAGGTGTTCAACGAAGAAGACGCGGACAAGCGCACGTACCCGTCTAACCAATCTGTTCGCTATATGCTGTAATGGTCTGTTTGTTTGGCACTTTTCATTTTGACAGTTCGCTATATGCTGTAATGGTCTGTTTGTTTGGCACTTTTCATTTTGACAACATGGACAGTGTGTTGAGGGGGAGTCGGTAACGTATAGGCATCGAATCGGTTGTGGAGCGTGCGCAGTTTCTACGCCACGAAAACCCCCAGGAATCGGTGGCGCTCTATACGAGGGTTCTGGACTACCCGAACGACAACGACGATATTACAAAGATAAAAGAAACATGCACATTGGAATTAGCGGAAGTGTTCGGCGAACTACGAGACATCGCGTCTCTCTCCGGCTTGCTGGAATCGTCTCGCAACTTCTTCACGGCGCTGTCAAAGGCGAAAGCAGCAAAGATGGGTGCGACTCTTCATTGCGTTCTTCACCCATAGTGAAATCGATCATCGAAATCGCCATTCACATGGACGTGCCCACGTCGGAAAAGATCGATATGTGCGAGAGGAACATTCGTTGGTGCGATGAGAACAAACTGGTGTTCCTCTCGCAGCGACTCCGAAGCCGTCTCGCCTATCTTCTCTTCTTGGTTTCGTTTCTGTGCTCCTCTGAGTCATAGGACAAGCAGTACCGAACAGCGTTGAATCTGTGCGGCTACTTGATTCGCGAGCTTGCCAAGATCGACGACAAATCGCTGACGATGGAAGTGCACATCACAGAGGCCCGCATCTACAAGGACCTCAACGACATCACCAAAGCGAAGGTATTTCTCTTCCCTTCCTCTCATCCTAGTCCTCCCTCACCGCGTGCAAGATGGCCGCCACGTCAATCTACGTAGACGTGCCAACCCAAGCAGAGATCGACATGCTATCCGGAGAGATCTATGTGAGTGACAGGAAATGGCGTGGTGATGTCAGAGCTTCCAGCACAACTTCCAGTCCGCCTTCTCGTTCTTCTTCGAGGCGTTCGACTCGCTCAGCACGCTGAAGGACGCTCGCGCCGCCACGGCGCTCAAGTACATGGTGCTGATGAAGATCCTGTCGGGCAAGGTGTGCGACGCGAGGTGGACTCACGCGTAGGAGTCCGAGATCCAGAGCATCTTCCAGAACCACGTGGTGGTGGAGCACTGGGGTCCGGATATGGTGATTCTGCGGCGCGTGGCGGACGCCTTCCAGAAGCGCGACCTGCGCGCGCTGCACGTGCTTCTTCAGGAGATATCCTGTGTGAGCGAGCAGGGCGACTTAACCCCACGCACCGGACTTCTTCGAGGACGAGGTGGTGCGCTTCCACACGCGCTTCCTGAGCGACGAGCTGATGGAGAAGAACTTCCTGAAGATCGTGGAGCCCTACGACGTCGTGGAGATCGCCTACGTCGCGAAGAAGATGGAGCTGCCCGAGAGCGACGTGGGAGCAGGCGAGCGGGATGAGCCGTAGATCGTCCAGAAGCTCTCGCAGATGATCCTGGACAAGAAGCTCTCCGCCAGTCTCGATCAGGGAAGGGGACTGCTGATCATGCTTCCCTCCGCCTCGCAGCATGTGAGAGCAAGTGTCCGGCGTGATGCATAGGTGTTGGCGGAGAATGTGCTGGCGACGATCACAGAGTTGAACGACGTGGTGGACGCGTTGCAGGTGAGGGCCGAGGCGTTCAACGCGAAGCTGCAGGCATTGTGGGGTGTTTGTTGGAAACAGATTGTCAGATTCCTTTCCTGGAATGAGGTCCTCGTCGCACAGAAAGTACTTATAGTGTTTGCAATTGTAAATGCAATAGGTGGTTCTACCACCAGGGCCACTTCTTCATCCTCTACGGCGACCACACGAGAAAGGGAATCACCATCTCCCTCGGCCCTGACCGGTGCGTTTGCGTGCAAGCGTTGACGGAACAGAGCCACCTTCTTCCTCTTTCTTCTCCTGATCCTCCTCTTCGGGTTTTGCATGTTCTTCCCGACGCGGAATGACCCGCAGTCCGTCCTGCTAACTGTGATGCGCGGGGTGTACATGATCTGTCTCCTCAGCTATCTCTACACGGCAATGTGCAACCCCGGGATCGTTGTGAAATCGGAGGACAACTCTGTCGAGAATCAGGAGCGACTGGAATCACAGGAGTATACGTACTGCAGCATCTGCGATTTGTACCGTCCTCCGAAGGTGAATCACTGTTCCGTGTGCGGCGTGTGCTACGAGGGGTAGTGGTGTTTGATCATACTGTTCTGTAGATTTGACCACCACTGCGGCATCATGGGGTAGGGGAGCAGATGTGCATCGAGTGTAGACAATGCGTGGCGAAGCGTAATCTCGTGTCCTTCCGCATCCTGTGCGCCACGATCCCCGTATTGATTTTCTACTACCAGTTCGTCTTCCTCAACCTCTCCAAGGTGTACAAGGGCGCGTGGAGCCTGCTCGTGAGTCTGTTTCATTCTCGTGTGTCTTGGACAAACACGCCAATTCACCTCGTTCTCCAAGAGCGGAGCCTTCAGCTTTTCCTGTCTCCGCTTCTCCATCCGGTTCTCCACGTCCGTGTACAACGAGCCCTTCCCCTCATTCACGCTGCTCGGCAGAATCCACATCATCACCACGCACACCAACGACAGCAGCGCCAGCAAGTACATGCTCAGTCCGTAGTTCAGCGGGAAGGGGCGCGGCTTCTCGATACTCCACGAGAACACCGTGGGAATGAGCGTGGGCCCCTAGTTCTCACTCCCTTCTCCGTCCCCCACCACAAACCGCAACAGTCCCGCCAGCACCTGACTCAAGCAGTACGCCTTGGCTCTGAACTCCTGGTAGCAGCTGTTGGCGATGAGCACGAAGATGGCGGTGGCGTTAGGGACCACAGAGCGACGCGACAAGGATATTTGAACAGAATGGAGCGGATGATGTGGAAGGAGGAGATCACGGAGTACAGCACGGTGATCGTGTTCTGCAGACTGACGTGGTTCAGTGCTGACACGATGGGGTGACACGCCAGAATCACCACCTGGATCAGACTCAGCACGATGCACGCCTGTTTGGTGCCGCAGAGGCGCGAGACCACGGGGAGAAGGACCACTATGTGTGAGTGGAGAACACATCGAGGACAAGTTGCCATTTGCATCGGACAGACGAAACTCACCACCCACGCGAGGTCCTTCTTGTCCATCGAGAAGCCGCCCACACTGCGGTCCGCCGCCAGCCACACGGGCAGCACGGTGTCGTAGGTGGTCTGTGTGAGTCCCTCCAGGGCTAGGGATGAGCGGCTCCGCGCCATGCCTACCGTAGAGGAAGACGCAGATCATGATCACGGCGTCCTTGAACATGGAGAAGTAGTTGTTGTTCTTCATCTCGATCATCACGTGCTCCTCCGCGGTGAGACTCTCGGCACGGTCGCGCTTGCGGAAGATCGCGGAGAGCTGTCTCTAGTGATGACTGGACGCTGTAGAGAGCCACCTTCATGTCCGCCTTCATCTGCTTCTGCTTCTCGCGTTCCTCGCTCGGCAGCGTTTCGTCGATCCAGAGAATGGCCATAAAACAGCCTATGCTTGACGCCGGACGGATGGGGACTACAGAGCACAGAAAGGAGGCCCGAAATGCACAAGGGAATGGAAAAGGGCGCCTTCTTGAGATAGGGGAACACTTTGATCAATCCGGAGAGGAGATCCTCTGGATCGGAGAGATAGCCTCCAATAATGGGTCCGAGTGTACTACGTGTAACACGGAGAAGCGACGACTACCTCGCCACGGCAAAACTGACAAAGGTCAAACCCGTCGATATGGGAAGCATATCGGTCGAGCAGATCTCTGAAAGCACCGTCTTGCAGATGCCCAAGTACCCATCCGAAACGCCCCACAAAAAGCGAATGGCAATCGCGACGTAGAAGTTGGTGCAGAAACCGAAGAGCATCATGAGCACTCCGTCGACTACGCATCACAGACCACCAGCAATGGATACGGAGAGTGATGATGATCAAGCCGTGCTTTCGTCCAAAGTGGTCGGCGTGCCATCCCCAGTATAGACATCCAGGGATCTGGCCGATATTATACATAGAAACGATGTAGCCCGCATAGTGACCGACGCGCTTTGGGTCGATCTACGCGTTGAGGGAATGGATGAGCGCAAACTCCGGGGAAGTATTCCTGAATCAAGAAGGGAGAGTCTGCATACAACATGGAGCAAACCAGTTGCTGAGCAAAGATGATGATGAGGACCACCGTCGTGATTCTCCAGTTGATGACTCCTTTCTCGTCCTGCAGACTCATTCTTTCTGTATTTGTGTGCCCTGTTTCGGTGCGCCAATCCGCTGGGACGAAAGAGATCGGGTTTTCCACGCAACCGCTTCTTTCTACACAAACGAATCGGGATCATTTGACTCCCGCAAGATGACGGAAAACATGGGCAGGATCCAGGGCAAAAGAGTACGACTCTGTTCGTTGCCATACAATTCTTGATGGACGCGACGATCTTGATTTCTATAGTCGTTGTTATTGTATCCGCGATAGCCTATATTCTGATTAAATCAAAACGCCATGTGGAGGACAGTGCGAAGGTCGTGTGGGTGATTGGCGCTAGTTCTGGCATCGGAAAGGGTATTTCATGCATCGTTGGGTAATGGCGCAGAGGTGGCCATCCAGTACGCGTTGGATGGAAAGAAGGTGGTTTTGAGTTCCCGCAGCGAGGGTAAACTGAAGGACGTGCAGAGGGAGATCATGGAGCAAACGAAGAGACCCGCGTCGGACTATCCCATTGTGTGCGTGGATGTCGAGAAGGACGACGAATTCCCGTCTACCGTGGAAGTGGATTTACGGAGAATGGGTTATGCATAGAGTGTTCTTCGTTTGGTGAAGAGCGTGGATGTCCTCGTGATAAGCAGCGGCCTGGGTATCCGCGCGTTCAACGACGAGACGACGCCCGAAGTGGAGAAGAAGATGATGCAAACCAACTTCATGGGCCCCATTTTGCTGGCGAAGGCCGTGCTGCCCTCCATGCGGAAGCAGCACTCCGGAACCGTTGTCTTCATCAGCAGCATCCAGGGACTCTTGGCGATTCCCGCTCGTTCCAGCTATTCCGGCGCGAAGCACGCTCTCCAGGGATACTGCGATAGTCTTCGCGCGGAGGAGGCGATGAACGGCGTGAACATCCTGACCGTGTCGCCCGCGTACGTGAAGTGGGGCTGATGGCGTGAAGTGACACATTAGGACGAATCACAGCCTCAACTCCATTACGGGCGACGGAAAGAGCTACAACAAGATGGACTCGACGACGAAGAAGGGAATGAAGCCGAGCGAGTTGGCTGTGCTGATTCATCGCGCCGTTGTGGAGAGGAAGGGCGATTTGATCGTGGCGCCCTTCTACATGAAGGCCGTCGTTGTGCTGCAACACCTTTTCCCCACCATCATTCAGAAGGCGATGAGCGTGAAAGCGGAGAAAGCACGCAAGTAATCTTTTCTTATCTGTGGTGTTTGTTGTGTGAAGTGTTAAGAAGTGAGATATATGAAGAGAACGGAGGACAGACAATCACAAACATGAATACGCAGAGCCAGAAGAAGAAGATATTGGTGAAAACGAACTACCAGTATCTTGTGAGGGCCAAACTGTACGGCGTGATCACGTTAAACTGCCTCGAGGGAATGATGAACGAACTCGATGAGCTGATCCCAGTGGATATGGAGAAGGGTGAGAGAAGCGATGGGCGGTGAGGAATAGACAATATCGACACCTTCTCAGAAGAATTGCGCCGTTTTCAAAATGGGCAGGTGATGCCGACGAGTCACGGCGACTATCTGGATAGGGCCGTTAAGAGCCTCTCAAAGGAAATGAATCTGCAAGTGCCCGTGGAGTTGGTGAACAGTGCTGCGGTGAAGGTCCGTCTGTGTTGCCATGCGCTGACCGATAGAATCTGATAATCAACATATTGGTGTGCTCTCAAGGCGACGAGCGACGGCAGTTTTCGGAATGGCTTGAGCAGCCGAACGAAATGATCGGCAAGTCGACGCGCTTCGAGCACCTGGTGAACAACGCCTGTATCATCTTCTACAAGAAGCCGTCATCGGCGGTGAGCGAGGACTCCGTGAATTTCATTCGCCGATCGATCCACGAGTTGCTGCGTTCAAAATCGATGAAGGAGCAGCTGCGCTCCCAGCTCCTCACCACAAACGGCATCATGACTCACCCGTTGGACGTGATTTCAACGTCCTACGAGTATATCGACAACGGTATGTACATGTCGTCGCAGCCGCCCGAGGACAACCGCTATATTCACAACGTGGCTGATTTGTGACGTCGTGATGGTGTAGGACGTGATACAGACCATGCGCCAGGTGACGGAGAAGGACATTGAGATGGGCGTGCACAACCAGATTCCGGTGAAGAGCAACGACAACATTCCGATTTAGGTTCATTTCGCATTCTATTTCTTTTCTGTGAGCTGTTTCTTGCGTGAAACATGTGACCGCGGTTATTCGCCGCGTTTGGCGACGCCTTCCACCCCTTTCTTTCCAGTGGTCCAATTCTCACAATTATCATCAGCTAGATCTAGATAACATGGCCACTGTAAGTGTGGTTTTGTGACGGCGCGGCAGCGCCACTCCCTTTCCGTTAGGCGGACTGGTTGCTAATCGGGGTGTAGGCTGCTAAGAAGATTGAGTTCACCGTCGACTGTGCCGTTCCCGTGAAGGACAGCATTATGGATATTGCCACTTTCGTAGGAGTGGAGAGCTGGGGGTAATGGGTAGGAGAAGTTCCTTGCTGAGCACATCAAGGTCGACAACAAGGTGAACAACTTGGGCGAGCTCATTGCTGTGTCCACCAGCGGCGACAAGGTCAACGTCACTGTCTCCTGTGCCTTCTCCAAGAGATACATCAAGGTGGCAGGTTGCTAAGTGGAATCACAAGTAGTACCTCACCAAGAAGTATCTGAAGAAGCAGAACCTCCGCGACTACCTCCGTGTGGTTGCCAGCGGAAAGACTGGCTACAAGGTTTGCGCTGTTTCGTCGCGGGTGACGTGTAGCTTGTCTACTTCAACATCTCTAAGGACGAATAAGCGGAGCGATGTAGAGCTGGTGATATCCCCTCTGTTTGTTACACTCATTTTGGAACCCTCTCCATCCCGGTCCTCATGGAGAAGCGGCTGTTTCGGAGGAGGCTGCCGTCCGCATCCCGCAAGGACAGAAGAAGCTTACAGCAGATCCGGCAGGCGATTGAATCGTACCGCTATGCTCCTCAGCAACCCACCGTGAGGGATGTGCAGAACGCGATCAGTGTGCTGGATCAAATGGATAATCGATATTCGGTGGAATCGCTGGACGTAACTCGAGTGCACTTCGTTTGATGCGTGTAGGATTTAAACGATTGCGTGTATTCCGTCTACCAGCTCGTTTCGTCTGTCGAGGGAGAAGCTCATCGAGAGTTGGTCGAGTCTCTGCTAGCCGTGTGCTCAAAGCATCACGTATTGGATCCAATTCGGTGTGAACGATAGTTCCCTCTTTCCGATTCCTTTTGCCAGAAGCTGATGGATTCCTTTCCCTCTTACACTTCCCTGCGTATGCTGGCATATGCTCTCGAATCTGGGGGAAAGACGATGGACGCTTCCTTTCTTGCCGCGATTGGCAATCAACTCGTCGAGTTAGCCTGTCATCAGACGGAGCAGGATGACGTGACTTTGTGTGTACTGATGTGCTTGAGCAATCTCCTCCATGTTCCTCGCTATGCCCTCCATGACGCTCTCGTCCAGCAGTTACAGTCCTTTTTGTTTTCATCGATTCAGTCCTTCCCCGCGGAAGAATCCAAAGCAAAGGTACTGGCGTTATCGCCGTATCATGTGTAGATGCAATCCGTCATACTTCACATCCTCTGCTTCCTTCTGCAACACCCACCGCAACTCTCTCTCCCAGAATCCTATAACGCCATCGCCTCTGCTCTTCTCCACACGCTCCTCTCTTCGCTCCCCTTCACCAAGTCCATCACGAACACGCTCCAGTTCGTCCGCGTGGTCGAGACGCAGTCCGCGTCGCTCGCCCATCTGAGCCAGGAGGTCAACGACACCATCGATCTCTTGGTCGCTTGGCATGGAGAAGTGAGTGTGATTCACGAGGCGCTGACCACGCTGCGCGTGTTGCTGAAGAAGCTAGTTTGCTACGAGGGCATTGCGGCGTCCTCGCTGGCGCCCTTCCTCTCCTGGTGTCTTCAGCAGCTCACACCGCCCTCCACGCCAGGACTGATGGTTGTGGAGGTGTTACGCGTAGCGGTGCTTCGACCTCTCAACGAGTAGACGCTTCAGTCCTTCTTCAAATACCTCCCCTTCGCGCTCTGGAGTCCCTTTCAACCCTGTGTCGACGCGTTGGTCCGAGCGCTCCTCCGCGAGTCGCAACAGCCCTCTCGCTTCCTCTCCGACTACGCCATCACGCTCACACAACTCCTCGCCTCCCACGCGATCGACTCTCTCGCGCAGGAGGAAGACGTGTTTCCCTGGACGGAGTGGCTGGCGATTCTCCGCAGCGTGTTCGTCCCTCTGGAGAGTCAGCGACAGGTCGCCACACTCATCGGGCGTGTGCTGGTTCTGTATGGAGAGAGGATGGAGTGAGAGTATGGGAGAGGCGTCACGAATAGAGCGCGGATGCACTGGCTCTTCCAGCAACTCCGGTGGTCGGAAATCGGTCTGATTTCGGTGAACGAGTGCGTCAGCAGTTGCATCATTGCGGAGGCTGTGGTGGAGGCGGGACATCCTCTGGACTTGACCGTTCAGCGCGTGCTTCGTTGTCTGTTGCAGCATCGGTCTTCTCAGGTTCGAGGTCAGTTTTATCTCTCCTTCGCTTCTCCCCATGCCGCTGCGTTGTACCCTGCGTTGTTTGAGTCCCTTCTCGCCCAGTACTTGGAGGAGGCACCCGCGCTGAAGGACGCGTGTCTTCGTGTGATTGCCCAGCTCGTTCCTCTCGTAAGGGTGTCCGTGGAGTTGTCTGGGGAGTTGTCTGAGGTGTTGTCTGAACAGTTATCTGGGAAGTCATCTAAGGAGACATCTGAATGGTTGTCTGAACAATCATCTGAACAATCATCTGAACAACCATCTAAACAACCACCTGAACAACCATCTAAACAACCACCTGAACAACCATCTAAACAACCACCTGAACGGCTATCAGAACCACCCGCATCACTACGACAACCACACACCCACCTTCCAGCCTTCCTCCACAGCATCATCCACTCTCTCTCTCTCATGAGTACACGCGAGCAGCTGCACGTGCTCGAGCTGTTGAGAGCGCTCCCGCTTCCTCTCTCCACCCCCTACCACCACGCCGTCATCGCCCTCTTTCCCTTCCTCTTCTCTCGCGAGCAGTGCGTCGTCGCCTCCTATCTCGCCCTCCTGCAACGCTGGTGCTCGGACTTCTCCGCCGATGCGCTGGACGAGTTGCTCCACAACGTGCGCTGCGAGCCGCAGGTGAAGGAGCTGGTGATGCGCGTGTGCCAGCTGTGCGACTCGCGTGAGATGGAGTTGAAGAGGGAATCGAAGGCGTGCTTGGGTGCCTATCTGTATGAGAGCATGAACTGGAGTATCGATTCGGTTGTGCTGTGAGGAGAGGATGATGTATAGTTGAAGAACACGATGATTGCGCTCCACGAGTTTCAACATCTGACATGGCTGCTGGAGGAGGATCGACTGCGACTGAGGGATCGCATCGAAGAGGGTATACGGCAAGATCACTACCGCTTTTCTATCCTGGACTCCCTTGTGGCAGAAGAGGTGGATGTGTTTTGTGGTTCTGACTTGTAGACAATCGCCAAACTGAACTGTGATTCGTAATTGTACTATACAGTGTTTGTTGGGTGCACCCGTCGAGTGGTCACGAAATGGACTTCGCCATAGCAGCGGATCCCCTCCGTAGGGAACACACTCAGCTGCCTATTCGAATGCAATCCGGAATTCCCTTTCTGGAATGAGCGATCGAAAACGGTCCCATTTCTGTCATTCCCTGCCAAAAGCGCAAAAAGCAACAGAAGATGAATAAGCCAACGCCAGGTACGTTCTATGCGTGGCACTGAGGAATAGAAAGCACACCCGCTCCCGCTAGCAACGCAGTAAGCGCTGTCCGTCCCAGTCACGACATTTAGGAACCCCAGCTGCCCAGCGAAGAGACCCCGGCAGGAACGCCGGGAGAGGATTTGAAATCGCTTCCCATTCGTGCTTATCTTGACAAAACCGTCGTTCCGATTCTTCTTCTTGGACTTGCCGAAACCGCAAAAGAAAGGTATCCTGCCTGGGCCCCTTCCCGTAATCCGTAGACCCAACGACCCGGTGTCGTTTTTGGCCAATTTCCTTCTACAAAACAATCCTCAAGTAAAGAAAGAATAACGATCCATCTGTATACGCTGTGTTTGTTGTCCTAACGCTTCTTGCTTCCTGCTATCGTTTTGGCCTCTTACTCGTCTATCGCTTTATGTCCGAAGCACGTTCAGCATCACCGTTTCCAAACACGAAACACGCCACCGATGGGCACAGAAATGCAAAGCGTGATCCTATACGTGGCATTGACACAGCTCGTTATTCTCTATAACCATGTATTCCCTCAGCGGTCCCTCAAGCACAGAGCTCCCAACTGCGAGTCCCGATTGAGATACAGAACGGCACCATGGACACCCTAGCAAACGTACGTGTAGTGGGCTGTATTCAAGGCAGATTCGGGGTGTGGTCAACTCATTTCACAACGCGGATTGCTCCGACATATATCAAAGCGTGTTACCCAACTACCGGCGCATCAAGCTCCTAAATCCCGAGCTTCAAATCATCTGCTATCCCCTCCTCCGTCCTTCTGAACGAGTCGTATCCCCTATTGTGATGAACCCTAGCTAAACTGTGCTTGCATTCGCGAAAAGGAGTGCTCCGTCGTTATGATTTCGAACCAAGTCGAGCTATCCCTGTCCTCCTGTCTCCGCAACCGGACACTCATCACACTCGATGCAAAATCGGTTCCGGCATTCAATACCGTTATCGTATCGGAAGGAGGGTGTCTTCCCCGTAGACTTCGTCCGATCTCCCCCTGGTCAAGGCCGTATACATAACAAAACAATCCATTTGTGTCTGCTTCGGCATCTGCTTTCTGTTCATCCTCTTTCTGTTCGTTCTCTCCTGCGCGTTTGACAAAGCCGCAACCCAGTCCTTAATCATGCAACGGATGGCACATCCGATGACCGTGTTGGGTCTTCACGCAATCGATTCAGCTGTAGGGAGCAGCTGGAAGTCATGTTTCCGTCCACCGACTTCTCCTCTCCCACCCCCGACGACTGCGCCATATGCATGAACGGCTTCAGGCCCCACGAGAAGACGCGTTCTCTCCTGTGCGGACACCGTTTCTGTGCTCGTTTCCCCTCACTCGAAGGGTTCCATCGCGACTGCATTGACCGGTGGGTGGTGGGATTCAAGTCAGAGTGTCCGCTGTGCAAGCGCGTTGTGTGGATGAGTGAAGCGACTGTGTTGAAAGGAACAACCGACAACTACGCCTTCGACGAAGACAACACTTCATTTGTTTGTTTCCAATAGTACAGAATCTGCAGGACAAGCGTGAGGTTGCAGAGAAAACCGCTCATGAACATGAACAGGATCAGCTTGTCCGGCACTTCCATCAGCGTTGTAAAGATGCGCACTGTAGATCCGGCCAGCGAGAAGGACCAGGACACCAGGGACAGTTGCCCGGTGTGGCCTTGCCTCCAGTTCGTGATGATCTGAGGGATTCGCGCAGAGAGACCAAACCCAGTACTGATCAGCGGAATGACTGGTTGCATCTATGCATGATGCACGACGAGAAGGGGAACGGAAGCGGGGAGGAAGTACATGAACAGAGCAAAGGCGAAGAGCAGCGTGAAGTTCCGCACGAGCATGCTCTTTCCGATGGCCGGATCCTTTGTAAACCTAGGATCACACCAAAGGGACACACAAACCGGTGATACAGCAGGACGAGAATGATCGCCTGAACGAGGATCATGACGCACTCGCCGTACGTCGAGAAGGGATAGTGCTACCCATAAGCCTGAAGGAAGGGAGGAACATGAGCAATGTTGTATATCACGGCGGGAATGTTCTCGGCGCATTCGAAATAAAAGGAGTGCACGTTCAAACCGATAACACTGCGACTGCGAACAATGGAGAGAATCTGGGGCAGTTTCATCACAACGGACCCGAGAACGATGAGGTATCCCATCATTTTGCTCATGAAATAGGAAATCATCTCCAAACCCTTCAGCGAGAAGACGGTGTCCAATGGGTTCCGTATTCCCGTACTGAGAATCAGCGTTTCGTGTTCGTTGCCTAGACGTGATTTGGGGACACAATCGACAACAGGACGATGTGAGACACAATTTCTGCTCCCTAGGCATGACACACTTCTCACAAGCCCACTCTAACATCGACGGATAGGGAAATGACCACAGAAGAGCGATCGCTTGCCACTAACGGAGAGAAAGACGAAGAATGAAACGCCCTTGGAGAAACGAGTCGATCTTGGAGTAACAAATCCGTTCCCTAGCGCCCCTTTTCCCCTTCTAGAGACGTTGCTGCAAAACGATTCGATTCTGTATGTTTTTCTGAGGCGTTCTCTCAATCCCAGAAACCAGTTATGGAGTATGACAAGCTTCGAAGCATTCTACGTTCTGTATGCTACTTCAGACTGCATGCTCATGGAGTAGGTCCGTGTAATCTCCTTCGATATCGATCTCACGCTGGCCTACATGACCGACGCTGTGGAGAGAGCGAATCAAATACTCGTAGAGTATGCACACAACCACTACCCTGAACTTGCCATAACAAGTGGAGAGGAGTGCCCATGTGAGATTGGACTTACTCTATAGCATTTCGAATGCGATTCAGGAAGTGCTCAAGCAGAACGGGGGTAATTACACGAATATCGCAACAGTGAGAAAGCAAGCGTTTGCGCAGTACGTGAAGGATACCACGTTGCCATTTCATGTCTCGTTCATTGTAGATACCCCATGTCCATTGTGGACGAGTTATTCAATGTGTGGCGGAATGAAAGGAACAACGTACTGGATATCGTCAAAAGTGATTTATAGAACACACTCATGCCCTACGCGGAGGAATTGGTCACACTTCTTCACAATCACGGATACTGCTTGGGGATTATCACCAACGGCACGGCTTCGTTAGCAAAACACGAGGGTATCAACAAACACTTTTCTTTCTTCGTCAACTCGGATGTGTGTGGCGACATCAAGCCGACGGTTATTCCTTTCCGAAAGGTAGTAGTCGAGGAACGTGTTAATCGTAGGCGATGGAGTTGGCATCCATCACGGATCCTTCCGTTTGCCTCCATATAGGAGATGACTACTCCTGCGATGTTGTAGGAGCAGCGAACGCGGGCTGGCAGTCGATTCTGATCGCGTCTGATGAGACTCAAGTATCAAGGACATCTATCGTTGAATCCGTTCGGGTGAAGGATCTCGAAGAGCTATACACGGCGTGCAAGCGTGTTCTTGAAGAGTTGTGTTGTGTTTGTTTCCCGTTCTTCTCCGTTGATTCTGTTCTCCTTTCCCTCCTTTCTTCCGTGAGCACATAAGAAGGTCCGTTCCGGTCTGCATTCGCCCGGTCGCTGGATGCATAACCTCCATTCCCCTTTCTATGGCACACTCACAGGTAACCCGACACTTCCGCCCAAGAATGCGGAATCGCCATTATCCGGCATCTCCCTCCAATATGTCCCCCAAAGAAGCACAATTGTTCTATTGAATGAAACTGCCATTATTCAAAGAAGCACAATTGCATTTCTGTATGAGTAGGGCCCTATCCACGTCCACTATCGCATAGACACCGGCGCAGAAAGAAAGCTACAGAGCGAAAACACAACGCAGAATCAATGCAACTCTCCACAGTGCGAAATGGGGAGTTACAAATCCGGCCTCGCCCAGAATAACACCGTCGATATGGCCCAGTCTCCCTCGGGTGACAACAAGGACGCGGAGCTCCTCTCATCGCAGATGCATCCCTCGGATCTCCAAAGTTCTGATGTGGATGCTCCTCCACGCGTACAGTCATTTTCAGCGACACTCATGGAATAGAAGAAGTGTTCCTGCCTGAATCTCCTCTACACCTTCCTGCCCATCACGGAATGGCTCCCAAAGTACGTCAATTGCGAAGTGCTAGAATCACATTATAGATACAAGAAGGAATACTTCTCATTCGATCTGATTGCTGGTTTGACCGTGGGTATCATGGCAATTCCTCAGGTATTCTTCGCCCGTTCTTTGTCACCGCGTAGGGAATGGCATACGCTATGCTTGCCAATCTCCCTCCCATTTACGGTTTGTATGCGTGCATCGTTCCCGTGTTTGTGTACGGCATTCTCGGAACGTCGAGACACGTCCACATCGGTCCGTTTGCCCTGGTCTCGATGATGGTGAGTAGCGCCTTATCCTATCTGAATCCCGAAACGGACTTGGATAAGTACATCGGCGGCATGACCACTTTGTCCCTCTGCTGCGGCGTGATCTTCCTGCTTCTCGGACTGTGTCGCGGAGGCATCGTCGCTCGCCTTCTGTCGGAGACTATCGTGACTGCGTTCACTGCCGCCTCCGCCTTCAACATCGGCGGCTCGCAGCTGAAGCACCTGTGGGGCGTGTCGTGCTCCGAATCCGTGTTCCTGAAGATCGTCATGAAGCTTTTCTTCACTGATCTGCGGACGAAGTTCAACTGGTGGGCGTTCCTCATCGGCGCGACGGCGACGGTCATTCTGTACGCGATGAAGAAGCTGAACAAGAAGTTCCTGCCGAAGAAGCCGCTTCCCGTCGAAGTCGCGTTTTTGCAAATGCCTGACGAGTAGCTGTTTTTGGTTATCCTCTACATCCTCGTGATGTGGATCTTCGACCTCAAGCACCGATGGAACCTGAAGTACCTGGGCGATTACAACATTGTTCGCGGCATGCCCCCGATCACCATTCCCGACATGAAGAATCTCTCCACCCTGATTCCCAGCGCCTTCATGATTTGTACTCGCCTCCTCGCGTCTTCACCCCTAGGCGTCGTGGACTACGTCATCACGCTCTCGCTGGGCAAAATCTTCGCCAGACAGTTCAGTTACCCGCTTGACCCCAACCAGGAGCTTGTTGCGCTGGGCGGCGCGAACATCATCGGCGCCTTCTTCTCGTGCTACCCTCCCGCCGGATCGCTCTCTCGATCGGCACTCGTGGCGAATTGCGGTAATGCGCCGATGTCGCGTTGTCATCCGTAGAAGCGCGCACGCAGCTCCACAACTTCATCTCGCCTCTCCTGATCATTATCTGCCTGTATCTGCTCACCAGCGTGATCATCTACATTCCGAACGCCTCGCTCGCCGCCATCGTCATCGTCAACCTCTTCTCTCTGTTCTCCCAGTTCAGCGAGCTGGGCCCTCTCTGGAAGACCAGCTGGGCGGACTTCTGGTGCTTCGTCGTCTGCGCCGCTCTCACCATCACCATGGGCACCGAGGCGGGTCTGATCGGCGGCGTCGTGTCCTCGTGGGTGTTCCTGCTGATCGCCAGTCTGATGCGAAAGCCGAGTGGGCGAGGAGCGAGGGAGTGAATCGTAGACGCGAAGGCGGCGGAGGAGATCAAGGAGGTGGAGGTCCCGGAGGCGAAGAAGGATTCGTGGGTGGTGGTCCCGTGCTCGTGGTCGCTTCATTTCATCAACCGTGACTCGTACCGCAGCAAGATCGATTCCGTTCCCAAGGGGAAGGTGATCATCTTCGATCTTCGCAGAGTGACCTACATTGACTGCAGCTCCATCATTATGTTGCAGGAGCTGAACAAGCAGTACAACAAGGAGAAGGAGAGCCTGTTCCTCCTGGGTTCAAACGATTATGTTCAAACGAAATTAGTTGCGTATGGCGATAAGGCCATTCACATTTATACCTCATTGAACGAGATTATGGAGAAGATGAGTGTATAAGTTCATCGGTGTGTTTCTTTGCTCGGCGAGTGTTTTCGTGGCGTGGAGGGGATGACTGTTGTGGAGAGAATCACTATTGTGAAGGGAATTGCTGTCGTGAAGGGAATCCCTACCGTACAAGAAATGACCTCGTTTCATGAAAGAATGTCCTTCACCTCACAAAAGGAATCATTTAATACGGCAAAAAGACCCCCATCTCCATCACAGAAAACCCCTCACTCCAGCAAGTGTGGTTTTAATTCACTCCCTACACTTCCGTTTTTATTGGTTGAGGCATTAGTATGATGATGGAAGACCAATCGTTGTTGAACTCTGAGATCAAGAAGTCGAAGGTCAGAAAGTACCCCATCCTCTTTGCAGGAATGGGCGTATTGGTGGTGGTCGTTGTAGTGTATCTGTTCTTGACTTCAGTGGTTGGTGCCGTATCTTCTCGAAACCTCCGCAGCGACGCGATCAGGAACGGCGTTTTTGACCTGGCCATTGTCTCGGATCTGGACAAGAAGAGCAAGGTGGTCGACGACAAGAAGGGGAAGTGGATGAGCGTAATGAAGAAGGGGCAGCTCAAGAGAAACAGCGACGGTTCCTATTCGATGAATTGGACGGAGGACGTGAATCTGTACACCAAAATCAGCGAGGCCGGGAGAGGAATGGAGCTGAGCGCCCTGGTCGAGTACAACAGAAGACTCTACACCTTCGACGACCGCACAGGTCTCGTTTTTGAGGTCGTGAAGAACAAGGCCGTTCCGCGCTTCATTCTCATGGAGGGCGACGGCAACACGGACAAGGGACAGAAGACGGAGTGGGCCACGGTGAA
>ENA-UEQW01001411-UEQW01001411.1-human-gut-metagenome-genome-assembly--contig:-NODE-1411-length-19847-cov-3.696055_pt1 | contig 19847 bp, 18 predicted proteins | sample MGYA00242947_ERZ507947 | MGnify/ENA primary metagenome ERZ507947 (study PRJEB26167, sample SAMN06115421) | human gut metagenome | host: Homo sapiens | place: China:Guizhou | collected 2015-03-17... | reverse complement strand
CCACTTACCGCTTTTTTGCATCTCTTCGAGGTAAAAACCTCCCATTCTGCCAAAACCGATCAGACCGACTTTAATTGGATTCATTTCGTATAAAATAGGTTTAAGTAGGTGTTTACAATCCGATGCAATCCGGCTGCCCGCTGCGGGAGAGGGTGGCTGGACGCTGTGTTTACAAAATTAATCCTATTATATACCATATTTATAGGTTGGGGCGGAAATTGTAGAACCTGTAAAGTATTATATGTTTGTAAATAAATATTTTATCAGAAAAATATACAAAAAAAATGTAGTTGCCGTGGAATCGGTCACGGCCTGTTTTCGGGCGGCACACCGATTCGCATGACCATTTTTTCGAAGTCCTCGCGCGATATTGCGGCCTTGTTCCGGGCTTTGGTGCGGTAGTTATATACGGTGCTCAGCGAGCATCGCAGGAACGAGGCGATCTTGACGCTGTCGGTGATGCCCAGCCGCAGCAGGGCGTAAATCCGGAGTTCCTTGTTCAGCAGGTCTTCCGATTTGAGCACGATCCGTTCGTCCTCGACCAGCAGGGCGTTGAAATCGGCGACGAACGTCGGATAGAGGTTCAGGAATATGGCGTCGAAATTCTTATACAGTTCATCCAGTTCGTTCTCCATCATCGACGTGGATTTCAACTGTTTGTATAACTCGTCGATCTGTCGGTTCTGCGCCAGTTTGTTCAGCGATTTTCGGTAGTCCTCCAGTTTGTCGATATACATCGAACAGAGGTCGAAGAACCTAGCTATGTACTGTTCCTTGATGATGTTCGAATCGGTGAGCTGCGTGTTTTTCTCATGCAGTTCGTCGTTGAGCTGCATCAGGCGCCCGTTCGTCCGCGACAGCTCCTCCTTGATGCGGTACAGCTTGTGTATCTGCTGATAAACGTAGATGAACAGCAGCACGAGGAACAGCGACAGGACGCTGATCAGGATCAGGTAGTGCTGCAACTTGGATTTGGACTTGGCCTCCTTGGCCTGGTAGATCGAGTTGATGATCGAATAGAACTTCGACATCTGGGTCGTGCGGAACTGCACGTTGCTGAATACCGCATCTTCGATGGCCGCCTGCGTGTACTTGAAAGCCCGTGAAAGGTCGCCCTGGTCGTAATACATCAGAGCCAGCGTGTGGAACGAGGCGTTCTCCTTCACCGCACTCTTCGCATCGGCGATCGCGGAGAGCATGAAATATTTCTTTCCAGCCTCCGGGTCTTTGTTCAGCCGGTAGAAATAACCGTAGGCATAGGCCGTCTCCGCGTAGAGCGGCGTGTCCTTGCCGACCTCTTCCAGCAACTCGTCGAGGATCGCCCTGGCTTCGTCCATCTTGCCGTTTCCCATAAGTTTGTAGCTCAGGTGTATCCTGTACCGGAACGATCCTGGGTCGGAAACCATCATCAGCGAGTCCCGGTAGATATTCATTTCGTGCAGGTGGCTGCGCTGGCTGCTCAGCGTGGCGTAGTGCTGGAAATAGCGGTTGTTGGCCTCGTAGTAGACGGGAAGCAGGTCGCGCGGGAGTTCGGACGATCGGATGGAGCGGAGTATCTGGTTCGCCTCGACGCACATGCCCGAAAAAGAGTAGAGCTGGGCGAGGTACATGTTCGACAGGTAGGTCAGCCTTTTGTTGTCCAGCTGCCTGGCGATTTCGAGGTTCCGTTCGACGTAGCGGATGGCCGAATCCAGCTTGTATTTCCTGAATTCTTCGTACAGCTTCGTATTGATCTCGTATTCCTGTTCCGGGGTCAGGTTGCTTACGCCCAGCAGGTTCCTCAGCCTGCTGATCCGCTCTTCCTTTTCGGCTTCGAAAATATGTTTGTTCTCGATTACGTAGTCCAGATATTCCGAGAGGGATTGCGTCTCGTCCTGCCGGCACGACGCTAATGCCAGCAAGCCGGAGAGCAGCAGGAGTAACCTTATCGGACGTATGGAATTTCGTAGTTTCATGGCCTCTTCGTATGCAGCCTTCCGTAGCAAAAACGGCAGGTTGCGGGCTGCCGTAAAAAAATGATATTTTATGCTACGAAGTTAAGGCTATTTATAGGATAAATATTGTTTCTTTTTATGTATTTATTGTCTGATATTCGTATTTTTTAGGGTGTCTTTGGCGATTGCTGCGCTTCGGGAGCCGGGGATATTCCGGAGGCTTCTTTTCTGGGACATAATGCCGGATTTGTGAATCAGGCATCTGTAATCCGTTGTGTCATTGTCTGAAACATTTTTTTATGGACTTCCAAATATGGTAACATGCCACAGGTGTTTCCCTCTTCCGCTTCCATTGCAGGCATCTGGCTGTGGGACACGGTATTGTCCGGGATTTTCCGCCGATGGGGCCGGCCCGTAACAACGATCAGATATTACGGAAACGTTTTTTACACCGGCAAAGTGTGTCCCCGCGGACTGATTTGCGCGAAAGCTGTTTCGCCCCTCCCCTCTCTTTCGGACGGGAATGGCGCAAAAACGATAAATTTTGCTACCTTTGTCGCCTGTATGAAGGCATCGCTCAAAAAGACTTATGCTTCGCTCGGCGCCGACGGCCTGGTAGCTTTGTGGCTCGGCGTGTGGTGGGTGTGCAACCTCCTGCAGGCCGGGTTTTCCGAACTGGCCAACGACGAAGCGTATTACCATATGTTCGCTGAAAACCTCGCATGGGGATATTTCGACCATCCGCCGATGACCGCCTTGCTGGTCTGGCTCGGCGAGCACCTTTTCGGGGGCGAACTGGGCGTGCGGTTTTTCTTTACGGTGCTGCAACCGCTCTACCTTTATATACTATGGCGGATAATCCGCCCCGCGGATGCCGACCGGCGCGACGCGGCGCTTTTTGTCGTCCTCTCGGCCGCGACGCTGATGTTGCAGCTCTACGGCTTCATCGCCGTGCCCGACGGCCCGCTGATGATGACCACCGCGCTGTTCCTGCTGACATTCAAGTGGTTCTCCGAGAACCGGCGTTGTGCATGGCTCTGGATGGGGGTTGCCATGGCGCTGATGGCTTACAGCAAATACCACGGGGCGCTGGTCGTACTCTTCGCGCTTGCGGCGACCCCCCCCCGTCTGTTCCTGCGTCCGACCCTATATCTCAGCGGCGCGGTAGCGCTGTTGCTGCTCGTGCCGCATTTCGTGTGGCAGTACGAGCACGACTGGGCCTCGCTGGCCTATCATCTGGCGGGGCGTAATTCGGTGTTCCGGCCCAATTATGTCGCCGAATACCTGCTCAACCTGCTGGTGGTCTTCAATCCCTTCTTCGTGCCGTTGTACGTGAAGGCCTGGATCGCCGTGAAGCCGCAGAACGCCGTCGAACGTGCGCTGAAGTTTATCCCCGTGGCGTTCATCGTTTTTTTCCTGCTCTCGACATTTCGCGGTTACGTGCAACCCCAATGGGTGATCGTCGCCGTTTTCGGCCTGATCTATACGCTTTTCACCTATGCCCGCCGGCATTCCCGCACGCGGCGTTACCTGATGTGCGCCGGGCTGGCGACCGTTTTGCTGGTCGGTCTGGTACGTCTCGAAATGATCTTCAATCCGCTGGGCCTGCGTTTCGAGGTCTTCGACAATCCTGCGAGCTACGGCCGGATCGCCGGGATCGCCGACGACCGCCCCGTCGTTTTCCGCCATGGCTATGCCGTCGCGGCCAAATACGCCTTCTATACCGGGGGCGAGGCCTACTGCCAGCCCAATATCCGCTACCGGACGCACCAGTGGCAGTTCCGCGACGACGATACGCGCTTCGCGGGACACGAGGTGCTGGTAGAGACGCCTTACGACGGGGCGGATACCACGGGCCGCGTCCGGAGCGTCGTATTGCCCAACGGCAAACGCTTCACGTGGTTCGTCGACCCGCATTTCCATCCGACGCGCCTGGTGGATATTGCCTTTACGGGGCTGCCCGAACAGGTCGTTCCGGGCGATACGCTGCGTTTGACGCTGCGCATCTCGAACCCCTATCCCTATGCGATTGGGGTCTGCGGGGATCGGTCGCTCGTGATGCTCTGGAAGCACGGTCGCTTCCGCGTCGAGGAATTCGATACGGGGGAGCATTTCAATATCCCGGCCGGGGATACCATCACGCGCGAGGTGCGGTTCGTCGTCCCGGAGCAACTCTCCGGCGCCGGTTTCGATGCCGGTTTCGCCCTGCGCCGCGATGGGTATACGAATTGGTTTAACGGGAAACCTCTCCGCACGGAAGTCGTCGCACCATGATCCAGCAGTTCATCAAATTCTGTGTCGTCGGAGGTTCGGGGGTCTTCATTGATTTCGGGATCACTTACCTTTGCAAGGAGTGGCTGCGCCTGAACAAGTACCTGGCCAATTCGCTGGGGTTCCTCTGTGCGTCGACCTCGAACTATGTCCTGAACCGCATCTGGACGTTCCATAATGAAAACCCCGACATTGCCGGGCAATACCTCCGTTTCCTCGGTATCGCAGCCGTCGGGCTCGTGATCAACAACCTCACGATCTATCTGCTGCACGAACGCTGGAAACTGAATTTCTACCTGGCTAAATTATTTGCCATCGGGGTGGTCACCTTCTGGAATTTCTTCATGAACTATTTCTTTACGTTCTGATTTCCGGGGTGCTCGGATTCCGCTGTAAAGTACGTATGCATAAATGCCAGCCTTCCGGGAGGCTGGCGTCCGTATTCCTGCCGGATGGCCGTCACTGGTTTTTCGTGCTCCTGATCGAACGAAACGGAAGTCCCAGTACGCCGAAGAATGCTTCGCGGAAGATGCCGCCGCTCATTTTCGAGGTGCCCTCGCGGCGTTCGACGAAGATGATCGACACCTCCTTGAGTTTGAGTCCCAGCCGCCATGCCGAGTATTTCATCTCGATCTGGAACCCGTATCCCTTCATCTTCACGGCGTCGAGGTCGATCGTCTCCAGCGCGTGGCGCGAGTAGCAGACGAACCCCGCCGTTGCGTCGCGCAGGGGCATGCGGGTCACGATGCGTACGTACATCGAGGCAAAGTAGGACATCAGCAGGCGCGACATCGGCCAGTTCACGACGTTCACGCCCTGCACGTAACGCGAACCTACCACTACGTCGTTCCCTTCGGCCGCAGCCTGGTACAGCCGTAGCAGATCGTCGGGATTGTGCGAGAAGTCGCAGTCCATTTCGCAGATGTAGTCGAACCCGTTGTCCAGTCCCCAGCGGAACCCCGTCAGATAGGCCGTGCCCAGCCCCTGCTTGCCGCTGCGTTCCAGCAGGTGCAGCGTCGCGGGGAATTCCTGCTGGCGCTCTTTGACGATTGCTGCGGTGCCGTCGGGCGAACCGTCGTCGATGACGAGCATTTCGAAAGTCTCGGGCAGCGAGAAGACCTTGTCGATCATCGCCGAAATATTCTCTTTCTCGTTGTATGTCGGGATAATTACCAGTTTGCGCATAGGGGCTCGTTTTGGAATTTCTTACACAAAGGTAACATTATTTTGCAAATCTGTGCCGTGCGCCCTGTTTTTCTGCCGGGCGCCGTCGCCGGGCTGCCGTTTTACCGTCTGTCGGTTGTTTTGGGGCCTGTCCAGGCCGTTTTTCCGCCTGCCCGGCCGTTTCGGTGCCGGGGCGCGGGTTCACGGCGGCCCGTGAAGTTGCCTGTTTGCGCCGTTTCATGGCGCGGATCGCCTGTTTGTCCGTGTCGCTCACGCGCAACGATTCGACGATTTTTTGCAGCGATTTGTTGAATGTCCAGTCGTCGAGCGAGCAGCTGCCGAGCCACTCGTGTGTCCGCTGCGGGAATTTTATGTAGCAGACCGACACCGCCCATGCCACGGCCATACGGGCGTAGTAGGCTTCGTGGCGGACGCCGTCGAGCAGTTGCAGCAGTGCCTCGAGGTGCTCCCCGTCGACGAAATTCCCCAGCCCCGTCACCACGGCGAAACGCACGTCGTATTCGGCTTCGGATCGGAAATAGGGCTGTATGAATTCCCACATCGGCTGCCGTTCGGCCGCCTTCAGGCGCCAGCAGAAACAGTCGCAGACCGCCCAGTTGTTGATTTTGGGCACGAAGCGCGCCACATGCTCCAGCTTCTCGGCCGGCGTGCAGCGGGCGCAGCCGATCACCAGCCCCTGCAACATCCGCTCCTCGAAATAGAAATCCTCGGCTTCGGCCAGGTATGTGCGCCAGTCGCCTGCGGCGATCTGGCGGGCTATCTTGCGCAGTACCGGCAGGCGTATGCCCAATACGTTTTCCACGCCCGGCATCAGTGCCGCGGTGAATTTCATGTATTTCGGCTCCTGGAGTTCGAGCAGTTGGTCGCGGAGGGTCATCGTTTCCGGGATTCGGGGCTATGCCGCCACGGGCAGGGCGGGTCGCCGTGTGCGGTTATTGTTTTTTCGTGACGGTGCGGTAGCAGCCGATGCCGCTCACCTCGGTCGATACCTCGCCGATCAGGGGCGCTTTGGCATTCACCCCTGTCTGCACCATGATGAAGTCGACCTGTGCGAGGTTGGCCGGGGCGCCATCGGCCGTTACGGCGTCGCTGATCCGCAGGCGGTTGGTCATGCCGGTGCGGTCGGAGGCCGAATAGTTGTCGGCGTAACCCCATGCAAAAGGCTCCATCGTCCATTTTTCCCCGGCTTTTCCGATATTGTCCGGCAGCCGTGTCCCTTCGAATGTGAATTGCTCCCCGAGCCATTCGGGGTAGTAGGCCTGCGTGTGTTCTTTCACACGGTCGATCGTGCCGCTGCCGCCCGTGTTGTCACTCCAGGCTACCGGGGCGTCCGCCTCCGCGGGGCGGGTATAGGTGATCTTGTAGCCGCGGATCGTTTCGGCGTTGTCGTATTCGCTGCCCCGCAGTTCGTACCACGTATCGTTGGGCGCTCCGTCCCCGTTGGCGTCCTGCGACACCCACACGATGCCCGGTTCGGACGACGTGTCGAACTGGTTGCCTTTGACGTAGAGGTCGTATCCGCCCGTGTTGGGCACGGGTTCCGCGAAGGCCGCCACGATGCGGCCTCCCCAGCCGCCGAGCGAAACCCAGTTGTTCGAGGCGAGGCGGTCGGCGGCATAGCGCAGGGCGTCTGCCTCCGATGCCACATGGTCGAACCCGGCCATCGTGCCGTTGATGAACTGGCCCGGTGCCGGGTGTATTCGAGGATCGTGGCGACGGGCTCCTGGATCTGCGTGGTCGTGGTCTCTTCGCCGGAATTGCAGGCGGCGAAAAGAAGCGCCGCGAGCGGGAATGCATATTTATTCATGTTTTCCATAATTTTTACGGTTTCGGCCGGGATTCGGCCCGGGTATTCCCCGGGCTTGCCGGCGCCCGGGCTCCTGCCCCCCCCCTCCCCGGGCGTTTTCTCCGCGCCGGAGGGGGGCCGTCCGCAACTGCACCGGTCGCCCGGCGTACGATCCGCCGCAGGGTGGCACGGGGCCGCGTCGGGGTGTCGGTTTGCCTGCCTGTCCCGAACGGGACAAAAATACTCTTTTTTCGGCATATGGCAGCCGGGATACGGGCAAAAAGCCGGGGTTTCGAAAAAAAGATTAACTTTGTGAAAAATATCCGGGAAGTATGGCGGTCGAAATAGAGTGTGTGACAGAGGTATCCGATGAACTCGCCGAGGCGGTCGCAAGGCTCATGCCTCAGCTTTCGCCCCGGCTGGGGGCACTCTCCCGCCAGGCCATAGAACGTGTTGTGTGCAGCGATGGCGCGGCGCTGTTCGCCGCCCGGCTGGATGGCCGGATCGCCGGGGTGCTGACGCTGGTGTGGTACGACGTACCTTCGGGCCGGAAGGCATGGGTCGAGGATGTGGTGGTCGATGCCGCAGCCCGCGGCTGCGGTGCCGGTGAGGCGCTGGTGAAGGCTGCCACGGAGCATGCCGCCCGCATCGGTGCTGCGAAGGTGATGCTCACCTCGAACCCTGCGCGCGAAGCTGCCCGGGGCCTTTACCGTAAAATCGGATTCGAAGAGGCGGGGACTACGGTTTTCGTCTTTAAAACAGATAGGAAATGAAAAAAATCGTGAAGATTGTGGCCATTGTCGTGGCCGTTGTTCTGGTGGCGGCTTTTGTCGCCCCGATGTTGCTGAGGGGGAAGATCGCCCAGATCGTGAAGCGCGAAGCCAATGAGATGCTCGACGCACGGGTCGATTTCGAAAAACTCGACATCAGCCTGCTGCGCCATTTCCCGCGCGCGTCGCTCGACCTGAAAGGGCTGACCGTCGTGGGCGCGGGGCCGTTCGAAGGCGATACGATCGTTGCCGCGAACCGCATATCGGTCGTCGTGAACCCGATGTCGCTGTTCGGCGACGACGGGTTCGAAGTGACAAAGGTCATCCTCGCCGAACCGGCGCTGCACGCGCATAAACTCGCCGACGGCAAGGTCAACTGGGACATCGTGAAGGCTTCGGGGGAGGAACCCGCCGCCGGGGAAGTGTCTTCGGAGGAAGGTTCTTCGTCGTTCAGCCTCTCGATTCGCGATTTCAGGATCAGCGACGCGACGATCCGCTATGAAGACGATTCGACGGGCATGCGTTTTTCGACGGCACCCCTCTCCCTTCGCCTGCGGGGCGACATGTCGGCCGACCAGACCGACCTCGACCAGACCGACCTCGACCTGCGGCTTACGGCCGGTGCCGTGCGGCTGGTTTCGGGCGGAATTCCGCTGCTGAGCGACGCCGAGGCGGAGCTCGACGCCGTGATCGCGGCCGACCTGAAGAACAACCGTTTTACCTTCTCCCGGAACCGTCTGCGCCTCAATGCGATCGAGCTTACGCTCGACGGCTGGGCCGAAATGAAGGACGATGCCGTGGCTATGGATATTACGGCCGGATGCGACAAGGTGCAGTTCAAGGACGTGCTTTCGCTTGTCCCGGCATTCTATACCCGCGATTTCCGCAACCTGTCCGCCTCCGGCGAACTTTCGATGGCGCTGTGGGCCCGTGGCGAGATGCGCGGGGCGGCGCTCCCGGCCTTCGAACTCAAGACTGAGGTGCGCAACGGCATTTTCCAGTATTCGTCTTTGCCCAAGGCGGTCGACGGAATCAATATCGCCGTACGGATAGCCAACCCCGGCGGCGTCATGGACAAGACCGAGGTAGACCTTTCGGAATTCACGCTCCGCATGGCGGGAAACACGCTTTCGGCATCGCTCTATGCGACGAACCTGGTCAGCGATCCGGTATTCCGCGCCGCGGCCGACGGACGGGTAGACCTGGGGGCGGTGAAAGAGGTTTACCCGCTCGGTGAGGATGTAGCCCTGAGCGGACTGATTAGCGCCGACGTGAAGGTTTCGGGGCGCATGTCCGATGTCGAGAAGGCCCGTTACGGGCAGATCGGCGCCTCGGGGACGTTCGTCGTCGAGAAACTCGGCCTCTCCATGCCCGGCCTGCCCGCGGTGCATATCCGCCGTGCCGCGGCTACGATCACCCCGGCGTCGATGACGCTGGGCGAGTTCGGCGTGACCGTGGGTAAGAGCGACCTTGCGGCCAACGGCCAGCTTACGGGGTATATCGGCTACCTGCTGCGGGGCGACAAGCTCTCCGGGCGCCTTTACGTGAAATCCGACCTGCTCGACCTGAACGAGATCATGAACGCCATGCCGGCCGACGAAGAAACCGCCGGCGGGGAAGCTGCTGCCCAAACGCCCGCCGAGTCTCCTGCTCCCGCGCAGGCGCTCGAAGTCCCGCGCAACCTCGACCTTTCGCTCAAGACCGAGTTGCAGAAGGTGTTGTTCCAGAAGATGACCATCGGCGGCATCACCGGCGAAATGCGCATGGCGGACGGTACGCTGTCGCTCAACCGCCTCGGTATGCGGCTCTTCGGCGGTACGGCTACCGCATCGGGCAGCTATTCGACGGCCTTCGATCCGCAGCGGCCGGCGCTGAAACTCTCGTTGGGGCTTTCGGGGGCATCGTTCTCCAAGACCTTCGACGAGTTGGAGATGGTGCAGAAACTCGTCCCGGTCTTTGCCAAGACGGGCGGCGACTATTCGCTCTCGCTCGATATGTCCGCGACGCTCGATGCGCAGATGTCGCCCGACCTGCAGTCGGTCAACGCCACGGGCGAGATCAAGTCGGCCAATATCCGCATCCAGAACATTGAGGCGTTCGATGCACTGGCCAAGGCGCTCAACAACGACAACCTGCGTAAGATCGAGGCCAAGGACGTGGCTATCCGCTTCGCCATCCGCGACGGACGTATCGCTACGGAGCCTTTCGACCTGAAGATGGGCGACATCAGGATCAACATGTCGGGTTCGACGGGGCTCGACCAGACCATCGACTATACGGCCAGGGTAGCCCTCCCGGCCGGTTCGACGGGCGGTATCCTGCAATCGGTCAACGTCGGTATCGGAGGCACGTTCACCTCGCCCAAGATCACGCTCGGTGTGAAGGAGGCTGCCGAGCAAGCCGTGAAGAACGTCGTCGACCAGCAGATCCAGAAGCTTACGGGCAGCGAGTCGCTCGGCGAGGAGATCCGCAAACAGGCCGACAACCTCCGGGCCGAGGCCAGGAAGGCGGGTGAGAAACTCGTCGAGGCCGCCCAGGCGCAACGGACGAAGCTTATCGACGGTGCGAAGGAGAAAGGTGCGCTGGCCAAGTTGGCTGCCGAGAAGGCCGGAGACAAACTGGTCGAGGAAGCCCGCAAACAGGCCGACAAACTTGCGGCCGAGGCCGATAAACAGATCGAAAAACTCACGGCGAAGCAGGAATAAACGATGCTTGTCATTTTTGCCGTCATCATCGGAGGAATCATTGCGGGGCGCCTGCTGTCGAGCTGGCGCCTCGTATTCGTCTCCCGTATGATTACCGTGATTATCTGGCTCCTGCTGTTCCTGCTGGGACTGGAAGTCGGTTCCGACCCTGCCGTCGTGGGTGGTATGGCGACCCTCGGACGCACGGCCTTCGTCATCTTCGCATGCTCGGTCGCGGGCAGTATCTGCATGTCGTGGCTGTTGTGGCGCTGCGTCCGGCGGGGAACCGCATCCCGGCCTCCCGCAGAAGGGATGCCGGAACAGGCCGGGGCTGTCGCTGCGGGGATCGAGGCGCCGCAACCGCGCGTTACGACCTCTGCCGGTACGGGAATGCCCGGGCCGGCCGTTGCAGTGGAGTGTCCCGGACAGAACGCCGGGCGTATTGCGGGGGAGCACGTCGTAAGCGGGGCGGATGCGGCGCTTTCGATGTGGGGCGCCTTGCGGGGGAGTCTGGTGATCGTCGCCTTTTTCGTCGCAGGATGTCTGGCGGGGCACTCCTCCGCCTTGCCGTTCGACGTGGCGGGGTCGCGCCTCAGCGCCTATGTGCTCTATGCCCTGATGTTTTGCGTGGGGATCACCCTCGGCAACGATACGACCCTCGCGGGACGTGTCCGGCGGCTCGATCCGCGGCTGGCGCTGCTGCCCGTGATGACGGCCGTCGGTACGCTGGCCGGCGCTGCCTTGTCGACACTGCTCCTGCCGCCGCTTACGGCCGGGGACACGATGGCCGTCGGCGCTGGGTTCGGCTACTACTCGCTTTCGAGTATCTTCATCGCCGATTTCCGGGGTGCGGAGCTGGGAACCGTGGCATTGCTCTGCAATGTCATGCGCGAGCTGTTCACGCTGTTGGCCGCGCCCCTCGTCGCCCGGTGGTTCGGGCCGCTGGCCGCCGTTTCGATCGGCGGCGCCACGACTTTCGATACCACCCTGCCGATCATCACGCAGTCCGCAGGAAAACCCTATGCCGTGGTGTCGGTCTTCCACGGCTGCGTGCTCGATTTCAGCGTCCCGTTCCTGGTGACGTTCTTCTGTACGATGTAAATTTTGCGATTTAAATTCGGATACGGATGCCTTTCCGGGGTGCTGTAGCAGAGGCAACAAACGCGGCGTTCCGCTGCGGGGTGTTTCGGGGCTATCTTTTTATGTAGGTCTGCAACGCCGCGACGTATTCGGCGAAGGCATCGCGCCCGGTGTCCGTGATGCGACAGACCGTGCAGGGCATCTTCCCGCGGAAGGTCTTTTCGATTTCGATATAATCCGCCTTCGCCAGCTTGTCCAGTTGTACCGAAAGGTTGCCCGCCGTGGCCCCTGTCTGCTGCCGGATAAAGACGAAGTCGGCGCTCTCGACCCCGATGAGGATCGACATTACGGCCAGTCTCAGTTCCGAATGCAACAGGGGATTCAGTTCTTTGAACATTGCTTGCGGGTTATGTGGCGGAGGATAAAACCGGGTAGCAGTACGAGCAATATGCCATGGGCGGAGAGTTCGAGCATCCATGTTCCGCCTTGGGCGTCGAACGGCATGCGGAACGTATAGTTGAACGCCATGATGAGCTCGAAGACCGAGAGCATGAGCAACGCTGCGAACGCCCCCGATTGCTGGGAACCTTTGCCCCGGTAGAATTCGGCGGTGATGGCCAGTGCCGTGCCGAGCAGCAGTTGCATGACGCCTACGGGGTTTATCGTGTTTCCGGGGATGGTTACGGCATAGACGATCGCGGCGGCCGAGATCATCGCCGGCATGCCCCATATCAGGATCAGCAGGTCGTCGAACCCCGTGCGGACGAGGGCCTTCCGCCGCGAATTGCGAACCGTCCAAATATAGCCGCAGACCAGCGGAACCAGCCCGCTCCACAGCACGCGCACGTCGCCTGTCCAGCGGTAAAGCCCGTATTCGGCCAGTGCCGTGAGGCTGAGCAGCGCTCCCCAGCAGATGAACAATTCGCCCCGTACGTAATTCATGCGGCGCATATTGCGGTCGAAGACGCGGGCGATGATGTCCAGCGCTTCCGTTTCGGATATTTTCTGCTTGTCCATTGCGTTATCCGTTCGTATGGTTCGACTTGTAGTTGAGGATATGTCCCGGGATAATCATCATCACGACGAATCCGGCGGCGAAGAGGGCCGGCATCCAGTAACCGCTCACGATGAGCGAAACGGGAGCGAGGACGATAGCCGCCGTACCGCCGGCGGTGGCCGGGCGGAACCGGATGATCAGCCCCGTGATCGTGGTTCCCATGCCCATCGTCAGCAGGATGATGAACAGGATCGGCAGCCGTATCTGGCTGAAAAGCGAGAGCATGCTGACGAACCACGCCGTGAGGCCCATTACCAGCCATACGTTGTTGATGACGCGGTCGACGAACGTGCTGACTTTGCCTTCGGTATGCTTGTCGCGTGTCAGCCACATCAGCAATGCGCCCAGTACGGGGAGCAGCATCCACAGGATGTTCCATTTCGGATTCTGGAAATAATACACCGCACCCATGACCAAGAGCGTCGTGAAGACGGTCACGTAACCCCAGACCAGGAACGGCCGTCCCGAGTTGCGCAGCATACGGTTGCGGGTGTTGTCGATCATGCGGCTGATGAGCGCGATGCTCTCGGCGGCATTCAGTTGCTTGTCTTCCATAGCGATGTGTTTTTGCGTCCGTTTCATGTCGTTTCAGTGGGCGTCGGGTGTTTCGCCGCCGCCCTTGTCGGCACGGTACTGCCCGGAATGTTTATAACGGTAGTGGAGCAGGTGCCCCGGGATGATCAGCATCAGGACGAATCCTGCCGTGAATAATACGAGGTGCCAGTGGTCGGTAATCGCGAGTGAAACCGATCCCAATACGATCCCCGCCGTACCTCCGGCGATGCCGGGCGTGAACCGCAGAATCAGGCTGGTGATGGCGATTCCCATGCCGATCATCAGCAGGATGGTGAACGTTACCGGAATCCGGATGATGAGCAGCACCGCCAGCGAGCCGACCAGCAGGGCGGCGAACCCGATGACCTTCCAGATTATGTCTATCACCTGGTCGACGTAAGTGCGGGAACAGGATCCGGTCGTTTCGGATCCGAGCAGGCGGGTTATGAGGTAGCCGGCTACCGGCAGCATGAACCAAAGGTAGTTCCAGTGTGTGTTGTCGAAATAGCTTGCCAGCCCCCAGACGGCGAGTGTCGTGGCGACCGTAACATAACCCCATGTCAGCAGGTGGAGCCCGGCGCTGCCGGCCATGCGGTTGCGTGTATTTTCGATCATGCGGCCGATGAGTACCAGACTCTCGGCGGCGTTCAGTTTCTTATCTTCAGTCATGCGCGTCGTTTGATTTCGCCACTTTGTCCGCATCGCGCCTTACCTGCCGCCTGAGTGCATAGCCGGCACCCGTGAGCCCGATGAGGATCGCTGCGGCGAATTGCAGCAGGTTGTAGTCGGGGTCGGCATTGAGCCACGAGTCGCGGGTAATGCCGAAGCCGATCGGTACGACGATGCATGACGCGTAGTACATGTATCTGTTGCGGATCACCTGCCCCGAGATGAAGAGCCCGGCGCCGATCAGCAGCAACGCGGGAAAGAGCGGGTCGACCGCCCACGGGTCGTACCCGCAAATCAGGATCGCCGACAGGACGACCAGTGAGGCTATGCAGCTCCATATCTGTTCCAGCAGCCGGTCGGTGTAGCTTTTGACCTGCGGGGCGCGGAACCTGTTATGCCACCAGGTCACGACGCCCCCTGTTGTCGCGGCTGGCAGCCACAACCATAGCCAGGTGCGGCAGTCGGTGGTTTTCAGCAGGACGAAGATCACGATGGCGGTCGCGGCCAGCAGGTATCCCCACAGGAGGAACAGGTTGCTGCTGCCGAATGAGAGCCGTTGGCGGGTGCCGCGGATCATCTGCTGGATGAGTTCGATGCTCTGGTCTGCGTCGAGGTTTTTTTCTTCCATGGCGGATGGTGGGTTACTGGGGATAAAGTTACGAATTATTTTTTATTGTTCCGTGCTTTTCACGAGGCGCTTGCGCTGGGTTTCCGCCGCGCTTTCGACGGTGCGGGCGCGGAATTTGTTGCCGGTGCGGAAATTCCAGGCCGCGCCGACTTTCCACAAGCGCCCCGACCAGGCTTGCCGTGTGTCGATCGTGCGCCGCATGCCGTCGGTCAGGGAGGCGAACTCCCAGTCGCAGCCGGTGATGTTCGACAGGGTGCAGAAAAGCGTCAGGCGTTTGCCGAAGAGCTGTTTTTTGACGGTCGCCGAGAGCGTGTGGCGCGGCCCGACCTCGCTGTTGCCCGAGTAGAGGCGGCTTTGGGCACGGTAGACGGCTTCGGCGAAGAACCCGGCCGGCAGCGTGAACGAGCAGGTGGCGTCGGCGAACATCAGGTAGTGCGTCGCAGGGCTGTCGGTGCTGTTGAGCCGGATGCGCTGCATCACCCCGACGGCATTGACCGAGAGGTTCCACCAGCGGGTGATTTTCGCCGGGACGCTCGCCGCCACGAACCAGTGGTTCTCCGTGTAATGGTTTTCGGGACGGATATACACGGCGTCCGGGTCGGTTGCCTCCCTGTGTGCGATTTCGCGAATCAGGTCGTGGTGCAGGTTGCCGCCCACGGTGAGCGTGTAACGGTATTTCCATACGGCCGTGAGCGAAAAACGGTGTATGTAGGTCGGCCGCAGCGAGGGGTTGCCCGACTGCCAGCTGTAATCCGATATGCGGATCCGTGCGGGGTTCAGCGCCGGGAATGCCGGGCGTTCGATGTTGCGGCTCCACTGCGCCACGAGCAGCCATGTGCGCAGGGCGTTGAGCGCGCGGCTGACCGAAACGTTTGGGAACAACCCGAAATAGGAGCGGTCGAGCGTCTGCGATGCGACGGAGGTGTATTCGCCGCGCAGCCCGGCCGAAAGCTCCCACCGTCCGGCGCTGTATTCCAGCGAGGCGTAGGCCGCGCCGATCTGCTCGGTGTAGTGCTGGTCGTAGCTGTATTCGGGCAGTGCCAGCCATGTGCCCTGCGTCTGTGCTGCGTAGCGGCTGTCGTCCGCCATGCCGTTGCGGGTGTAGCGCAGTCCCGCGCGCAGTGTCAGGCCGTGCGGCAGTTTGCGCGTAAGCCCGGCGTCGGCCGTCAGGATGTCGTACACGGAACCCGTGGCGGATTCGTAGAGCGAGTCGCGCAGGGTTCCGGGTGCGCAGGTCGTCGTATGGTAGCTGTTGTCGCCGTGGGAGGTGTAACGCGTGTAGTCGGCGATCAGTTTGAACTGCGATCCCAGCGTGTCGATCTTCCAGATGTAATTGGCGGTTGCGGTCAGGGTATTCCCGCCCATGTGCTGGCGGTAGCGGCTGTCGCTCTGGGTTTGTCCGAGTGTGGTGCGCGACAGGGTCGGCATGTGGGTGCTGCGTTCCGTGTATTCGATGTCGAAACCTGCGGTGTGTTTCGGCGTCGGGTCGAAGACCGCGGAGAAATGCCCGCGCCCGTAGTTTGTGCGGCTCTTCGAATCGCTCCTGCCGGCGAAGGGCAGCGGCTGCCCGGCCTGTTCGCGGGTCTCCGTGAAGCGGCTTTCGGCAACCGGAGTGAAGCTTCCCGACCCCGATGCGGTGAGTGTCCAGCGCCCTGTGCGGATGCCGATACGCCCCGAAGGGGTATAGCCCGCTATCCGGTTGCTTTGCACCGTGGAGAATTGCAGGTTGCCGTCCATGCCGCCGTCGCGGCGCCGCCGGAGCGTGATGAGGATCGCCCCGCCGCGCGTGTCGGCTGCGAACTCGGTGCCGGCCAGCGGCATGACCTCGATGCGGGCGATGTCGGCTGCGGTCAGGCTGCGCAGGTAGGTGGTGGTCTCCTCCGCCGAACCTTTCAGCTCGCGGCCGTCCACGTAGACTTTCGTCCCGCCGGCGCCGTTGATCGAGATGCCGTTGTCACCCAGCCATACGCCCGGCGCCCGCGCCAGCAGTTCGGTGCCGTCCTGTCCCGCGAGTGCGGGCGTATTCCCGATGCTGACCACGAACCTGTCGGCCTGCCGTGTCACCGTCTCGGCGGTCACCGTCACCTCGCTGATTCCGAGAGGTGCAAGGGGCAAATCCCCGAGGTCGGTATCCGCTGCGGCGACGCATACCTCCTGTTCGAAGGGCCGGTAGGCGACGTGTCGCAGTACGAGCGTGTAACGGCCCGTATCCGCCGTGAGCACGAAGCCCCCTGCGTCGTCGGTCGTCGTGCCCGCTGCCTGGCGTCCGTCGCGCAGCAGGACTGTCGTGGCGTAGCCGACCGGGCTCTCGCCCTCCAGGACGCGCCCCCGGAGGGTGTGTTGAGCTGCGGCCGGGATCGTCGCGGCGAGCAGCAGTGCGGTGAGCTGCGGGCGGTACATGCGCCTATTCGTTTTCGGTGGCAGGATAGTAGAGCTTCAGCGTGGCCGTGTTGTGCTCGGCGGGAAGCTTGCATTTTCGGGTGGCGTAGCCTTCGGCGGGGCCGCGCTCGCCCATCTTCATTTTGTAATCGCCGTCTTCGTCGTGGAAAAGCGAAAGCTCGGCCGCATCGGCTTCGATGCCTTCGAGCGTCACGACGACTTTGCCGGCCCTTGCGGCTGCCATGCCGTAGACGGGCTGTTCCTGCCCGGCGACCTTGGCCATGACGAGGATGTTGCCCTTGTCGTTGCGAATGTCCGATACGGTGACTTCGAGCGTTTTGGCCGAGACGGCCGTGGAGGCCAGCATGAAGCTGGCGGCCAGTAACAGGTGTAAGGTTTTCATAATCGGGATTTTTATGGGTTTAACGGTAATCTTTGTCCTCGTCGCAGCCGGTCAGGTACCAGACCAGCGAGAGGATCAGGTTCAGCCCCCAGCCGGCCATGACCCATACCACCCACCAGTAGTGGGGCGAGGTGTACCAATTGACGAAGGTGAGGAACGCGCATACCGCGACGTAGGTGGTGATGCGGCGGGCGAACCAGCGGCCGAAAAGGCGGCGTTTGTCGGTGGTGTTTTCCAGAAGTTCCATAGGTTTGCGGTGTGAAATGACTCTCTTGGCTTATAAATCTGTTGTAAATATAAAGTAGTTTATAAAACAAACCAAATTTCCGGACGGGAATTTTCGAAAAAATTCGATACCTATATTAACAGCCGGGTAGTTTTTATGCGCGCGGGGTATTCCCGGTTGCCGGAAAAAATGTAAATTTGCGGGAAATAAATTGATACCGCACCGATATGAAGAAACTCATTTTGTCCCTTATTTGCCTTGCCGCCGCATGGGGTGCCGCGGCCAAGGTCGAACTGCCCGAGATCATCGGCAGCGACATGGTGCTCCAGCAAAATGCCCAATGCCGCCTCTGGGGCTGGGCCGATCCCCGTGCCACGGTGCGGATCGAGACCTCGTGGGGTGCCGAATGCACCGTGCGAAGCGATGCCGACGGCCGTTGGTCTGCGCGGGTGGACACCCCGGCCGGCAGTTATGAGCCGCAGCAGGTAACGATCGCAAGCGGCGAGCGGATCGTACTCGACAACGTACTGATCGGCGAAGTCTGGTTCGCCGGCGGGCAGAGCAATATGGAGATGCCGCTCCGCGGGTTCAATAACTGTCCCATCGCCGGGGCCAACGAGATCATAGCCCGTGCGGGGAGTATGCGCGACAGGCTCCGCTACGTGAAAATACCCCTCACGGCGGCCTATACGCCCCAGGATCGGGTTCCGGGGAAATGGAGGCCATGTACGGTGGAGACCGCGCCCGATTTCACCGCCACGGGTTATTTCTTTGCCGAACTGCTCGCCGACGTGCTGCACGTACCCGTCGGCATCGTCGACTGCACGTGGGGCGGGACGCGCGTCGAGGGTTGGACGAACCGCGAGATACTGGAAACCTATCCCGATATCGACCTGACGGAAAAAGGCATCGAGGCTACGACCGACTGGCTGCGCCCGATGGTGATGTACAATGCCATGTTGCACCCGGTTGCGGGGTATACCGTCCGTGGCTTCCTGTGGTATCAGGGTGAATCGAACGTAAACCAGTATAAGGACTATGCCGTCCGCCTTTCCAACATGGTCGGGCTGTGGCGTTCGCTCTGGAAGCAGGGCGATATCCCGTTCTATTACGTCGAAGTCGCCCCCTTCGCCTATGGCAGCGGCAACGGCCCCTATCTGCGCGAAGCGCAGTGGGAAGCACGGGAACTCATCCCCAACAGCGGCTTGATCTGCACGAACGACCTGGTGGAACCCTACGAGGCAACCAATATCCACCCCAAGAATAAACGGGAGGTAGGGCACCGGCTGGCCTACATGGCACTCAACAAGACCTACGGTTTTTCAGACATCGCCTGCGAAAGCCCGCGGTTCAGGTCGATCGGGATCCGCGACGGAAAGGCTTACGTTGCCTTGTCCCATACCGAAGAGGGGTTCAGCCGTATGGAGGATATCCGCGGGTTCGAGGTGTGCGGCCCCGACCGGGTATTCCATCCGGCCGATGTGGAGGTCGATAGGCGGGAGCTGTTGCTGGTCGTCTCGTCGAAAGAGGTTGCCAGTCCGGTTGCCGTGCGGTACGGGTTCCGCGACTTCATGCCCGGCAACCTGGCCAACATCCGGGGGCTGCCGGTCGTGCCGTTCCGCACGGACGATTTTTGAATGCCGTGATACCGTAACAGGAAACCCGCCGGGAGGCGGGTTTCCTGTTTATTTGGCCGGTATTTCTTTCAGTACCACGTCCACCCATTCGGGATGGCGGCGGATATATTGGGCGATGAAGGGGCACTGGGGGATCATTTGTAGTTTCTTGGCGCGCAGATCCTCCAGTACGTCGTGCACCAGCTCGGCGCCGATGCCCTGCCCTTCGTATTTTTCAGGGACTTCGGTGTGTGTCAGGATAATGAATCCCTGGGTTTTGATGTATTCGATGATGGGATTTAAGACAATCCCTCTGGCCCGGTCCAGAAAACAGGGAATCTCCAGCTGCCCGAATTCTGTTTCCACATAGGAAGCGTACCCCTCCAGATCTCCGATGACCACAGCAATATCCCGGTAAGTAAGTCCTTCTTCCCGGATCAGCTTCCGGATATACAATGCCGTCTGATGGACTTCCTCTCTGGGAGAAAGTGCCTCGAACATACGGATCTCACACTGTTTCTCCGTATAAGGCTCATACTGATAGCGGAACAGGTTCTGCTCCAGATAACATAACGCCGATGCCTCGGTGAAACGGTTGGGACCG
>ENA-UEQW01001410-UEQW01001410.1-human-gut-metagenome-genome-assembly--contig:-NODE-1410-length-19847-cov-5.350228_pt1 | contig 19847 bp, 34 predicted proteins | sample MGYA00242947_ERZ507947 | MGnify/ENA primary metagenome ERZ507947 (study PRJEB26167, sample SAMN06115421) | human gut metagenome | host: Homo sapiens | place: China:Guizhou | collected 2015-03-17... | reverse complement strand
GGTGGTCCGTCGCCACGCGCTTCTCCTCGGGCTTGGGTGGCTCCGTAGTCTCTTCAACGGGCGTGGTGGGCGTGTCTGGAGGCGTGATCGTCATCTTCTTTCCACTGTGCTCTCGATTCATGTGCACTTTCAATCTGCTCATCACGACACAGCGAAACCGCTCACCCCATCTCCTTCTCAAACGTCTTCTGGCAGATCGAGCACACGAACGAAGGGGCAGTCTCTTCCTTCGCCTTGGCTTTGACTTCTCCTCCCGTCAGCTTCAGCCACATCGATGCGTACGGCTCGGGCAGCTTCTGATGCAGAGGTAATGTGGGTTGCAGGTGGTGCAACGCTAAAAGACACGTGCAGTTTCTCGCCAGAACGGCGTCGGGGAACGCATCTGCGCTCGAAAAGACCAAGTCCTTCTCCTTGTTCTTTGGGTCCGGGAGAACGACTCGGATGCTTTCACATGAATTACGGAACACAGCACATACCACACTTTGCCGGGAGGAGCCCGATCGTTCTGAAACAGCGGCTTGGGTCGCTTCTGCTTCTGGCAGTACTCCTGAACCAACTGGGACGGAGTGCGCTGCCACTCCTTCATCACGACACCGCCAACGGTCACCTGTCCACTCACACGCATCCACAACGACAAACCTCGCCCTTCGACACGATCACCGTTCCGGCGCCTTTCTGTCTGTGGCCCTTTCCCTTCTTTTCCTACAGCTCAACCGGAAATCGCGAATGGGAACGGGTTCATTCGGTTTCGCATTTGCATCGGGCTTCGCTTGCTTGCCGGAAGAAGGCTTGCTGCTATCCTTTGAATCCTTCTTCGGCATAGCGATTAGTGACAACAAACACGAGCTATCATTATACAAACAGCGCAGATTTGAGGACCATAGGGGCCTTCTCTGCTCCTCGCCGCTCCTTGTACCGATCTCGCTTCTTCTTGTTCGCGTACAACCGACAACAGTAGTGAATGACTCTCTTGTCAAAGGCGTTGCAGTTCCCGAAGTTCCGCTTGAACAGACCCATGCCATTCTGCGCTAGCGTCAACAGCACGCGCCCGATCAACAGCAACGCAGTGTTCCCGTTGTGCAACACCACAGCCTCGCTCCGACCTCGCATCAACACCATCACACGCTTCGCGTACCCCACCTCGTTCAGCATGATCTGCGCCGTGTTGAAGTCGTCGAACTCGCTGCTGTTCACCAGGCACAGCAAGTACTGCTGCTCCACCAGCACCGTCGCCATCGGCGCCTTCGCGATGCGCGGCCGCTGGTTGCTGAGAATGCGTCTCGCCAGCAGCGCGAAGAGCCGCTCGACCTTCTGCTCCTCCAGCAGCGAGAACAGCGACGCGCCCAGCGGAACCAGAGGGTAGTAACACGCGTCCTCGAGCGATGGCGAGACCGCCGCGAAGTGGTGCAGAAGGGACGTGATGTGCGTGAGAACCACCTCCGGGTCCGAGGGCAGCAGCAGCAGCAGGAGCGACCACAGCGTGGTGATCTGCTGCAGCACGTCGGAACGGTTCTTCGCGTGGAGCTGGTGGAAGAGACACACCACAGAGGAGGCCAGATCGGCGGGCACGCCATGTCCCCAGTCCGGGTAGTCCTTCACCAACTGGAGGATGAACTGAAGCATGCGCTTCTTGGCGCGGTTGCCCTCCAGGATCTCGGGCACCATCCAGGAGTAGAAGTAGGTGGTCAGAATCACCGACAGCGTGTCCGAGCTGTTCGAGTACACCTTCAGCACGCTCAGGAAGCACCGGATTTGGTACGACAGCGGGTAGTGACGCACCACGCTGTTCAGGAAGGAGAACACGCAGTAGTTCACCGGCCTGCAGAACTGGTCCTTCCACTGCGTCACGTCGCCCGAGTGGTCCGACTCCGCGAACAGGCTGCGGTGGTACCAGTTCGACGGCGTGGCGCCTCCCGACGCGCCGAGCGAGGACCGGATGCGGCGAAGCACCGGCGAGTGCGAGTCCGTCTCCACGTTCGACAGAATCGGCTTCGCGAACAGGTGGAAGCCTGCGTTGCGCAGCAGGTCCGGCGTCTGCGGGTACTGCGACACCGGGTCCGAGTACACCACCTGCGGCGTCTCGACAGACTCCTCCTCCGAGCCGGGCGGCGAGTAGTTCGTGCGTATGACTTCCAACAGAGGATTGCGCGACCAGGGCGCCTGTCCCTTGTCGTAGCGGTGCGGCGGCGGCGAGACGGAGATGGCGGTGGAGAGGCGTGAGAGGTGCAGCGAGGCGGAGGCGGTGTCCGTCTCCGAGAACGTATCCGTGTCCACCGTGGTGGAGGACGGCGAGAAGTAGTCCTCCGAGGCGCCCTCGCTGCACGTGACCGACACGTCGGAGTAGGGCGAGGAGCAGGAGTTCTGGCTGGGCGGGATGAGCGTCACGTAGTCCTGCTTCCTCCAGTGCGTGGGCAGGCTGGGGCGGTACCAGTCGTCCTGCAGGTTGGCGATGGAGTCGTGGCGACAGTGCGGGAGTGAGTCGGGGTGTGAGTCGAAGTGCGAGTTGAGATGAGAGTCGGGGTGTGAGTCGAAGTGCGAGTTGAGATGAGAGTCGGGATGTGAGTCGAAGTGCGATTCAAGACGCGAGTTGAGATGCGATTCAAGACGCGATTCAAGACGCGATTCGGGATGTGAATCGGACAGAATGTCGTTGTGCGGCGTCGAGCCCACATCGCTCTCCTTCACAACGCTCAGCTCTGAAGGGTTGTGAACCGAGTTCTCCAGAAAGCAGCTGGGTGAACAGGAGCCGCGTCGGAAGACGGGCGGCGTGGAGTAGAACAACGAGTCGATGCTCAGCACGTCGTCCGTGCTGAAGAACGAGGTCGAGTGCCCGTACCGCGGCGTGGACGCCTGCGACGGGCGGAAGAACTTCTTCAAGAAGGACAGACACATGACGTTCACGTCGCTCCTCGCCGCGGCGCCTTGCCTGCCCACCACCACGCTCTGGTACATGCGCAGCGCGTTACGCTCCTCGTAGTCGAACGTCTTCAGGAACTCGCTCACGAAGTTCTTCTCGCCCACCGTGTCCTCCAGGATCGACCGACAGCTCCCGTCGTAGTTCCCGTGCATTCCCGCGAAGAAGTCGGGGTCCAGCGGGAGGCGCTCGCTGAAGGAGAGGTCCGTGACCACGTCGAGCACCACCTCGAACAGGCGCATGACGGAGTCCAGCAGACTCTTCTCGGGCGAGGGGTTGTTGACGAACTGGTTCTGGACGTGCGAGATCACCTGGAACACCGCGAGCAGGATCTCGCAGATGGCGTCGTGGTTGTAGATCAGGCGGATTTGAGGCATGGTGCGCTGAAGCGAGATGATGCAGAACAGCGTGTCCTCGAGCGACGGCGCCGACTGGTTCCGCAGCTTCTCCAGGTAGTAGAAGTCGCAGCTGAAGAGGAAGAGCGTGTGCTGGAGCAGGAAACGCGTCTTCTCCACCTCCTCGCTGGCGCCCGCCTCCTTCTTCACCGCCTCCTTCGCCTCCTCCTCCAGCATGGCGGACGCGTTCAGCAGGTACAGGCCGAAGGGCGTGTAGTCGGACAGCGGGTCCTCCAGAATCGACTCGATGGTGGCGAACCAGTGCATGCGCCAGAAGACGGCGCGCTGCTCGATCATGGACTGGATGAGCGTCTTCACCTCCCTCGAGAGACAGTTCGCCACTGGCATGATGGACAGGCCGTACAGTCTAGTCGTCACGCCACGCACACGCGCCCACCGCGACACCGTCAGCATGCGGCTCTGCTGGATGTGCTTCTCCGCGCTGGTGGAGATCCCGCCCTCCGACGGCTCCTTCTGCAGCAGGCCCAGGATCTTCTTCACCGTCGCGGGGTTGGTGAACACCGACTGCGACAACAGCAGGTACGCGATCTGCAGCGCGAGGTCCACCGCTGCGGCGTCGGCGGAGTCCACGAGCACCTGCTTCAGCGCGGAGAAGATCACCGCCTCGAACTGCTCCAGGTAGCAGTGACTCGTCTCCTCCTCCTTGAAGGCGACGAAGAACGCGCACACCATCTGCAGCATCTCCAGCCCCACGATCTACGGGTGAGAACGCCGTGGTTCACGCACCTGGATGGAGCGCACGATCTTGTCGTCGAACGACAGCGTGGTGATGTGACACGACAGCCGCACCAGCTCCATCAGCACCAGCAGCGGCTCGGGCAGCTCCTCGAGGGGCACGGAGAGCAGACGCTTGATGACGCGAAGACAGCCGTGCAGGCCGAGGAGCACGCACTGCCAGCGCCACTCCTTCTTCTCGATGTCGTTCCAAATCGCCTCCGCTTTTGGATTCATGTGCTTCGCGTGCGCTCTGTCCCTCTTCGAGGCGTGCGACGCCCCGCTGGTCAGCAAGCTGTTGGTCGAGACGTCGTCTGCCGTTCATCCCTCCATCCAACGCCTACTCAGCCCGAGAATGGGAGACTCGCTCAGAATGATGTAGCTGATCACCTGGAGCGTCAGCCAGCACGACCGCAGGCCTTCTCCGCAGAGCTCCAGCTGGAGGCTGATCAGGCTGTAGAACACGTCGGAGCACGCGTCACGCCCCTTCTTGCTGTCCTCGCTACCCCTCACACCACGCCTGCGCGCTCACATGACGAAGAGCGAGTACGCCTCCAGCACCTCCTGGATGAGGCTCGCGAAGGAGTGGATGCACCAGTCGCTCGTCAGGTAGGAGGGCGCGTGCGCCAACACGCGCTGGAAGCACTCCACACACGACACTACGCCTGATGCTCATGCGACAACTGTACGTCGCAGCGCGCTCTCCTCGCTGCTCATTCCCTCGTGGATCGTCGTCATCACGAACGCGGGCGTCAGGTTCAGCTCCTCCTCCTTCAGCGTCTTGTGCAGCGAACACAACCACTCGCACTCGATGCGGACACAGCGCTCCAGCAGAGACGCGTTCTTGGTCCTGGAGTGCAACTACGCATGATCCCACACAGCGAACGCGACGAAGAACACGGTGTTCAGCAGCGTGACGACCAGCGACGCGTCGTGTGTCAGGAACTGGGTGCAGGCGTGCGTGACGACATACTCGATGATGTCCAGCAGGTCCACCTGGATGCGGTTCCACTCGCCTCGCCCCACACCGCCCCCGTCGGCGAGGAACTGCTGCGCGGCGATCATGCTCACGCAGTGCAGCGTCGACTCGTTCACCTCCTCCGGACGCTGCATGAGGGGCACGCAGTGCAGGTACCACACGCGCCACGCGTCGAGCAACACGCCCGCGTCGTTCACGATCATGCGCGTGACGTTCGGCCTCATGGCGGCGTGCACGCTCTCGCTCGCCGTGTTGTAGATCAGCATGAGGCAGAACAGCGCGCTCGGCACGCGCTCCAGGCTCTCCGCGGCGTCTCTGTCGCGAACGACCGCCTGCAGACGGTTCACCGTCTTGATCACCACGTCCGTGTCGAAGCAGGCGCAGCCGAGAGCGAGCGTCTCGCACACGAGGCGACGGTACAGCTCGTCCTTCTCGCGCAGCTCCTCCAGCAGCGTGTTGATGAGCGTCATCTGCCAGCACTGCAGCGGGAAGTGGGTGTGCGTGTCGTGCGCCTTCTTCATGGCGCTCCACAGCACGAAGAGAAGGTTCGGCTTCAGGTTCTCGCGGCTCAGTCGCTCTGTGGGTGAGGCAGTGACTTGTTGGTTACTGTTCGACAGAAGGCTGCGCAGGTACTCCATCAGCGCCTTCCGCTCCTGCTCCCCCGCTTCGGCGAGGAACCGCGGGAATGCCTCACACAGAGCGAAGGTCATTCTGGCGAAGAGCGAGCTGGGCGGGAGCGTGAACGCGTCGGTTGAGGCCGAGGACGCGGAATCTGCCGACGCGAACGGAGACGCGTCGATGGAGCGCGAGGACTCGGCAGAGTCCAGCTTTCTTGCCAGCGCGAAGAACACGGAGTCTTCCTCGTCGAATACGCAGCTGCCCGTCTCCTCCTCCAACACCGCCTTCAGTTCGAAGGAGTCGCCATTCACGAGAGGCGTCAGCACGGCGTGCGCTGGGGACAGGAAGAGAGAGAGGCGAATGGTCGCCTTGCCGCACTTGATGAGTGCGACCTGCAGGAGGGGGAGAAGCGAGGCGTAGTGGTCGTGGACGAAGGAGGCGGGCAGTGCGTTCACGATGTGGAGACAGAGCACGACGCAGCGCCAGAGGTGGATCGACGGGTCCTGCTTGAGCTGGAGCTGGAGCGAGACGACGGCGTTCACGAGCTGAGGGAACACGGTGAGCTATTCGTAAAGACAAACACACACCAGAACGATCTCCGTGAAGAGCGTGTCTTGACAGAGCGATGCGAGATGGAGTCGGAGGAGGAGGAGGCTAAGTCACACACAACGAGAACGCATACAACAGCTGGAGAGCGGGGATCAGCACCAGCGTGAAGCCCACCTTCTGCGGCACTCGCGTCTCCTTGATGAAGTCCTGGAACGCAGAGCGCACGGTGGCGACGGCGAGTTTCTTCGTGTCGGGCTCGAGGCTGCCTAGTGTTCAGGATGCTCTTCTTCGCTCACCGCAGCAGATCATGCCGGTGACCATGTGAATGCCGCCCGCGCGGCAGATGCAACAGCAGAGAGAGAAGTAGTTGAGAATGGAGTCTTCTTCGTGAGGGGGTGAAGGAGGTGATGCTGGGTGGAGTGACGGTGATGGTGAATGGAGTGACGGTGTTGATGGATGGATTGACGGAGATGATGGATGGATTGAAGGTGACACTGATGCTGAATGGATTGACGGCGACACTGCGTGAAGTGACGGCGACGCCGGATGAAGAACGGGTGACGCCTCCTCGCTGCCCGCTACTCGGATATGCGACATGATGAAGTCGCTGATGAAGAGAAGTTCCATACACTGGTGGTGAACGATGATGATCACATCTGCGCCGACCTCCTGGCTCTCTACGCCTCACGCCTGCATCACACACGTACTCGCCACCGAGATCATGATCAGGTACTGAATCGCCTTGCAGTAGCCCGTCACCAGATCTCTCTACCTCTCACTCCACCCATGCACACCCACCTCCACATCACGTCCATTCAGCACCTCTGCCTTGATGTGGTTCAGACACTCGTTCAGCAGCAGGAGCAGGCGGTTGAGTGAAGGCGAGAGCAGCGACGGACACACCGACGTGATGGTGCAAATGGAGTGCAGAGCCGCCGCCTTCTCCTCGTACGCCTCCACGAACAGCGAAGGGAGCAGCACGGCGAGGATCTTCTCGTTGGCGGCCATCGCGGCCTCGCCGAGCAGCGGCATCACCATCGAGAGCATCTGGAGGTGAGGGACGAGAGAAGGAGCGACGTGGTGCGCCGTGGCGACGGTGCGGTGGCTGAAGTGGCGAGAGGACAGCACCTGATAGACAGCCTTGTACACCACCTCCAGCGCGCGCTGGTGCATGTGGGCGCAGATGCCTCGGTGCATGATGTACACGCACGCCACGCTGGAGGCGACGGACTGCGAGTCTACGACTGAGGCGAGCACCACACAACTACACTCCACCAGCGTGAGGAAGTGCTGGAGCAGCAGACGCACGTCGCGCTCGCGGACGTACTCCTTGCAGGCGCTGATGCACACCACCACCACCTGTGCGCAGCTCATCAGAAACGCCTGCGAACTCGCTATGGGTGATGCCCCCAGGATTTCACTACTCGACTCCATCAGCGCCATCAGCTTCTCCACGATGCTGCTGAAGGTGTACCCGAAGATTTCCAGCGAGTCCGTCGTCTCCTCCTCCTCGCTGATGGGCGACTGCACCTCCACCACCTCCACGTTGTCGGCGTCGTTCAGGTACTCGCGGTCCTTCACTACCACGTCGGTCTGGGAACGAATGACCAGATTCGCCATCATGTATCCCGCGTACTGGATCACGGCCTCTCTTACAGCTATGCGTGAAGTGGAGAGAGAATATGCAACTTCCCTTGCTCTCCTTCATGTAATGCAGCATCAGGTTGAAACAGGTCTGAATCGAGAAGGACGGGATCGGAACATTTGCGATGAAGAGATAACATTTGAAGAGCAGGAGCGGGATGAGAGAACCGACGCTTGGAGCGATGTCCATCTCCTGGAGCTGGACAACTAGCTGAAAAACGGAAGGAATGATGGAGCGAACGCAGTCCGTCACGGAAGGAATGCTCGAGGGAGAGATACAGTCAGATAGTGCTTTCAGTTGGGCTTCTTGGGATAGAGTCTACCCGTCAGAGAGGAAATGATGAGCCACATCTTGCTGTGCCGAGAAAGAGAGAAGAATGGACAGAGTAGAGTTCAGATAAGAAGCAAAATCAGAGCCACGCTGCACGGCAAACAGTGAAATCACACGGTAACACAAGTAACGAAAACAATTCTCATTGCTGTGTTCCTTCAAGATGAGAAGAGCAGACTCCACAGCGCCTCGTATGTCACAACGGTACGTTTTGTACAGTACTTCAAACGACGTGTACAAAAGATCGATATTTGGATAGCTAAAAACAGACGCAACTACGAATCACGCCGTCCCCTTCCCAAATACCGTTCTTTTCGCTCAGTATCCACAGCAACACTTGTTCTACTCTAGATCGTTACCTCCGTTCCTCCATCCAGTACTCGGCTAGGGTGTTCGTGTCATATCTGCCTTCTGAGCTCGTCAGCTTATAGTGAAGACTATCCAGTAGTCCAAATAGGTGAAATCGGTTCGATACGACCGCCCTTTCCGTTGGTGCGTTGGCAACTACGTCTCATTTCCACCAGAACGGCCCCACTTGCTAGACATGTTGCTTTAATCCCGTACGCACAGGCTAATAGGACGTCGGACATTGTCTAAACCAATTGTGCCATTCTATTTCTGTCCACTCGCGCTCCTGCTCACAACACCTTCGTCATGGTACGTATTCTCTTTCCGTGCAGTCATTTCGTAGAACGTGAACATCGAGGTAGGGTTCGCTTCCTTCCCGTTAGTCGCGTAGCTCGAACTGCTACAGAAGGGCGATCGCGTGAAGTGCATCGACTACCATCCGACGGAGCCATGGGTGCTGCTGTGTCTGTTTTCGGGAAAGGCGATCATATTCGACACGGAGAAGAAGGAGATTCGCAACCACTTCGAGCCGGGCTACCAGCCCATTCGTTGTGGGCGTTTTATCGCCAGGAAGCAGTGGATCGTGTTCGGATGCGACGATTTGAAAGTACGCGTGTACAACTACAACACGGGAGAGAAGGTGGGCGTTTTGAGTTGGGCGTGAGACACAGGTGAAGGAGTGGAAGGCGCACGACGATTTCATCCGCGGACTGGACGTGAACGAGACGCTGCCCTACATCCTCACTTGCGGCGATGACATGTTGATCAAGCTGTGGGACTGGGAGCACGACTTCCAGTTGGTGCGCGTAGACTACGCTCTCCTCCGTGAACTGTAGCGATACGAAGGACACGTGTATTACATCATGGCGGTGCGTTTCAACCCGAAGGACGCTTCCAGCTTCGCGTCGGTGAGTCTGGACCGCTCGATCAAGGTGCTAATCGCGAATGCAGTTGACGCGTAGTTTTGGTCACTTAACCACAATCGCTGCAATTACACGCTGATGGGCCACCAGAAGGGCATCAACTGCATCGACTTCTACCCGGGCTCCGACAAGCCATACATCGCCACGGGGAGCGACGACTTCGTAACATCATCTGCTGTTCGTGAATCGTAGACAGTGAAGATCTGGGACTACCAGACGAAGACGTGCATCCAGACGCTGAGCGGGCACGAGGACAACGTGTCGGTGGTGCGGTTCCACCCGCGGCTGCCGTACATCCTGTCAGGCGGCGAGGACAACCGCGTGCTCGTGCACCACAGCGGGACGTACAAGAAGGAGCGCGTGCTGCTGCAGCCGGCGCTGGACCGCTGCTGGAGCATCGGGCTGAGCGACCACAGCAACCAGGTGGTGCTGGGGTACGACGAGGGCTACTGCGTGTACCGCATGGGGCGCGAGAACGCGGTGGTGTCGATGGACCAGCAGGGCCGTGTGGTGTGGGCCAAGCGACAGGAGATGTGGCTGGCGGTGTGCGAGGGAGGCGCTGTGAGTGAGCGTGAGGGGAGTGATGCGAAGAGTGACAAGGTGAATGACAAGGCGAAGAATGACAAGGCGAAGAACGACACGCCACTGAAGGGCGAGGAGCTGACGGTGCAGACGAAGGAGATATCCCTTAACCGACCCTCTCCGTTTCCTTAACGACAGCTGGGACGCTGCGAGGTCACTCCATCCGTCATCCAACACAACTCCAACGGGCGTTTCCTCGCGGTGGTGGGCGAGGGCGAGTACGTGGTGTACACGAGTCGCCAGCTGCGCAGCAAGGCGTTCGGCGAGGGCATGGACTTCGTGTGGCGCCCCAACAGCAACGGGTACTGCGTGCAGATCGTGGGTGAGAGGCGTTGGGGTGAGGCGTAGAACGAGAGCACGGTGCGCGTGTTCGACGACTTCAAGGAGAGGCGCGTGATCCAGGTGCCGGCGCGCATCACCGCGCTGTACGAGGGTCCGTGTCTGGGCGTGAACTGCGGCGAGTGCGTGTGCTTCTACCACTGGGAGACGGGCGCGCTGCTGCGACGCATCGAGGGGAAGGTGCTGGTGCGCGTGTGGTGGGCGTTTCATCGATAGAACGTGAAGTGGTCGGAGGAGGGCGTGCGCGTGGCGATCCACACGGAGAAGGCGCTGTTCACCCTGCAGTACCACAGCGAGCTGCTGGAGGACGGCGACCACCTCCCCGAGGAGAACGCGCTGTTCGAGGTGGCGCGGCAGGTGGACGTGGCGAGCAAGGAGGGCTTCTGGTACAAGGAGGCGTACTTCTACGTGGCGGGGTCGAAGCTGCACCGTCTGCTGGGCGACGACGACACGACGGTGTGTTACATGGCCCCGCACCGCAGCATCGTGCGCTACCTGCCGAGTCAGGACTGTCTGTACTGCATGGACACGCGAGTGAGGGGTGTGCGCGGGCGTGAGGTGTAGTACTCCATCTTCGGCTACTCCATCGACCACGCGCTGCTGGACTACGAGTGCGCGGTGATGGCGGAGGACTTCGAGCTCGCCAACACGCTGCTCGCCTCCATCGACACGACGCACTACGACGAGCTGGCGCGCTTCCTCCAGAATCAGGGCTTCGTCGCCGAGGCGCTGCAGCTCGCGCAGGACCCCGAGCTCCGCTTCGACCTGGCGCTGGAGTCGCAGGACGTGGAGGTGGCATCACGTCGTCTCCCTCACACGTAGTTGTGTTCCTCGCTCCTCCAGCACGAGCTCCGCGAGAAGGACGCGACGGGCGCCTACAACCCGCAGCGCTGGCGCCGCCTGGCGGACGTGTGCATCCGCCAAGCCAACATCGCGATGGCGCTGCGGTGCGCGGAGGAGGCGAACGACCTCTCCTTCTCGCTGCTGCTGTACTCGTGCGTGGGCGACCGCGCGGGGCTGGTGGCGCTGGCGGAGAAGGCGGCGCAGCAGGAGCAGCTGAACATCGCGTTCCTGGCGCTGTACCTGACGGGCGACACGCTCGGGTGCATCCGCCTCCTCCAGACGCACCAGAAGCTCTCCGAAGCGGCCTTCTTCGCGCTGGCGTACCAGCCGTCGCGGATCACGGAGGCGTTCCGCGTGTGGCAGAGCGACCTGCGCGCGCACCACCACCTGGCGGCGGAGCTGATCGCGAACCCGGAGGAGTACGGGTCGTACTTCGCGGGGTACGAGGAGGCGCTGGAGCTGGAGAAGCAGCTGGAGCCGCTGCGCCACGTGGACGTGAGGGCGAGAGAGTACGCGAGGTACAAGAAGATGGTGGAGGAGGATGGGATTGACGTGGGGGCGTTGGAGATGGTGGGTGGAGAGGGGTGTGAGGAGAGAGGAGAAGTGTGTAATGAGAGTGGAGAAGAGAGGATCAATGAGGGAGAAGAAGAGGAGATCAATGAAGATGAAGAAGAACAGAACGAAGAGAATAACAACGCGACTCACAAACCAGAAGAAGAGAATACAACTACGACAAACACAACCCAAGAAGAACCCGAACAAGACGAGTTTGAGGAGATCATGGAAGGAGGCGATGAAACGAAGGACGACGGGGAGGACATCGATATCGACGACCTGGAAAGGGAGTGGAGTTAAGGCTGTTTGTGACAAACAACAAAGACGGGAGGCCAACCACACTTCTTACCTCCAATGACGTGAATATGCAGGTGGAAGACGGATTGCACTACGAGTGAGAACACGATGAGAGCAAAACGGGCGTCCTTCCCGTCGTTCACCACAATCCGGTATCCGTCGCCCAATCCCTCCCTGATGGCTAACTTGGACGCGACGTGCATCAAATGGCCAACGAGCGCCTCTTGATCGTCGCGCATCTACACCTCACGACAATGGATAGCTAAAACGAATCGCAGTTGAGTCAAGTTGTCACACTTCTTCGGCACTACGAGGAAATGGACAGGGGCACAAGGATGGACATCGCGGAAAGCGCAGCACTACCACTTCATCTAACTCCTTTTGAACGTACCACGTCATCTTCAAACAAAATATCCGACGGGATGGACTTGTTCGCGATCTTCTCGAAGAGGGTGCCGCCGGTCGCTGCGGCGGAGAATCGGAGGACTCCGCAGTTGCGCAAGAGCGGGAACAACAACTGTGTCTTGGCGAACATTCTACTGGGAACAAACAGGGCAAAAGATACAGCACTCCTTCATGTTGTTCTCGATCATCTTCCGCTTTTCGTCCGAGTTCCCTCCCGCGCTCACCGGCTTGTAGATGCGGTTGTTGCTCTCTCCCGCCACGCTCATCATTCGCGACGAGTTCGACACGGCGTTCTCCTTCTCTACGTCGATCTTCTTCACGCTGTAGCTGCTCCGGAACCCGTTCGATGATGACGGGTCCAGCGTGAGATGCGAGAAGGAGTAGATCAGCATGTTCAGCGCCTCCTTCTCCATCATTCCCGCGGGGTTCTTGATCTCCACGCCCACCTGCTCCAAAATGTGCAGCGTCGGCGGGACGTAGATGATGAAGCTGTTCTGGTTGCTCGCGCACAGTCGCGCCGGGATGTCGTGCTCCTGCTCGGGCATGATCACGCAATCATTCACGATGAACTTCGCCTGGCGAATGCTCTCCTTCAGCGTGCAGCTGGCCATGATCCGGTTGCGAATATCTACGAATGAGCCGCGGAGTCCACCGCCACCCTCCATGCTGTCCGCGGGGTTCAGGTTCTTCACGCTCACGACGGAATAGCGGTCGATGCAGGCGCGGATCAGCCCCTTCAGCGACTCGTCCGTCGTCACGTCCACCGCGTCTTCGCCCTTCTTGTTCACGTGCATGAAGTCGGGGTAGCCCGAAAACAGGACCGTTTTCCGCCATAGAATGGAGAGCAGCACCATGGCGATGCACTGGTTTCCGCACACGCCCGCGATGTGCAGCAGCGAGTTGTTCTCGCTGTCCATGCAGTTCACGTCCGCGCCGTGTTCCAACAGCCACTGAAACGCCTGCTGGTTGCCCTGGCGCGCCGCGATCGCCAAGAGCGACTCCTTCTGTCCGTTCTGCGAGGTGTGCGTGATGTTGAAGTGGTGCTCCGACAGGTACTGCCTTCGCCTCACTCAGCCAGCCCACACATACCACACCAGCTCCTGCTTCGTGCTCTCGTCGCTGCGGCGGAACGCGTCCTTCGTCGCCTCGCTGCTCAGCCCGCTGCGCTCGTTCTCCTCGTTGCCCGTGCGCTTCCGCTTCAAATTGATCATCTACATGTTATGTCTCACGCTCGCTCGCACGGTGATGTCGTCGGGGTTCAGCACGATGAATAGATGGTAGCGCGTGACGAGGGTGGAGAAGGTGTGATGACTCCACTCTTCCTCCGTCACCTCGTTCCACGCCAGCACGTCGCGCTCCTGCTCCATCGCGATGCGGCCGCCGTTCCGACTCAGGAACGAGTAGTTGGGTTTAGGGGACATATGGGACAGCAGCACCGTGTCGAGGTAGCGACGGATCTCGAACAGCGTGGTCTGCGCGCGAACCACCTGCACATCATCACAGCTCCTCACACCCACGGGCACCACGGCGAAGGAGCTGGGGTTGTACTGCACGTTGATGTGCACCAGGTCCGTGTACTCCGTCGACTGCTCGGGCGTCGCGGACAGCACGGGAATGGAGCCGATCACCTGATCGTTGTCGAAGCCCGCCATTCTGCCGACTACGTGTGAGTGGACGACGTCATGACAGACTCTCGCTGTTCTGAGCCACGATGGGCGCGCCGAACACGTCGGGCGCCTCGCGCTTGGCGGGCTCGGTCATGAACTTGGCGCTGTCCATCATCCGGCCCTCGTTGAAGGAGGGGATGGAGGGGTTCATGAAGGCCTCTTCGGAGGTGTGGAAGTGCTGGAGATCGTCAATCGAGTTGAAGGAGATGTTGTTGTTCGGCATGAAGATCTACCGATGAACGCACAATGCTTCACCGACGCTATTGATCTTGTCGAAACTCACCACGCGTCCATCATTCAGCATCATGGGCGGGTGGTCCACGAACGAGCTGCTCTCGAAACTGTACAGCTTGCCGTCCTTGCTGAGGAAGTTCGGAAGCTGGCCCGTGAAGCCCTCTTCGCCCAGGTCCTAGACATGAGCCACGCCTCCTAAAGCAACGTCGTTCATAAAGTTGTTGTGGAAGGAACCGGAATTGTGGAAGGGGGAAACGGTGAACGAATCGCCTCCATGCAAGGAGCTCTGGATGGGAATTGTGTCCATTTGATTCATCATTGACTGTTGCATGGGCTGCTGCATCGATTGCTGCATGGGCTGCACAGGCTGCGAAGGATACGCGGTCTGGGGAGTCGCTTCGGGAATGATGTTCACTGGATGAGGAACGGCAGCCACGTTGTTCTGTGCTTGTGCGTTGAGCATCGCTGCGCGATTGGCGGTGGGCTCATCGGTGCCGTACTTCTCCCTAGCGATAAACCATGCCTGCAGACGTCACTTGCTGGCCAGCTTGTGGCGCTCGCACGAATTACACACCAATCGACGATTGTACTTTGTACGCGGACACATACCGTCCTACAGGCTCACAACACACCTACGCACTGTCTACCTTGTGGTCGCACCCCTCGTATCCAAGACATCTGCAGTGCTTGCAAGTATACTGATTACACCAGGGACACTTCGTCCTCCGCGGTCCCGCTACACAACGCATCAGTACGGTTCAAAAGAGCAGCGCGGAACTTACCTCCCTTCTTTGAATCGTCTTGCCATGTATTCATGGTATCCTCTCTACGAATGAAGCACGGAAACGCACGCTCCACCAAGTTCACACGGTGAATTAGTTTTAAGTTCGAAGTTGTGTTTTCTTCTGTGTTCTTGTGTTTCGATCCCTTTTTCATCAACAAACACATGAACCTTTAAACAGACACATTTATAACTCCTCATCCTTCGTATCTTCCTCCGCCTTCTTCTCCTTCTCGACATCGTCCTCCGTCTCCTTCGCCACGTCGTCGTCCTCGTCGTTCAGCACGCCCTCCATGCTCAGCGACGCCTTCGAGTCCTCTTCGCCATGGTCCAGTCGATAATGCTCCAGCGCTTGTAGCTTCTCGATGATGAGGTGATCGCCGCTAATTCATAAGTAGAACGCAAAAGTGCGACCGCTTGCACTTGTAGGACTCGATCGTGCGATCGACCACGTGGTGGATGTTCTCGTACTTCTGTCGGTCCAGCTCGCGCAACATCGACTTTCCCAGCTCCGTGTGGAACTATATATCAGAAGACTTAAAAAAGGAAACGTCATCGCCCTCCTTCGCCGTCTCCGGCGCTCCCGCGTCAGCCTTCTGCGTCTGTCCGAATGTGGCATCTAGCTGTCTGTCGATCGCCTCGCGCTCCGCCAAGTACTCCTTCTCCACAACGGCGAACGCCTTGTCCTGGGGCATTCCTTTTCCTCACGCCACATTGCCGCATCCCACCCTGCTTCATCAGCGCCGCTTGCTTCTTGGCAAAATTGTAAGCGACAAAGCGAGTCGATTGGTAGTTCTCGCTCACAAAGTCTTCGTAGTGGTAGGGGTACTTTCTCTGGAATTCTCTACATACAATCACCAGCGCCCCACGCATTCCTTACTTCATTAAGCGATCTTCGAGCGAAACGAGATTGGGGAGCTTTGTGCTTCTTCGCGTGAACGACGGGGGAGGGTTCAGTCGAACAGCATCATAGAACAGTGGCTAGGAGTGACACAGCGGGAGAACAGCCAACTCGCTCGGCAAGGAAACCTGTCCGGAGCTGCAGATAGACCTTCCTGTAAATCGACTTTTCGACAGGAATTTTCATTGTTCAACGCCAAATCTGACGAGCAGGAGAGGGCGTTTCATCGGTCGTTCTGCCGTCAAAAACTCGTACCTGATAGGGAGAAGAGTGCTTCTATCATTCTTTTTCAGTTAGAATGAACATGATCTCTGGCTACATGCAATCACCAATCGATACTATGGAGCAGCAGATTGCAAACGAAGCAGGAGTGGAGTATAGCACTGTAACGAGACGTACGAGATGGGATTTACAGATAGGTAACAGCAGATCTGAACGACGTGAAGAAGGAGATCATGGATGAGCTGGCGAGGAGACGGTGCAAGGAAAGGGAGAGTCAGGGAACTGCGGAGTGTTGTGGGACCATTCGTACTCTCAGGGGTAGACAGACTGATCAAGTGCAAGTGCGGCAACAAGGATCTCTCGCGCTTCGTGACGAACGATCTGGACGGCGACGTGGTTTGCAAGAGAAAGCCCTTTGTTCTCCCTCTCACACTGTAGACTGCGGAGCGGTGGTCGCTGTGAACGCTCTCTACGAGGGCGACTGGAACCGTAACTTCGAGGGAGAGGAGGACAATTCACAGTGCGGCGCTGCGGCGGATCCCAACATGTTGCACTGTCGTGTCCGACTCATCGCTAGGTCCGACGCGTTCAACCTGAAGACTTTGCTGGTGTCATCGACGGGAAAGAACTCCCACCTGCAACACAAGCAGAGCACCATCGAAATGAACCTGTCGAAGGTACTCATTCCATGCAGTATTGAGTGTAGACTGGACGTGAAGACAAGGAGACGCGCCAGGAATACAAGGACAAGAAGAAGTCTGTCGCCCATTACGACATGGAGCGCATCGTGCGAAATTTGGATCTGAACGACGCCGTGCTGGATCTGGCGCATCGGTTCTTCTGCGTGTATCGAGACATCCGGAACAAGGTGAACAACATGCCTGCACGCGAGGCGCAGTGTCTGATTCTTGTTTCCGCTTTGCATTCTCTTCACGGAATAGGCATTGCGGGAAAAGAAGAGTCATGGAGTCGATCCCAAGAAGATCCACGAGAAGGGCTACTCGTTCACGTGTCCCAAGTGCGGCATTGCGTTTTCCACAAAGATCGATCTGAACAACCACAACTGCGATGGGGACGTGAAGAAGGAGAAGGAGCCCAAGAAGACGCCTGTACCTCTCCACCTCTTCAAGAAGCCGGCGTTGAAGGACGAGCTGGACATGCTAAAGTCGATGCGCGAGAAGAAGCACTAATGCGTGTGCCTGTTGGCGACGCGTTGTGTCTCATTGTAATTCTGCACTCTTTGTTCAAAGAGACGTTTGTGTTCCGTTGCTGATTTGTGCGGCGTCGAGGCACCGTCCTCGATCTCGCCCGTTGTCGTTCCTGAGGAAGCGAAAGAGCGAAAGAAATCGGAACGACACAATTCCAAGGAAACGTGGAAACCCTTTTAGAACCTCACTTTTGTGTCGTAGTGAACAATCTGGAATGGAAGAAAGTCGCCTTTTGAGAAACGAACATTACGCGTAGAAACTGCAGAACCTATTGCGAGTGAGCAGACTCTTGTGCCCACTCCTGCTGATGTTGAGCAGCAAACCATTCAGCAGCCACTGCTTGAGCCTAGCAAGCAGGAAAGCGATGCCAACTCTTCCGTTGGCGCTTCCATTGTGAACATGACGAACAACGTCTTGGGATCCGGCCTTGTCGCCTTGGCCTACGCTGTCAGTCGTGTACGCGTCGTTTTCCGCGTTCATCGTAGTGCTCCCTTATCCCGGGTATCATTCTTCTGATCACGCTGGCCGCTATCGCCTGTCTTTCCCAAATCATCATTACGCGTACTTGCCGCATTACGAATAAATACACGTACCGTGAAATGGGTGAGGTGGGTGTTGCTTCCGCCTCCTAACGCTCTAGGTTGTCCTCGGGAAAACGAACGGTTTCATTATATCCTTTATCATGCTTCTGTATACCTGCGGCTCCTGCATCTCGTACTTTGTGATCATCGGTGCGTCTCGGTCCTTGCGCTCACCTCTAGGCGATTTGTTCCTGGACGTCTTCTCCTTCCTTCTCCCCGGCGTTCATCTGCTCCACAGCCGCGCCATCGTGGTGGGCGGAATCTGCCTGCTGTTCGTCTTCCCTCTCTGCATGATGAAGAGTCCCTTCTCTCTCCGTGCATGATGTCTAGCCGTGGACTCGCTGAAGTACGTGTCCGTGCTGTCCATCCTCTCCATCCTCGTCACCGTGGGCGTGGTGTTCGGTCAGTTCATCACCCACCCCACCGTCAACCCCACCGTCGAGGCCTTCCACATCACCTACCAGCTCTTCCGCGTCATCCCCGTCATGTGCGTCTCCTTCAACTGCCACTACAACGTGCCTCGCTACTACTACGTACGCGTCGCCGTCTCCCATCACGCCTAGGAGCTGAAGGACCGCTCGCCGGGCCGCATGTGGATGACCTCCATCGGCTCCACGTCGCTGATCCTCTTCCTCTACCTCACCGTGTCGCGTGCGCGCCTCGCTTTCGCCTCACCTCTAGTCAGCGGTTACCTCCTCTTCGGCAAGGACACGGCGGGCAACATCCTGCTCAACTTCGAGCACGACTCCATTCCTCCCACTGTCGCCAGAATCGGTCTCGGCGTCGGCATCATCTGCCACTTCCCCATCGCCTACTTCGCCGTCAGAACCAACCTCCACTCCCTCTTCTGCTCCCTGCGCGAGTTCCACGCGCTCTCGCTCCGTTTCCTGTAGGCGTGGTCTGGCGCGTTGATCATAGCACCGCGGCGGGCGTCCTGCTCTCCACCGTGACGGTGGCCATTCTGATGACGAAGGTGGAGGTGGTCATCGGCCTGAACGGCTCCCTGTTCGGCTCGCTGATCATGTTTGCCATTCCCGGCTGGATGTACTTGGTGTAGGCGAGAGAGAGGGGAGTGAGTGTTAGGGCCGCCAAGGAGGAGAAGGGAGTCGTTAGAAAGAAGGTGGAGGCGTGGTTCATGGTGATTTTTGGTGTTGTCATGTGCATCGTCGGTACAACGCTCAATGTCATGAATCTCATTCATCATTAATAGAAGTTGTATAATCTAGGTTCTCTCTTGCGTGTTTGTTTGGCAAGGGATAACTTTCGTTGAGGATGAGAGGAATTCGCTCCCGTTGCGACCCCACATCTTTGAGCTCACACAACCAACAAAACGCACTCATTTCGCTCTATCGCTCTTCCTTTCCTATGAATCTGACGACGATAGCCCAGGAAGACAGAGATCTCGCCAAATTGCTCGATGATCGGCGCTCCCTCTTCGATTACTGCAGTAGGAGAGGCCAGCGCTTGTGAGGAATAGTCAAGTGCAGAAAGGAGAGAGGAATTCTCTATTCGGACAAGTGCCGTCAGCGCTTTTGCGAGCGTTGCATTCAGGAGGTTGCTCCCAAGAAGTTGTTTCTGTTCCTCTGCGTCATGCAATAGGGAGTGCATGCTTTGCCACGGGGAGAGTACGATGGTTGTGGACTACAAGGTTTCGCTTTGTGGCAGTGGTGATGCATAGTGGTTCAAGAGGGAGTACATCCAGTACAAGCTGCACCACTTTGAGTGCGTAGCGAAGGACATACAGAACGAGGGACACCGAAGGACGCGGAAAAGTCGGCGCTGAGCAGAATCCAGTA
>ENA-UEQW01001404-UEQW01001404.1-human-gut-metagenome-genome-assembly--contig:-NODE-1404-length-19889-cov-6.716434_pt1 | contig 19889 bp, 18 predicted proteins | sample MGYA00242947_ERZ507947 | MGnify/ENA primary metagenome ERZ507947 (study PRJEB26167, sample SAMN06115421) | human gut metagenome | host: Homo sapiens | place: China:Guizhou | collected 2015-03-17... | reverse complement strand
CGATGTTCGGACATACTCCCCGAAAGTTACCTCAGAAACCTGAGCAATCTCCCGGTTCATCGCAATATCGCGCAAATAGGGCAGGATGCGCCCAATCGCGGACTTGCATATAGTACCAAATTCCGTTGCACATGTCAAGACAAATTTCACTTTTTTCTTGAGAAATTTTTTAGCAGTCTCTTTTCGCGGCAACTGTGGCGGATTTGGCGCAAAAACGCGGCATATTGCCCCCTCCCTGCCGATATATTTAGGGGCAAAGGAGTTGATGGACATGGCAATGGCCTGGCTTTGGACGGGAATGGTGGCAGTCTCGCTCATTTTCGGCGCGCTGACGGGAAACTTGAATGCGCTCAGCGCGGCCGCGCTCGAGGGCGCGCAGAGCGCGGTCGAGCTGTGTTTGGCGATGTGCGGCGTGATGTGCCTCTGGACGGGCGTGATGGAAGTGATGAACCAGTGTCATCTCACCGACCGTCTCGCTTCCCTCTTCCGCCCGCTGCTCAAGAGGCTCCTGCCGAACGCGAGCCGCGACAGTGAGACGCTGGCCGCGATCTCTGCTAACCTCTCTGCCGATCTTTTGGGCCTTGGCAACGCGGCCACGCCGCTCGGCATCCGCGCCGCCTGCCGTATGAGCCGCGGCTGCAAGGGTACCGCATCGGATGAGCTGTGCCTGCTCGTCGTTTTGAATACGGCGTCCATTCAACTGTTGCCCACCACGCTCGCAGGCGTGCGCGCTTCGCTCGGTGCCGCCGACCCGTTCGACATTCTGCCCGCCGTGTGGCTGACGTCGCTTCTGTCCGTCCTCGCAGGGCTCCTTGCCGCAAAGCTCTTCGCCCACTTCTGGAGGAATTGAACCTATGGCGCTCTCTACGCTCATCGTGCCCGTACTGCTCACCTTCACGGCCTGCTTTGCCCTCGGCAAGCGTGTCGACGTCTACTCCGCCCTCACCAAAGGTGCGGAGGAGGGACTCACGGTGCTGCTGCACATTCTGCCGTCACTCATCGCACTGCTCTCCGCCGTCTACATGTTCCGTGCGTCCGGCGCGATGGAGGCGCTCGGCGCGCTTTTAGCCCCCGCACTCGACAAGATCGGCATTCCTGCCGAGACTGCGCCGCTTCTCTTCATCCGCCCCATCTCCGGCAGCGGCGCGCTGGCTGTCGGATCGGAGATCATGGACTCCTACGGCGTCGATTCCTATGTCGGCCGCGTTGCGGCGGTCATGCTCGGCTCGAGCGAAACGACGTTCTACACCGTCGCCGTCTATTACGGTGCAGCGGGCATTACGAAAACGCGCTATACCATCCCCGCCGCGCTCTGCGCCGACGTGGTGATGTTCCTCGCATCCGCGTTTTTTGTGCGGCTGCTCATGGGCGCGTAAAAAGGAGCCGCCGTAGGCAACTCCTTTTCCTTTATTCTTCTGTTCTCACGCGGATGCGCAGGGCGCATTTTCCTCTCTGCCCGCCGATAGTAATTGCATAGCGCAGGGCCAGCATCCCGCCGTCCTCGTCGAGCTTCCACTTGACCGACTCCGCCTTCACTGCGACCGGCAAGGTTCCGTAGGGCACGGCATAGAATGAGGTGTGCTCCTTCCCCTCCGCAAAGACCATCTCGCTCGTCACCTCGCCCGTGCGCGTCAGAATGATGCAGTCCGGCGCGAGGGCAAGGCGCGTCGCGGTGGTCACCTTGCCGTCCCCGTCCGTTTCCTCATAGCGCAGGAGATAGCCGTCGCACGTTTCCTCCATCGTGCCGCGCACGCGGAGATCTGAGCTGTCGGCGCTCATGCCTTCGTATTGCTGCTCGCCGTGCACGGTGAGCCAAACGTTTCTTTTCATACAGTCCTCTTTCTCATTTGTTTCTGTCATCATACTACGGCGGAGAGCGGGACACAAGGCGCATTTGCATTTTTTGTGCGTTTCCCTGTTTTTGCTATGGTAAAATGCAAAAGCGCGTGCTATAATCTCCGGTAAGCAGATTCTCTGTTCCGTCAAAGGAGGCGTCACTATGAAAATTGATCTGACGGAAAAGCAATTCCGCCGTCTTCTTGATCTGGTCTACGTAGGCAACTGGGTGATGAACTCCACCCGCGGCGACGACCGTATCCGCGAATACGACGATGTAGAGAGCACCGTATTCGCCAACTGTCTCTCCCACGGCATGGTGCCGCTGGTCGAGGCCTATCAGGGCGAACTGATCCCCTCGCGCGCGTTTGCCGAGGGCGGCATCCACGAGGCCATCATGGCCTACGAGGACACGATGTTTTTCGAAATTCTCGCTCAGGAGCTTGCCCTGCGCGATATGGACAGCGACGCGCCCACGCCCGAAAATGTCGACGAGCTGCGCGAGCGTATGGACACGTACTTAGGCGAATTCGAGCAGCACGGCACCGACAACATCACCGTTGAAATGTAAAAGTGTAACAGAAGGCAAAGAGGTCTCCGCTTTTTAAGCTGAGACCTTGTTATCTTCGCGGCCGCAGCCGCGAAATGATCTCAAATCATTTTTCCGACGACCGGCGCGTCGGAAAAATACTTTACGCGGAGCGCGTGTCGAGCCGCCCTGCGGGCGGCGAGGCACGAAGCGGAGCGCATCCCCTATTTTTTAAGGATGCCAATGGCATCCTTAAAAAATAATCACGTCTTGATCCCCATCGTCTCCCACTTGCCGCTGCGGTAGCGCAGGAAGAAGATGGCGCCGCGCACCGACCAGTCCACGATCGCGTGTGCGAACCACACACCGATGACGCCGTAGCCCATGTATTTGCCCAGCACGTACGCAAGCAGCACGCGCACGACCCACATCGTCAGCATACTGGCGAGCATCGTGAACTTCGCGTCGCCCGCCGCGCGCAGGAAACCCGGCACCATAAACGCCGGTATCCAGATGAAGATGGATGAGATGCCGTGGATCAGCGTGACCGTGACGGCGAGCTTTTCCGCCTCTGGTGAGACGTTGTAGACACGCATGATGAGCGGCAGCAGCACGATGATCGTCAGGTTGACGGCCGCCATGATGCCGTAGGTCCACTTGACAATTTTTCTGAGGTATGCGCGCGCCTGATCGAATTCGCCCGCGCCGACGCACTGGCTCACGACCGCGGCAAGGCCCAAGTTGATGGCCTGACCGGCAAAGCAGTTGAAGTTTGAGATGGTGTTGCCGATGGCGTTCGCCACCATCGATGCCGTACCGAACGTCGAAATCAGGCTGAAAAGCACGAGACGCCCCAGCTGGAACATGCCGTTTTCGACGCCGCTCGGCACGCCGATGTAGAAGATGTTCTTCATTAGGCGCATATCGACACGAAAGCCGCGGATATCAGAAAGGTGCAGCATCAGATCGCGGTTGAAGAGCAGCGAGAGGATGACGACTGCCGCGACCGTGCGGGACACGAGCGTCGGGATCGCGACGCCCGCGACGTCCATACCGAAGCCAAAGATCAAAACGGCGTTGCCGATCACGTTGATACTGTTCATCAGGAGCGAAACTTTGAGCGACACGTCGCTGTGGCCCATCGTGCGGAACAGCGCCGCGCCGCCGTTGTAGAGCGCGATGCCCGGAATGGATGCCATCACATATAAATAATAAGTGTTCGTCGCCGCCATGACATCGGGCTCGATATGGCCGAACATTACGGTCAAAATCTGCGTGCGGAAGAGGTACAGCAGCGCCACGAAGAAGATCGACACCGCGCCGAGCAGCGCGATGAGCTGCTGGCCCGCGTTGCAGGCGTCCTCCTTCTGTCTTTGTCCGATGTACTGGCCCGCAACGGCTGCGCCGCCGGTCGCCATCGCCGAGAAAATGTAGATCATCAGATTGCTGATCGAGTCGACGAGCGACACCGCGCTGATCGCCGCGTCGCCGACGGTCGCAACCATCAGCGAGTCGGCAAGACCCACCGTAATGGCCAGAAGCTGCTCGAGCAGCAGCGGCCACATCAGCGCGACGAGCTGGCGGTTCGTAAACATCATTTCCTTGTCAGCGCGCACCGGCGCTGCCAGTTTGCCCATGGTTTCACACTCCTTGTATCGATTGAGCCTGTATCATAAACTATTTGCCTTTCTTTGTCAACGCCGCGTCAAAAAAGATACGGTTTCAGCGCTGCGCCCCAGACCTCGACAAGTTTTTCCTTCGTCCATCTGGCGTTGGCCGGCGAGGTGGAGGGAAGCTGGACGGCCTCGCGCCCGAGCTTCGCGCGGCAGTACTTTTTATAGCAGGCGTAGGACGTGCCGCCGTTGCAGAAAATGGCCTGAATGTCCGCCGCATCCAAAATGACGGACAGATCGTTCGGCACAACGTTCGTGATGCTCGCATCCGACGATCCCACGATCTCGCATGAGCCGATGGTGTCCCACATGGCGACGCCGCGGCGCAGGACCATCGCTTTCTTCTCTTTGACCGTCTTCGGCGTTTCCTCGCCCAGAACAGCGGCGAGCGTCGGCCAGAAGCGGTTCTGCGGGTGCGCGTAGAAAAACGCCGCCTCCCTTGACTTGACCGACGGGAACGAGCCCAGGATCAGCACGCGCGACTTTTCGTCATACAGCGGCGGAATATTATGGACCTGCGTCTTAAGCTCCATTTTCTCGTCCCCTTTCTGCCTTTTTCGCCATTTTAACACAGGAAAATCAAATCGCCAAGTCCCGTTTCCTCCGTCTGCGCGCGCTTCACGCTTCGCTGCGGAAATGGGTTGGCTTTTCGGCAAAGTCATGTTATAATAAAGTAGATATATATTAAATGTAGGTGCCTTGCCCCGCGTGGGCACGGTCATCTTTGAGAAAGGACATCTATGAAAGACGACGACAATCACATTCTTCTTTTAGAAAAGGGCAAGCGAGGCCTCGTGCAGATCATCTTCGGCCGCACGGGCATCATCATCGTTTCGCTGATCGTGCAGATCTTGTTTCTCTTTGCCGCCTTTTACAAGCTCGAGGGCTTTCTGCCCTACTTCTGGGGCGGCAACACGCTGCTGTCGGCGGCAGTCGTGCTGTTTCTGTTCGGCAACGACGACAACCCGACCATCAAGCTCACGTGGTTTTTCATCCTCGCGGTGCTGCCGGTGTTCGGCTTGATTCTGTATGTTTACATCAAGACCGACCTCGGCCACCGGCTGATGATCCGCCGCTACAACGACATCCTGTCGCAGACGGAGCACTTCGCCCCCTCGGAAAGCGCGTGTTCCAAGGAGGAATTACCGGAGGAGCTCCAAAGCCTTGCCTCCTACCTGAATTCCTGCGGCTTCCCCTGCTATCAAAACACACAGGCGCAATACTTCCCCCTCGGCGACGATGCGTTCGAGGTCATGTGCGACGAGCTCCAAAAGGCCGAGCACTTCATCTTCCTCGAGTATTTCATCGTCAGGGAGGGCTACATGTGGGGCCGCATCCTTGAAATTCTCAAGGAAAAGGTCAACGCGGGCGTCGAGGTGCGCGTGCTGTACGACGGCACCTGCGCGGTCGCGCTGCTGCCCTATTCCTACCCCGAAAAGCTCGAAAAGCTCGGCATTGCCTGCAAGATGTTCGCGCCGCTGCGCCCGTTCGTCTCCACGCACTACAACTACCGCGACCACCGCAAGATCATGGTCATCGACGGCAAGATCGGCTTCACAGGCGGCATCAACCTCTCCGACGAGTACATCAACCGCACCTCGCGCCTCGGCCACTGGAAGGACACAGCCATTGCCCTGCGCGGCGACGCCGTGCGCAGCCTGACGCTGATGTTTTTGCAGATGTGGGACGTCAGCTCCGTGCACTTTACGCCCGAAGTCTACAGCAAGTATCTCGACGTGCCGCAGCCGGCGCATGAAAAGGAAGCGGGCTATGTCATCCCCTATGGCGACAGCCCGCTCGACCGCGACCTCGTCGGCGAGATGGTCTATATGGATATCATCAACCGTGCCAACCGTTACGTACACATCATGACGCCGTATCTCATCATTGACAACGAGATGATCACGGCGCTGACCTACGCCGCGCGCCGCGGCGTGGAGGTCCAGCTCATCCTGCCGCATGTGCCTGACAAGGAGATCGCCTTCTCGCTTGCGCACACGTATTACCGCAGGCTGCTTGAAAACGGTGTACAAATTTATGAGTACGAGCCGGGCTTCGTTCACGCGAAGGTCTTCGTCAGCGATGACTGCAAGGCGACCGTCGGCACGATCAATCTGGACTACCGCAGCCTGTACCACCACTTTGAATGCGGCACGTACCTCTATGCGTCCCCCGAAGTCCCCAAAATTGAGCAAGACTTCCACCAGACGCTCGCCAAGTGCGTCCGCGCGGACGCAGAGCTTCTCAAAAACGACCCGTTTATGCGAAAGCTCATCGGCCCCGGCATGCGCATCATCGCCCCGCTGCTGTAAGAAGTAAAAAAGTCGAAACCGAAAGGTTTCGACTTTTTTATTCTCAATTACTTTTTGAGCTGCTCGAGCGCGCTGCACACGGCAGTGTGCTCCTTCTGCATCGCCACATAGAGTGGCTGTACGCTTTCAGGCATCGAATCCTGACCGCGCGCTGCGCTTCCGTCATCTGAGAGCTGGCGTGGGCGAGCGAGCCGAAGCCAAGGTTCAGCGCCACGCCCTTGAGCGTGTGCACCGCGCGGAACGCCGTAGTCGTGTCGCCCGTGTTCATCGCATTCGTCAGGTTTTGCATGCTGTCGTCGCCCGGGAACATATTAAGGAAGCGCACGATGCGCTCGTCGTTCTGAAAACGCGCCTTGGCTTCGCCGTAGCCGCCGCCGACGCAGCGGAAAAATTCGTCAAGTTTCATGTTCTTTCTCCTCTCGATAAATTGCTACGCAATCCTTTTTCAGTTTGGCCTGATACATCGCAAGGTCCGCCCTGCGGATCGTTCTTGAGATGCCTCCCGCCGCGAACGCGCCGCCGACGCTCGCGCTGATGTGCGGTTCAGGATACTCCTCGATAACGATCTCGTCAAGCGCGGCGCGGATGGACTGCAATTTCTTCTCTAAGATCTGCTGCGGCAGGTCGCAGAACAGCAGGAAGAATTCATCGCCCCCGTAGCGCACGAGCTCGTCGTCGCTGCGGATCTGCGATTTGATGGCCTGCGCCGCGCGATAGAGCGCCGCGTCGCCCGCCTGATGGCCGAAGCGGTCGTTGATGTGCTTGAAGTTGTCCATGTCGATCATGGCGAACGAGAACCGGCCCTCCAGATTCTTGAGCCGCTCGTCGTAATAGCGGCGGTTGTAGACCTTGGTGACCGAGTCCATATACACCTGCCGGTTGCGCACGAGCAGCTGGTTGAGCACATTTTCGCGCTCGAACATGTCGTCGCTCTTGATGCGCTTGACCAGCTCGAGCGAATACGGCCTGCCGTCCACCTCGATGAACGACACGAGCACATAATAGATATCGCTCTCGCGCGTTTCGATCTTCGTCTGTGGCTTGTGCGTGCGCAGCACCTCCTGCGAAATGCAGTTTTCACAGCGGCGCTTCTTTTTCCACACCGCGCAGCAGTGCTCGCTCTTTTTAAGCGTGTAGCCCTCATCCGTTTTCGTCAGCTCCACACAGATCGTCGGGGGCGACCAGCCGCGCAATGTCAAAGATGCGGCGATATGATCGGCAATGTTCATGGCGCCCATGATCTTGAGGCGCGAGATGACGATGCTCTGCAATTCGGAGGGGACCGTAAGCACGCGGCGCAAAAGACCGTCGATACGCATACGCACGACCATTTCGCCGTCCTGCGGCTCCAAGTGGATATCGCTCGCGCGCTCGGAAAACGCGCGTTCAATGAGGCTGTTGACAAAGCGGATCGTCGGCGCGCTGTCGCCGGAGTCCATCGCCTCCTGTGAAACCTGCACGGGGACGATGTCCGGCGTCGAAGAGCCCGCCTCGCGCTTCATCTCCTCGATGACGCCGGCCGTGCCCTCGCTGCCGTAGAGCAGGCTGATGGCGTGCTCGGTCGTGCGGCGGGTCGCGATCATCGGGATCACACGCTTGCGCGAGGCAACTTTGACCTCCGCCTGCGCGACGAAGTCGAGCGGGTCGCTCATAGCGAGGTACAGCGTATCCTTGACGAGCTTGACCGGCACGACGCAGAACTTCTTGACGATATTCTTCGGCACATAGCTTGCAAGCTCCACGGGGATGGACACCGCCGTCAGGTCGACGAACTCGACGCCGAGCTGCATCTCCAGCGCCTCGATGAGCTGCTGCTCCGTGATAAAGCCGGCGTTGTATATCAGGAAAAATGCGCTATTGCTATAAACTTTTTTCTAAAAATTGTCAATAATCTTCAGTATTTTCCCCCATTTCGCACATATTTTACAATCCATATTTCTTTTTCCTCAAATTTATCGTGCATTTTTTACCGTCCGCTGACGGCTCTCCCGTTTTTTTGCGGAAACGCTTCGCCCTTTCCGCTCTTTTTTCAATCATTTCTGGCAAAACAGCAGGAAAAACCGGGAAAATTTCCCTTGAATGTTCCGTGGTTCTGTGCTAAGTTTACATTAAGTATCAAATGTTTCTAAAAAACACGCATAACACGCATAAACAGTTTTTGTTTGGCACTGGCTTTTCCGGTGCCTATTTTCTTGTCCGCCCGCCCCGCGGCGGCATTTCTACAAAAGAGCGCGCCCTAAAATGCGTATGAGGTCTACACTATGGTCGAAGCCAAAATCCTGATCGCGGGCGATTCGAAAATGAACCAGCAGATCCTTTCCGAAATCCTCGGCGGCCGCTACGAATACCTTATGCCGACGACGGCATGCAGGCGCTCGAGCTGCTGCACTCCGAGTTCGACATCGACCTGCTGCTCGACATCAATATGCCCCGCCTCGACGGCTTCGGCGTGCTCGAGGTGATGAAGCAGCGCAACTGGCTGCAGGAGATCCCCGTCATCATCACCTCGTCCGAGGATGACGAATCGTTCATCCAGAAGGCCTACGAGCTCGGCGTAACGGATTACATCCGCCGCCCGTTCAACCTGACGGTCACGTAGCGGCGCGTGAGCAACGCACTCACGCTCTACGCGCGCCAGAAGCACCTTGTCCACCTGGCCGAAGAGCAGGTTTACGAGCACGAGAAGACGAACAGCGCCATCATCAACATTCTGAGCCACATCGTCGAGTCGCGCAACTTCGAATCCGGCACGCACATTCTGCATGTGCGCGCCATCACGGATATTCTGCTGCGCCAGCTCGTGGCGGCGACGAACCGCTGCCCGCTCTCGCAGGCGCGTATTCCTACGCGCTCGGGCAGTTCAGGCCCGAAGGCGGCGGGCATTGACCGATCACGCCGCTTCCTTTGGAACGGCGCGCAAAATAGAAAGGAAGCATCATGACTCACAACAAATTTCTCCCTCGCGTGCTCGCCGCAGCGGCGGCGATGATGCTGCTCGCAGGCTGCGGCAGCAAGGCAGACCCCGGATTTTCCCCGGCGAACCCTGTCAATATCACGATCTGGACGTACTACAACGGTGAACAGCTCGAAGCGTTCAACGCGCTCGTCGACGAGTTCAACTCGACCGTCGGCAAGGAACAGGGCATCACGGTTGAGAGCTCCAGCCACGGCAGCGTGACCGATCTTGAGAACAACGTGCTCGCTTCTGCCGAGGGCAAGGTCGGTGCCGAGGCGATGCCCAACATCTTCTCCGCCTACGCCGACACTGCCTACGCGCTCGATGAGATGGGTCAAATTGCCGATCTGAGCGATTATCTAAGCGAAGAGGACCGCGCCGCCTTTATTGAGGACTATCTGAGCGAAGGCGACTTCTCCGGCTCGGGCAGTATCAAGATCTTCCCCGTCGCCAAGTCGGTGGAGCTGCTGTTTCTCAATGAAACGGACTGGGAGCCGTTCGCCGCCGCCACAGGCGCAACCTATGACGACTTGGCCACGATCGAAGGCCTCGTCTCCGTCGCCGAACGCTACTACGAGTGGACCGACGCGCAGACGCCCGACATCCCGAACGATGGACGCGCGTTTTTCGGCCGCGACGCGATGGCGAACTACATGCTCATCGGCGCCAAGCAGCTTGGCTGCACAATCTTCGACGCACAGGACGGCAGCATGACGCTGAACTTTGACCACGACGCCGTGCGCACCCTCTGGGATAACTACTATGTACCCTTCATCAAGGGCTACTTTTCCGCAAGCGGCCGCTTCCGCAGCGATGATGTGAAGACCGGCAATATCATCGCCTACGTCGGCTCGTCTTCGAGCGCGACGTTCTTCCCCACGCAGGTCATCGCCGACGACATGGACAGCCACGACATCACGCGCAAGGCGCTTGAAAGCCCGAAGTTTACGAACGGCGAGGACTACGCCGTGCAGCAGGGCGCGGGCATGGTCGTGACGAAGGCGAGCGATGCCGAGATTCAGGCAAGCCTCGTGTTCCTCAAATGGTTCACCTCACCCGAGCACAACATCACGTTCTCTGTCAACTCAGGCTACCTCCCCGTCACGCACGAGGGCAACTCCATCGACGCGATCCGCGCAAGCGGTCTTGCCCTCAGCGATGAGATGGACGAAGTCCTCTCCGCCGCAGTCGACACGGTCAACGAAAACCATCTCTACACGCCCCACGCCTTCTCCGGCGGCACGAACGCCCGCGCCATTCTTGAATATTCCATGAGCGATAAGGCAAGCGCTGACCGCGCCGCGGTCAAAGAGGCAATGGCGCAGGGACAGAGCTTTGAAGAGGCCTCGGCGCAGTTCCTTTCCGACGAATGCTTTGAAGCCTGGTATCAGGATACGCTTGCATCGCTTGAGGCCTTTCAGGGCTGAGTGACTGTTCAATGACAAAAAAGGGGCCGTTTTATGTTCTTTCGCAAACCATCGGATCATGTGCCGCATGTCACCATCTTCCATACGATCCTGCGCTCCATGCTCTGGATCCTGTTCATCGAGATCGCGATGCTTGTCGGCATTCTCTATCTCTGCCGCATCAACACGAGCCTTGAGCAGAATGCTGTCGACATCTTGCAGATACAGACGGAAAACCGCCAAAACTATCTGCAAGACCAGATGCTCGACGTGCAGGACCTCTCGTCGCTTGCGGGCAAGATCAACGCCGTGACGCAGGCCATGCTCGACGACGGCGAGATCAGCCTCGACACGCTCGACAGCGGCAGCGACGCCGCATCCCCCCTGCTGCTCTCGATCGGCGACAGCCTGATCTCCTCGATGCGCCATCGCCCCGTCACCGGCATTTTTGTCGTGCTCAACACGCACGATCTCGACACACGCAAAAAGGGTGAGCCGCTGCCCTGCCTTTATCTGCGCGACCTTGACCCGAATTCCTCCCCCTCGCAGCGCAATTCTGATCTTATGCTCGTGCGCGCACCCGCACAGGTCGTACAGTCACTCTACATTGCGACCGACACGAGCTGGACGCCCTCGATCAACTATGGGTCCAACGGCAGCAGTGGCTTTCTCTATCCCGTCTTTCAGGCAGCCTACCACGGAAACGGCGAACTGGACGCCGCGGACTACGGCCACTGGACGTCCTCGCCCTACACGCTCTCCGGCGACGATCACTCCGCCATCGCCTACACCATCCCGCTTATTTTAGATGACGGCACGGTCTACGGCGTGCTCGGCGTCGAAATTCTTGAAAGCTACCTGCAAGCCCTGCTGCCGGGCACCGAGCTGCAGAACGACAGCTCGGGCACCTATCTTCTCGGCGTCGCATCGAATTCCGCCATCGGAAAAGACGACCTTACCGTCAGCGTCATCTCCGCCTCCCCCGCTGCAAATGCGCCGCAGCAATCCTATGACCAGACGCTGCTGCTCAAGCCGTCAAAGCGCGGTGGCTACCAGAGTGACTCCCCCCTCGGCCTTTGTCACGCCGCCGTGGCACCGCTGACGCTCTACAACCGCAACGCGCCGTTTTCCAATGAGCAGATGCTGCTTATCGGCTCGGTGCCGGTATCGGCGCTTTACGCCTTTTCAGGCTATGTGCTGCGGTTTTTGATCATCGCGGTCCTCGTCGTGCTCACTGCAGGACTTTTCAGCAGCCTTGTGCTGGCGCGCAAGCTCTCGCGCCCGATTTCGCGCCTTTCCGACGAGGTCGCGCACGCGCGTGAAAGCCGCAGCTCCATCCCCATGCTCTCCGCCACCGGCATCATCGAGCTCGACCGGTTCTCCTCCGCGTTCACGCAGCTCGGACGCGAGGTACTCGATACTTCGACCAAGTTTCTGCGCATTATGGACATGGCAAGCGTGGAACTCGGCGGCTATGAGCTGCGCTCCGCTCCCGACAGCATCTATGTCACCGACAATTTCTTTGACCTTCTCGGCATGCCCGGCGTTGACGCAGACGCCTTAACAGCGCAGAGTTTCCGCGAGCTTTTGCAGCGCTTTGAGCGCTCGTGCCCCACTCCCCCGCGCCCGACGGCGCGATGCTCTACCACATCTGTCTGCCAAGCGGCAAAGAGCGCTACCTTCGCATCGAGACGACGCACGAGGACGGCACGCAGGTCGGCCTTGCCGAGGATGCGACCGCCGACACGCTTGAAAAGCTGCGCATTGAGCACGAGTGCGACTATGACACGCTCACAGACCTCTACAACCGCCGTGCCTTCCACCGCATCTGCGCCGAGTTCTTCTGCTCACCCGAAAAGCTCGGCCACGCGGCGCTTTTGATGTTCGACCTCGACAACCTCAAGCAAATAAACGACACATTCGGCCATGACTGGGGCGACGAGTACATCTGCCGCACAGGCGAATGCTTTGCCAAGAACGCTCCCGCGCGTACCGTCTGCGCGCGCATCAGCGGCGATGAGTTCAATGCACTCTTCTACGGCTACAACGATCAGGATACGCTGCGCGCCGACATCCGCGCGCTGAAAGCCGCCCTTGAGCATTCTGTCGTCCAGCTTCCCAGCGGACGTGAGCTGCGCGTGAGCGTCTCCGGCGGTATCGCGTGGTATCCCGAGAGCAGCACAAATCTCATCACACTGCGCAAATACGCGGACTTTGCCATGTATCAGGTCAAGCACTCGCGCAAGGGCGAGCTGCTGGAATTCGACCCTGAGATCTACCGCACCAGCCTGCAGGAAAGACGCTGCCATGAGGAGTTCCGCCGTCTCATCAACGAGGAGCTTGTCACCTACCGCTTCCAGCCCATTATCGACGCAAAAGACGGCAGCGTCTTCGCCTATGAAGCGCTCATGCGCGTGGACCTGCCCATGCTGCGCTCCCCGACGGACGTGCTGCGCCTCGCGCGCGAGGAAAACTGCCTGCACGAGGTCGAGCGCATCACGTTCTTCTGTGCGTCAAGTGCATATCACGCGCTCGAAAACGCCGGTAAGGTCGTGCCCAGCGCGCTGCTGTTCGTCAATTCGATTGCAAGCCAGTATCTAACGCCCGATGAGCTTTCGGAATACTCCGCGCGCTACGCCTCGATCCTGCCGCGCATCGTCATTGAGATCACGGAGGAAGAGTGCCTCGACCCCAAGGCGCTGCGCATCAAGCAGACGATCCGTGGCAGCTCTGGTGCGTTCGCGCTCGACGACTACGGCAGCGGCTACAGCAACGAGCGCAGCCTTCTCGAGCTCTCGCCCAACTACATCAAGATCGACCTTTCCATCATCCGCAGCATCGACACCGACGCCAACAAGCGCCAGATCGTGTCGAACACCGTGTCCTACGCGCACCAGCGCGGCATGAAGGTCGTGGCCGAGGGCCTTGAGACCGCGGACGAGGTACGCACCGTGCTGTCGCTCGGCGTCGACCTTCTGCAGGGCTTCTTCCTCGCGATGCCGCAGGTCGAACCCGGCGGCGCGAGCGAAGAAAGTCTTGCCGTCATCGCCGAGATGCACAGCCAGAGCGATGAGAGTCAAATTTCGATATTTGGCGGCGACAAGCAGTAAATATCGCAAAAAGGCTCACGAAAGCATTGGCTTAACAGTGATAAGGAAGTAATTCTTATTTTTACTGTTGGCTGACAGATTCGGGTGTGCAGGGCAACCGTAAGGCTGCAAAAGCTGTCTGTTTCCAACAGAAACAGACAGCTTTTAATTTGCGTTGCAAGCATCTCGCTGTTTTCTCTCGAGCGGGGCGGTCTTCCCACGGACCGCCCCGCGAAGCCGTTACGGCTCGATGATGTTGAAGGGGTTGGCTCCGGTGATCGGGAACTGGTTCATATTCTCCATCATCAGCGTCAGCAGTTCTGCGCTGCCCTCGACCTTGACGGCCTTTGCAACCGTTTCCTGATTGTTGGTCAGGATCGCAAACAGCGCATTCTTCGGGCAGGTAATAGACACGTCCGCATCATCAGACAATGTATCCGCATAGACCAGCAGCACACCATTCTTCACGCGGAGCATGTGCTGTTCGCCCACGTCAGGCAGGATCACGTTCATGGTGAAGTCGCGGTCAGCCAGCGCCTGCTTGTCCATGACAATGGCCATATAGTCAAACAGCATTGGCGCGGAGAGGGCCTTGACCATGTCGCCGGTAGATTTGGTGGAAGCGGTGAAATTGGCGTTTCCATGGCGCAGCTCCTGCGCGGCGGTCAGATATTCGTTGCGCCACGGACCGGACTCCGCCTGATACCCCAGCTGCTCCAGTGCATCGGCGCACAGAAGCCGTGCATCGGTGTTCGTCGGGTCGGCAAAGATGATGGTGTTTGTGACCTCGGCGACCCACTGATATTCACCCTTGTCAAAATCCGCCTTTGCCATTTGCAGGACATTGTCAACATCCCCCAGGTACTCCACCCATTTTTTTGCGCTGTCGCTTGGCATGAGGGGGTTCAGGTTGACAGGGTTGCTGTCATACCAGCCCATGAACTTCTGGTAGACCGCCTTGGCGTTGTGGGCGACCGTCCCGTAGTACTGGCGGGTGTACCAGATTTTATTGAGCGCCTCCGGCAGCTCGATCATGTTGGAGATCTCGTCGCTGGTGTAGCCCTGATTGATATAGGTCAGCGTCTGGTCGTTGATGAACTTATACACGGCAGCCGTGTTGACCATGTAGTCGTTCACCACGTTGTTTCCCCAGTGCGGCCAGTTGTGGGACTGGAAGGTGACCTCCGCGTCCTTGCCGTAAAGGGAAATGGCCTCGGTGATATAGCTTGCCCATGCCGCGCCGTCGCGCACCTCCGCGCCGCGCAGCGTGTAGAGATTGTGGAGCGTGCCGGTGCAGTTTTCCGCCATCCACAGCGCCTTGTACTGGGGCAGCCACGTGTTCATTTCGGCAGGCGCTTCCGTACCCGGCGTGAGCTGGAACTCCAGCTCCACACCGTCGATCGTCAGCTTTTCGCCGGACTGCGTGATTTCATAGCTGGGCGTCATGAACGAGACCGTTCCGGTGGACTGTCCCATGCCGATGCCCTGCGCCAGCTTGCCGGTCACACCGGGGGGCAGAAGGACGCCATACTGATAATTGCTGCGGCGGCCCATACCCCTACCGGCGTAGACATTTTCCTTCACGGAGTGCTCCGTGAAGCCCACAGGTGTGATCACGGGGATCTTGCCGCTGGCGAGCTGGTCTTCGATAGAAAGCGTCTCGTCTGCCTTATCCTCTTTCGCCATCACGCCGGCGATGCCGCCAAAATGGTCGGCGTGGGAATGAGAGATGATGACGGCCTTGACCGGGAATTTACCAAGATTCTTTTCGATCAGCTGCATGGCAGCCTGACTGCACTCCACGCTCATCAGCGTGTCAAAAACGATCCAGCCCGTATCGCCCTTGACAACGGTGAGATTTGCCATGTCATAGCCGCGAACCTGATAGATGCCATCCGTCACTTCAAAAAGGCCATAGGCGTGGTTGTTCTTTGTGTTCTCCCAGAGGCTGGGATTTACGCTGTCAGGCGCTTTTTCATAATCGTCCAGGAACGCATAGGCTTCCTGACTCCAGAGGATCGTCCCATCCCCGTCCTTCAGTTCCAGTGTTTCCGGCGCGTCGATCAGTCCGCGGGTGGCGAATTCATATTCCTGCTTATCATCGAAGTCAAGTTCGTCGTAGACGGCGGCATTTGCCTTTGCCGTAAAGTCTGTGGCGGGCTTGACCTCGGCAGTCAGACCCAGGTCTGCCTTTTCTGCGTCCGGCTCTTTGCGCCCATCCTGCGCACAGCCGACGCAGGACAGCAATAGTACCGATGTAAGAAGCATTGCTGCAATACGTTTCATAGCCATTCTTTTTCCATCTCCCTATTGTTCGCGGATAACAGGCGGCTGCCAGCTATCCAGTGCTGTCATATCCGGTACATAGATCCGCATGAACAGATGAAATTCCCCGTCGGAAACAGGCAGCCAGTTAGAGGTGTCTTCCGGTGCATCCTTGGACAGGATAATATCCAATGTGCCGTCCGCATTCAGCTTGAAGTCGGAGCGGTCGTTGATGCAGTAGCGGTCGATGGAATTGTCAATGAGGAAATCATCCTCTCCGTAGGCGGTCACGGACCAGAAGCCGCCCCCCAGCGTGGGAGGAAGGGTTTCAAAATGGAGCGTATACGTCTTTTCTCCGGTCAGCGCTGCGCCGGTCTCATCCACCGTTGTCTTGGGATAGATCGCCACATCCACGGTGTTGGCGCCAAGCCCCACCAGCGCTACCATCGCGCGGTAGGTATACTCCGTGCCGAAGTCTCCGATGGGCTTGCCGTAATAGACCCACTGACCGAGCTTCTGCGCATACTTCGCGCCGTCGGCGGCAAGCGTGGCGCGAAGCCCCTGAAGCATCTGCGTCCAGCGCTCGGCAGCTCCTTCGCCCAGGAGAGCGGCGTCGAAAGTCTTACCCGCGCCCACGTTGATGGCGGAGAGTTTCTTCAGCAGTTCCTCATCCGCATCGGCGGGCGGGTTGACCTGCATCAGAGCGTTCGCCGTATTGAAAAACTCTGCCGGCGTCATGGAAAGCACCTTGTTCACGGGAACAAAGTCATTTTCCTCTTTATAAGCTCCCTGCGGTGCGGTATACTCGCCTCCCTGTACATAAGCCGAAAGCGGCAGGAGCTGCATCTGCTCCTGAATGGCATAGACATTGGGCAGATCCCCGTTCCCGGACAGCACCGTGCGGGTGATCGACCACACCGTTGCGGTGGGCACGTCCACGCGCGTCACACCGTCGGGCAGCTCGCCCTCCCAGCCGGGAAGCGCGATGGCATAAGCACCCGCCTTGTCCAGCACGGCGGCGGTGTTCGTCCACGCATCCAGAAGCTGCACATTGCAGAAGCGATCCGTTTCCGGCAGAACGAAGATCATAGGCTCTTCACTGATGTCAAGCCATGCCTGCGAATAGACGGTATCAACGTTCGGCGTCACGACGGTGCGGAAAGAGGCGTTCGCCAGCTTTTTTGCATGGTTGAACTGATTGATGGGCGCACGGCCAGCCATGGTCCCGTCCGTATTGGTCGATAATGTTTTGGTCGCGTCGGTCAGCACCAGCGGGAACGCATAGATGTATGCCTCGCTGACCGTTTCCCACACGGTTTCAGTATCCGGTGTATCCGGCTGCGTTTTTTTGGCAGAGCAGGCGGAAAGAAGCCCGCAGGAAAGCAGCGTAAGCAGCGATAGCAGAATTGCAAGTATCTTTTTCATGTTGTCCTCCTATGATTCTTTTCTGCTTTGGTCATCTTCACGGAACGGTTTGTGCGTATGGATTGACTATGAAGTCGTTTGTGATTTTCTCTTTATGGTAAACTATCGATCATTCCGCCCCTTTCTTTCTGCAAGCCTTGAAAGCTCTTTTTTGACCGCTTCGATTTGTGGGTCAAACAGCGCTCGCTCGGCAAAGATCATATAGTTGTTGATGGCAAGGATCGACAGATGAACGAACGGCGCAACCTCTTCGTCGGTGCAGCCGAGGATCTCCGCAATCCTGCCCGTGTAATAAGGGTATCTTGCCGCAAGCCGCACAAGGGAAGGCTTTACCTTTTCTCCGTATTCGCGCGACACACATACGCTGACCAGAAAGCGCATGGTAGGCGACATTTTATCCGCCAGCTCGCCGAGATGATCCGTCATGCTTTTGATGTCACTAATATCTTCAAACACGATGGCAAACGCAGCTTTTTCAATTCGACTGATCGCTTCCTCGGCGCAGGCAAGAACGATTTCCTCTTTGGTGGAGAAGTAATAGTAGATGCCGCCGTTTTGCAGCTTTGCCGCCTTACAGAGGTCCTTTGTCGTGGCAACGGTCAGCCCCTTTTCGACAAAGCAGTCAAGGCAGGCGTCTACAAGCTCCTGCCTCTTTTCGGCTTTCTTTTCTTCCCTCAAAACATAATCCCCCATTTCTGTGCATTATCCAATGTTTCTTATAATAGCATATCAGACCCCACAAAATAAATCAAGTGCTTGCTTGAATAAGAATTATAAATTTTTAGGATCACAATGCTTGATCAAACATCACAACAGCCTCACTTGGCAGCTTTGCCTCCGGTAAGCTCTGTATGTGCCGAATTGCCGTCCTTGCAAAGACATTGGGCTTTATCGTGTCCCACTCCGCCAGCCGGACGATCTCCGCTGTGCCGGTTGCAAAGTCAAATCTGATCTCTCCCCATTCGCCGCCGTTGTCTACCTGATATAGGTAGACAGCGGCGGCTATTTTTTGTTCCTTTTGCGGCATTCGGTCTGCTTCAGCGTCACGGTATGGACAAGCCTGCTTTCCAGCAGCTTCAGGCGCAGCTTGTCAAGCGTCCGCCGGTAGAATCGCTCCGCGCCACTGGCGGTTGTACCCTCGAAATCCACCGCCAAGTCCTCAAAGGTAGACTGCGTGGACAAAGGGCTGACGCGTCCACAGGTCATGCAGAGGCTTTCGCCGCCGACAGTTGCTCTGATCTGCTGGTTTTCCTTCTTGACATGAACAATGCTCCCTTCGTGATTGACAGTGTTTTTATTTCACTGTCTCTCACAAAGGGAGCATATCAAATCAGAAACGGGGGCGATTTTGTAGTTTTTTGACAGCCTCCCTTGAGATTTACTTTGCAAGTACAACGGAAATTTTGATCTCCTTTTCCGCCTCGCTCAGGTCGAACGCACCGCCGTCTGCGACGCTGACACGCAGTTCATACAGTGTGCCGTCGGCCAGGGTATCCACGCCAGTCCCGGCTTCATCCGTGATCGACCACAGCTCTTTGCCGACCTCCGCCAGCTTTCCGTCTGCACCGTAGGCATAGAGCTTCAGCCCGGCGGTGTTCCCGGAAAGGTTGTTCATCCGGAACGAGACCGTCGTGTTGGGATGAACATTTTCGACCGTCACAGTATTGCGCCAGCTGGCGACCGTGCCGTCACCGCCGTCCTGCTCAAACTGTTCCTGTGTCAGTACGTTCCGCGCGGCCTTATCGAGATCGACCTCTCGGTACGGCATTTCGGGCAGATAGGCGAAGCGATCCTGTAATCTGAGCAGCTCCAGATAGCCCGTCGGGCAGTAGAGCGCGTTGCCGCTGTTTCCGGCATACATACCGATAGCCATGTTATTGTAGCCATATTTGTTGGAGACGTCCATGGTGAATACCGTCTCGCCGGTGGCAAAGTCCAGAATGATGTACTGCCACATGCCGCTTTCCAGATCCTGCACATAGCCGTAGATATAGCCCGTCGCGGTGGAGAGCTTGAGAATCGATGTATCGCTCAGGTCATTTCGAGACCAGATGCTCTTCATCTCATAGCCGCTATCGGTTTTCACGGTGTCCACGCGCTCGACGCCGGGCGCAATCATGCAGTTGCCCTTTGTCAGCCAGTTCATATCATAGATGTTGGCGTAGCTCTGGATGGAAGAGTCGTTGTTGGGGTCAGCCAGACCTGCGTTGCCCGCGCCGAACCAGTTGCACACGATAGTGCTGACGGTGCCCTCGCTGTCATCATAGACGATGGCAGAGTTTTCAACCGCCACCTGATAGCCCTCGGGCAGATCATCCAGAACCGGCAGACTTGCAACGATCTTACCGGTCTTCATATCGAGCGCCAGCAGCTTGACGGGGTCTGCGTTGTCGGTGAA
>ENA-UEQW01001379-UEQW01001379.1-human-gut-metagenome-genome-assembly--contig:-NODE-1379-length-20126-cov-31.789017_pt1 | contig 20126 bp, 15 predicted proteins | sample MGYA00242947_ERZ507947 | MGnify/ENA primary metagenome ERZ507947 (study PRJEB26167, sample SAMN06115421) | human gut metagenome | host: Homo sapiens | place: China:Guizhou | collected 2015-03-17... | reverse complement strand
GTGCGCTCATAGCTCAGTTGGTAGAGCAAGTGACTCTTAATCACTGGGTCCTGGGTTCGAGTCCCCGTGAGCGCACCATTTTTTTTGTCTTTCTCACACACCGGGCCGTTCCGCAACGATCACCAGATGATCCGGCTGATCGTCGGTGAGCGATACAATCCGCAGTCCGGCTTCCGGCAGAAGTTTCTCCCATCCCGCCCGCCCGGGCGAGGAGTAGGGAAACTCCACATTCTGCATCCGGCCGGCGGCGATTCCCGGCCGCACCCCGCCGGTAAGCAACAGACTGCCGCCCGGCTCCAGCCACGAAGCGATCCGGCGCAGCATCGCCCCATGTTCCCCGATCGCGAGATGAAAGAGCGAATCCCACGCCAGCACCGCGCCGAACCGTTCCGCGGAACAGAATTCCGCCGCATCGCACTGCACCAAAGTCGCACCGGGAGCGTTCCGCCGCGCCAGCTTCAGCAGTTCCCCGGAAAAATCCACGCCGGTCACCCGGAATCCGCGTTCGAGCAGAAGTTGCGTCTGCCGCCCCCAGCCGCAGCCGAGTTCCAGAATGGAAATGCCGGCCGGAAGCCGGGCGATCCACGCTTCGAGCGCCTCCCGCCCGTAAGAGCCGGGCGTCGCCCCGGCGATCCACGTCGCAATCCGGTCATACCCCTCCCGTACCTGCCGGTGACACGAGGCGACGGCCGCACAGGTTGCCGCCTCATCCGCCGCATGAAGCACCAGATCGTGCCGGAATGGGAGCCGGAGCGTCTCCGCGAACCGCTCCTCCCGTGTCGTACCGCCGCAGGGGAAAAATCCCAGTTCGGCCAGAGAGTTTTTCAATTCCGTCCGGGAGGCGGTTCCCGCGGGGAAACAATCCGCCCGCACCACAGAGCCACCGCCGCAGCCGACCTTCAGATGTCCGCCGAACCGCGCGACCACCGGGGCAAGCAACTGCTCCAGTTCCGCCCGCTGTTCCGGGGATGGCGGCGGCCGATCCGGCGCTTCCGCCCGGGGATCCCGCACAGAAAAGAGATCGTGTACCATGATCCGGTCGCCGACCGGCTTTTCATACCGTCCTGCACGGAGCATGCCCAGCCGGGCGGCAACCCGGAGCGAACTGGCGTTCTCCGGCCGGATGTCGGCGATGACCCGCCCCGCCTTCCGCACCCGGAATGCGAAGTCGAGGCATCCCCGCGCGCCCTCCGTCGCGTAGCCGCGATGCTGAAACTCCCGGCGCAGCATCCAGCCGACGCCGAGATGGGAGCGGCCTTCGATCTCCTCCGGAATCAGTCCGATCTGACCGACCGCTTCGCCCGAGTTCCGTTCGACCGCCAGCCAGTAACCGCAGCCGTACTTCCGGTAGCGGAACAGCATCCGCGCCAGCCACTGCCGCACCTCCTCTTCCGAAAAAGCGTGCTCCCACGCGTACATCACCTCGATATCCTGCAGCATCGAACGAAGCGCCGGCAGATCCTCCTCCGTCATCTCCCGCAAAATCAGCCGTTCCGTGGAAAGAATCACCCGTCCCGGCGTTTTCTCCCGGCAGTCGCCCATCAGCGCGCCTCCGTTTTAACCGGCCGCACTTTCGCCCCGGCGCGCACCAGCGCTTCGCCGTCAACCAGATCCAGCCCCGCCTTTCCCTCCAACGTCACACGGATCACCCAGAACAACTCACTGCCGCGGCGGAAATGACTTCCGGCTGCAGTGAAGTCGAAGTAGGAAACCTGCTCCAGCGGATTTCCCTTCGCATCAAAAGGCATATCATCCGCCCCCTGCATGGGTTCGACACGGATCTGAAGTAGGGAACCGCCGTTATTTCCATTTTCAAGCAGTTCGGCGGCCAGCTGCCGCGCCTCCTCGCCACGACAGCGAACCAGAAGTGTCACCCCCGTAAGACGACCGAGCTGAAACTCCAGCGTCGTCGCTGCCACCCGCCGCTCGCGATGATTGCCGCGGTAGACCAGCGTCTCGCCGAACTGGGTACCGTAATGCCGGAAGAGATTGTACCGCTTCCGGTAGAATTTTCCCTGCCGGAAGAATTCCGCAACGGTGCAGCCCGGCGTGAAACCACAGAATTTCACCGACTCCGGCACCACCAGCTCCCGAATTACCCATTCCCGTACCGGTTCGGGCAGGTCGAACCGGTACACCGCCCCCGGAAGCCGGAGGCGGCCGCTTCCTTCACAGAACCGGCAGGGAACAAACTCCACCCGGGACGCCTCCTCAAGAAACGACCCGGAGTCGACAGTCGCCTCCAATTTACGGATCTGCCCCAGGTTGACCCGTCCGAGGCCGTCGCAACCGAAACAGCGGACCTTCTTCGACGCGGCCGCCGTGTAATGGAGCTCTCCGGCATGGCGCAGCAGAAACGCCGGAATGCGCGCCTCCCGGAACTCCCGATCGAATCCACGACGCTTCGCCAGCTCCTGTATCCAGCCGACCTTCCGGCCCATCTCGCGCCGGAAGTATTCGCAACTCCAGTCACGCTCCTCGCTCTCCCGGCAGAGATCGGAATATTTCAAACAGAAGAGCGACTTCTCCTCATCGCGCCGCAGATCAGACACCAGTTCAAAAGCGTGGTTGATCTGCCGGACAAGCGCCCGGTCCGCCTCGAGTTTCTCCATATCCAGCTGCGCAAATTCATCCACCGTCAGATTGTCGACGCGCACCGCCAGAAGATTTCCCATTCCCCCGGGAAATTTCGGCCGGGACATTGCCCCGGTGACAATTCCGGCCACCTTCGGCCCGGTGGAAAACAGCGGCAGGCCGCAGAGAGCTGTCGCAAACGGGATATCCACCTCGAGATCATTCGTACCGCATCCCACCACCCTGCCATGCCGCACGAAAATATTCCCTGCAGCCGCCGACCTCCAGCGGCCGCAGGCGGCAACCTCGCTGCCCGGCGACAGCGGTTTGTCACGCGCCAGAAGCGTCAGGGGTGTCGGTCGCTCTCCGGCCGGCGGTTCGTACCCCAGAATCACCAGATCGCGCGCCCGCGACACCAGGACTTCCCGTATCCGATATACCCTGTTTGCGGTATCGCACACCTCAGGAGAGGAAAGTTCCAGCCAGGCCCGGCCACAGGTGAGAATCACCGGCTGTTTCCACAACGTCGTCAAAAAGGCCCCGCCTGCTCCGTCGGGAGATGTTACCAGCAGAAACGCCCCGGCGCCCTCCGGACGCAGTTTTTTTGCGCCCTCTTCCGCTTCAAATTTCTTGAGCAGAGACGGAGCTTCCGCCGCCTCCCCCGCTGCAGCCAGCAGAACCGCCACGCTCAGAACGGCACACCGGCACGCCAGAGCCGCCCCGAAACCGGCAACGCCGCTCCGGACAAAATCGTGTTTCATACCTCCTCCGTCTTCTCTCCACTGTGGTTCAAGCCAATGTGATCCATCCGGTATTGCGAGGGGGAAACCCCGTAAATCCGGCGGAACTCATTGGTAAAATGATAGGCGGAATTGTATCCGCACTCGGCCGCAACCTCCTTGATCCGCAAAGTTCCCGCCGCCAGCAGACTCTCCGCCCGCAACATGCGCAATCGAACCGCCTGCTGAAACGGCGTCCGCCCAGTCAGAGCGACCACCCGGCGACGGAAGGTCGGTTCGCTCATGTGAAAGCGGGCCGCCACTTCCCCCGGATGAAACGGCTCTGCAAAGTGACAGTCGAAATAGTCCAGAATCGCCCGGTCCAGCTCCGGAAGCGGTGGCGCCGCATCCAGAAAACGACGCACCATCTGCAGCACGGCAAACGCGTCTCCGCCCAGCAGTTCCGCCGCCTCCTCCCGCAGATCGCGGCAAACCCGGGCAAACAACGACTGCACCGCGCCGGATTCCGCCCCGGGGACGAAATCCACACCGTCGAGCCGGAAACGTTCCAGCAGAAGGTTCAGCCACTTTCCCCGCATTAAGATGCCGTACTTCTCGCAGGACGATCCCTCTGGATGGAGCCAGTCGTTCTCCGCCCCCGGACGCAGGAGAAAGAGATCCCCCGCCTCGGCGGCATAGGCGCGGCCGCCGCAGCGCAGCAGAATCTCCCCCGACACCACGTATTCCAGCGAAAGGAAATTCTGCCGACGCCGACGCTGAAAACTGTATCCTTCCAGAAACGTGTGATAAGCGGAAAAACAGGCCAGTTCCGGCGGCAGTGCCGCCTTCCCCGTATACCTCACCGCCTCCCCGATGCCATGTTCTCCGGCCCGGCAGATCGAACCATCCCGGCTGCGTGCCTGAAAACAGGCGGGCTGTCGCAGAAAAAGTTCAATATCGGCAAGCTGTCTCATCTTTCGTTATTCCGCATCTCTTTTTCTTTTTCCGTATCAAAAATATCACGTTTCACAGGACGATGCAACCTGTCTCATGGTAAAATATGGCAGAAAAACCATTTCACCCCCGGGAGGTCAAAACGATGGAATATTCTGTCATTCCGCTTCATATCGGCATGGAGAAACCCCTGCGCTGTCTCCATATCGCCGACACCCATCTGCTCTTCGCCGACGGCCGCGACAATGCCGCCAAATACAACATCGCCATCCGCCGTTACGGAGAATATGTCTACACCAACATCGGCAGAAATGTGCCCTATTTTCTCGACGCGCTGCTCTACACCCGCGATCACTGCGACCTCATGCTTCACTGCGGCGACCTCATCGACTTCGTCTCTCTCCAGAATCTCGAAGTGGCGCAGAAGCTCTTCGACCTGGCCGGAATCGACTATTTCATGTGCGCAGGCAACCACGAATACACTCACTACTCGGGCCAGCATCCGGAGACGCCGGAGGAGGCCGAAGCGGGACGGCACCTGGTGCCGCGCTATTTCCGCAACAACCTCTACTTCGACTCGCGGCAGATCCACGGCCTCAATCTGATCGCCATCGACAACGGCAATTACCGTTTCACCACCGACCAGCGGGAACGGTTCGAACGGGAGGTGGAACGGGGAATGCCGATAATTCTGCTGATCCACAACCCGATCTACACACCGGCACTCGCCGACTACCGGTTCGACAACGAAGGAAAGGGGTCGCTCGCTCTGATCGGCTGTCCGCCGGACGCACCGGAACGGCACCGGAAATTCGACACCTGCCCGCCGGACGAAACCACTCTCGATTTCATCGCGCGCCTGAAACGGGAACCGCTGCTCAAGGCGGTGCTCGCCGGACACGTCCATTTCCATCAGAACTATGCCGAAGAAATCGCCCCCGGGCTGCGGCAGTTCGTCGTCGGCGGCGGCTATTACGGCTGCGGCGAGGTGTTCGAAATCTCCTGACCGGTCTGGTCGATCAGAAGTAACGGCCGGTGAGCCGCCGGATCAGCCGGAGATAGCTCCACGAAAGCGGAATCAGCGCCCCGATCCATGCGGCGGGGTTGGAGAGACACACCCCGGCATACCCGAACCACGCCCCCAGCAGCGGCGCGCCGAACGAACGGACGAAGAGTTCGCTCACCCCCGCCATCATCGGCACAAAGGCGTACCCCATCCCCTGCAGGGCGTTGCGGTAGATGAAGAGAAATCCGAGCAAAACATAGAAACCGCCGTTGGTAATCATGTAGATACGGACCAGGTGAACGATCTCGCTCTGCCCTTCGCCGAGAAAGAGCGCCGTGAACTGCGGACACAACATGATCACCGCAATGCCGATCAGCACCGCGAACACCGTCGAAAGCTTCATGCAGGCGTTCACGCCGTGGCGCACCCGGGTGTAGAGCTTTGCTCCGTAGTTCTGCGCCGCGAAGGTCGCCACCGCAATGCCGATCGAAAATCCCGGCTGAACTGCGATCTGATCCACTTTGGACGCCGCGGTGAAGGCGGCGATCGTGGTCGACCCGAACCGGTTCAGCACCGCCTGCATGACGATCACTCCGATCGCGGTAATCGAGAACTGAAACGCCATCGGCAGTGCGATTCGCAGATGCTCCCAGGCGAACATCCAGTCAAACCTCCAGTCGCTCCGCCGCAGGTGAAGCTCCCGGAAATGACGGAGGGCGTAGCGGTAACACCAGAATCCGGCCGCGAACTGCGACACCACCGTCGCCCACGCCGCGCCCGCCACCCCCATATCGAACCAGAGAATGAAAATGAAATCCAGCACGATGTTCAGCACCGAGGCGATGATGAGAAAGTAGAGCGGCGTCCGGCTGTCGCCGAGCGCGCGGATGATGCCGGAAATCAGGTTGTAGAACACCGTCGCCCCGATGCCGATGAAAATGGCCGAAAGATACCCGCTCGCCCCGTCGAAGATATCCTCCGGCGTATTCATCATCCGCAGCAACGGCCGGGTGAAGATCACGCTCGCCACGGTCGCAATCAGCGACACCGCGGTGCAGAGGATGGTCGCCGTGGCGATCGAACGGCGCACCCCCCGGTGATCCTTCGCCCCGAACCGCTGGGCGGTGATCACCGTCACCCCGCCGGTGAAGCCGAAGAAGAAGCCGAGCACCAGAAAGCAGAGCGGTCCGGTCGCGCCCACCGCCGCCAGCGCCTGCACGCCGATGGTGCGGCCGACGATCACCGTGTCCGCAATGTTGTAGAGCTGCTGAAAGATGTTGCCGATCAGCAGCGGAATGGTGAACATCACGATCAGCCGCAGCGGGCTGCCGACAGTCATATCCTGGGTCATGGGAAATCCGGGTGTTCTGAAAAAAATGTCTCTGGGAAAGCGATCCGCATAAAATAACGCCACCCTCCCCCGCTTTCAAGGAGCACTCGATAAAAAAATGGTGTTTTCCCGCGGATTCCTCCGGCCGGAATTTGCAATCGGCACATTCCGACTGTACATTGGGTATTTGTCTTCAAACAACAACTCCACAACGATATGGATTTTACTGCCATGAGCAACACACAGACCGTCAGAACCCGTTTCGCCCCGAGCCCGACCGGCTTCATGCACGTGGGCAACCTCCGCACCGCCCTCTACGCCTTTCTGCTGGCGAAGTCGCAGGGCGGCAAGTTCGTCCTGCGGATCGAGGACACCGACCGCACCCGCTACGTCGAAAACGCGGTCGAGGTGATCTACCGCACTCTCGAGCAGGCGGGTCTCCCCCACGACGAGGGTCCGGATGTCGGCGGCGACTTCGGCCCCTACGTCCAGAGCGAACGCAAATCGATCTACCTCGCCTATGCCGAAGAGCTCGTCCGGCGCGGCGCGGCCTACTACTGCTTCTGCGACAAAACCGAGGAGCACGACGGCGATGAGGAGAGTGTCTCCACCGGTTACGACGGCCGCTGCCGCAACCTCTCCGAAGCGGTGGTGAAGGAGCATCTCGCCGACGGCAAGCCCTACGTCATCCGCCAGAAGATCGACAAGGAGGGAGTCAGCACCTTCGACGACCTCGTCTTCGGCCGCATCACCATCGAAAACAAGGTGCTCGACGACCAGATCCTCATCAAGCGCGACGGCATGCCCACCTACAACTTCGCCAACGTCGTCGACGACCACCTGATGCAGATCACCCACGTGGTGCGCGGTTCGGAATACCTCCCCTCCACCCCCAAGTACAATCTGCTCTACACCGCCTTCGGCTGGGAGATTCCGCAGTATGTCCACCTGCCGCTCATCATGGGGCGGAGCGAGGACGGCACCATCGCCAAGCTCTCCAAGCGCCACGGTTCGGTGAGTTTCGAAAATCTCGTCGCCGAAGGGTACCTCCCCGAAGCGATCGTCAACTACATCGCCCTGCTCGGCTGGTCGCCGAAGAACGACCGCGAAATCTTCCCGATGCCGGAACTGATCGAGATCTTCAACATCCACGGACTCAACAAATCCCCCGCGGTCTTCGACTACGACAAACTCAAGTGGATGAACGGCGAGTACATCAAGGCGATGACGCCGGAGGAGTTCGCCCGCCGCAGCTTCGCCTTCAGCGGCCTCGAAGGAACTCCCCTCGCGGAGAAGTGGAACAAGATCGCGCCGCTCCTCCAGCAGCGGGTCGAGAAGCTCGATGAGATTCCGGAGAAGATCGCCTTCCTCCGGGAACTGCCCGAATACACCGTCGATTTCTTCTGCAACAAGAAGAGCAAATCCAATCCGGAAATCGCGAAAACGATCCTCAACGACCTGCTCCCCGCCTGCGAGGCGCAGCAGGAGTGGAGCGCCGAAGCGCTCAGCGCCCTCTTCACCGGGTACGCCACGGAGCACGGCATGAAGCTCGGCCTCCCGATGTGGGGCATCCGGATCGCGGTCTCCGGCTGTCTGGTCACCCCCGGCGGCCCGGCAGAGATCATGGAGATTCTGGGCCGGGAGGAGTCGCTCCGGCGTATCCGCCTCGCGCTCGACAAACTCTGAGCTGAAGTTCAGGAAAAGAGCAGATGGAGGAGCATCCCCGCCGCGGCGGAGGTGAAGATCACCCCCATGATGCTCATCTTGCGGTAGTAGAGAACCAGTCCGGAGTAGATCAGCACCGGGAACATCTCCCAGCAGACGGAGAACTCCCCCGTGTAGGCCTCCGGGCTGCCCGCCAGCTTCCGGACGAAGTAGTCGATCGGAATCTGTTCAGAGAAGATCGACATGCCGAGGCAGGCGACCAGCGCGGAGGCGACCAGCGCCACCGTCACCGGCTTTACGCCGAACATCAGACTGCGCACCAGCCGGCTCCCCTCTCCTTTCTGATAGAACCGCGTCGCCAGCGACATCAGGATCATCGAGGGAGTGAGCAGCCCGATGGTGGCGGCAAGTCCCCCCGCCCAGCCCGCCTGCCGGAATCCGAGAAAGGTGGCGAGGTTGACGCCGATCGGCCCGGGGGTGATCTGCGACACCGCCATAAAGTTGCCGAGCTCCTCCAGCGTCAGCCACTGCCGGGCGGCGACCAGTTCATCGATGTAGAACTGCAGCAGACTGCCGCCGCCGTTGAGGCAGAGCAGACCGAAGCCGCAGAAGAGCAGAAAAAGTTTCAGCAGAATCATTTTGCCGTGCCCTCCCCGAGCTCGCTGCCCGGCGGCATCTTCCGGCAGATCAGCATGCAGTAGATCACGCCAAAGAGGAGTCCGCCGCCGATCAGCCAGCCCGGATTGATGTGCCCGACCAGAATCAGCAGAAGACAGGCGAAGAAGAGCGCCTTCTGCACCGGACTGCCCACCGACCCGCGCCAGATGCGGAGCATCGCCACAAACGTGAGCGCGGTCATCGCGGTCCGCACCCCGGCGAACGCCCCGGCCAGCAGCGGGTGCCCGATCGGAATGAGGTCAAACCCCATCGCCACGAAGCTGATTACCAGAAACGAGGGGGTCGCCACCCCGGTGAGCGCGGCGAACGCCCCGGCAAACCCGGCCACCCGGAATCCGGCGTAGATCGCGACGTTCCCCGCCGTCAGCCCCGGCACCACCTGAATCAAGGCGAGCATGTCGGAGAGTTCGCCGTCGCGGAGCCAGTGGTACTTGCGCACGAACACCTCCTCCGCCACCAGCAGGATGGCGAATCCGCCGCCCACCACGAAGAGCGCGATTTTGAAGAACTCCCAGAAAAGCACCCAGCAGAGCTTCCCCCGGGAGGCGGCGGGAAGAGGCGGCTCCGGCGTCTGAATCGTTGTTTCCATCGTTCCGTATCCATCAAAAAAAAAATTCCGGGCGGCTCCGGAACGCTGCCGGAATCCACCGCGGGGTCAATGCAGATCATTCATTGATAAAAATTACCACAACTTCCCCGGTTTGTCAACCGCGCGGCAACTGTTCTCCGGGAAAACCGCCCCCCTTCCCCGCCTTGACACCGAGGTACAGCGGCGCTATATTCTACAGAAAATCAACATCATGACCGTCACCTGACACGAAGGAATCCGGAATCTGTCATCATGAACGCAAAAAAACTGTACGTCATCGCCAACTCCCACATGGACCCCATCTGGCTCTGGCGGCTCCGCGAAGGCCGTTCCACCTGGCTGAACACCTGCCGCTCGGTCGTGCGGATGCTGAAGGAATACCCGTTCCTCAAGTTCTGCCGTTCGTCGAGCAGCTGCTACGAGTGGATCGAAGCGTGCGACCCGGCGCTCTTCGCCGGAATCCGGGAACTGGTTGACGCGGGGCGCTGGGAGCTGGTCGGCGGCTGGGTCGAGCAGTCCGACACCATCATCACGCCGGGCGAAGTTCTGTTCCGGCAGGCGGAGTTCGGGAAACGCTACTTCCGCGAGAGGTTCGGCAAAGAGGTCCGCATCGGCTACAGCGTCGACTCCTTCGGCCAGAACGCCGGGCTGCCGAAGATTCTGAATGCAACCGGCTTCGACCGCTACGTCTTCATGCGCCCGATGGCGGAGGAGAAGAGCATGCCCTACCTCTTCCGCTGGCGCGGCGACGACGGCAGCGAGGTGGTCACGCTGCGCATCCGGCAGGCCTACTGCACCCTGCCCGGCTGGAAGGAGAAACAGGAGCTCTTCGACTGGATCGATCGGCTCTTCGCCGAGGGCGACGAGCACCAGACCTTCTTCTTCGGCGTCGGCGACCACGGCGGCGGCATCTACGAAAAACAGTTGAACTGGCTGCTCGAAGCCGCAGAAACCCGCGCCATCGAATTCTCCACGCTGGAACACTATTTCGACGTGATCGAGACGATGGATCTGCCGGTCTGCGAAGGCGAGCTCACCCACCACTCCCCGGGCTGTTATTCCGCGATTTCGGCGGTCAAACAGCAGCTTGCCTCCGCGGAGCGCGCTCTCTTCAAGGCGGAAAAACTGGTCCTGGAATCCCCCGGACCCGATGCCGAAGCCGACAAAAAGCGGCTCGACGACGCCTGGAATCAGTTTCTCTTCAACTATTTCCACGACGTCTACCCCGGCACCGCCGTAAAGAAGGCGTTCGAAGGCGAAGTGCGCGACCTCACCGGATACACCCGGTGGATCGCCTCCTCCATTCTGGAAAAACGGCTCGGCCGCTACGCCGCCCGGGCAAAGAGCGACTTTCTGACCGAAGGCGGCGTTCTGCTCTGGAACCCGCTCCCGGTACCGGTGCGGGCGCTCTTCCAGTTCGACACCTTCGCCGACCCGAACTGCAACGGGAAACACTTCAACGCATTGCTCGACGGCGACGGCGCGGTCGTTCCGCTTCAATTTCTCCGGGCCGCCACCCCCTACGGCCCGAACAACGCCTGGGGGCGGGCCACGGCGGTGGTGGATCTCCCGCCCTCCGGGTTGCGGATTTTCGCCTATTCCCATGAGGCAAATTCCCCTGCCGCGCTCGGCTTCGAGCGTCAGAAAGCGGCCTTTGCCCGCATCGCCTTCCCGATCCTCGCCGATGTCGGCGACACCTGGGGGCACGGTCTTGCCCGCCTCGGGGAAACCATCGGCGAGGCGGAGCGGATCTGTTTCGAGGAGATCGACAACGGTCCGGCGGCCAGCTGTCTGCGCGGCCGCTACCGCTGGAAGCAATCGGAATTCCAACTGGACCTCTTCGCCTTTGCGGGCATTCCGGAGCTCTTCGCCCGCTGGCGCGCCGAATGGCACGAAAAGGATGACACGGTCAAATTCTGCTGGCGGACCGGGATCGACGGCGGCGAACTTCTCTCCGGTCAGGCCGCCGCCCTGCTCTCCCGCACGCCGGATGCGTGTGAACAGCCGTTCATCGACTTCGTCGCCGCCGCGGGGAGCGACGGGAAAACCTCCGGCATCCTCGCGGAGGCCCTGCACAGCTACGACTCCTTCGGCAGCGGGGAGTTGCGGCTCACGCTGCTGCGGCCGGTCTGCTATGCGGAGCATCTCCCCCACCGCCCCCACGGCGATGAAGGGTACGCCGATCTCGGCGAAGTGGAGCAGGAGTTCTGGATCTGCGACGGCCGCCCCGCGACGGAACTGCCCGTCACCGCCCGCGAACGGCTCTGGGGAGCCGAACATCTGGAGATCACCGCCGCTTCCGACGGGGCGGAGCTTCTGCGCACCGTCTGGAGCGTCGAGCCGCCCGAAGTGATTGCGCTCTGCCAGAACAGCCGGGTGTTCCGGCTCTGGAACAGCGCCGCCGAACCGAAGAAGTTCCGGCTCCGGCGCGACGGAGCGGAGTTCGCTTCGGGCACTCTCGCACCGGCGGAAATCCGCACCCTCCCGGCCCGCTGAATTCAGTCGGGAGCCGCCCTTCCCCCCAAAAAACATAAACCTGACTCCGGCATTTTTCACCGGAGTCAGGTTTTGAATTGCCCTTTTTTGGCGTCCAGGCCGGAGACCGCGTCACTCGCCGCGTTTGGCACGCTTTTCCGCGCGCTTCTCCTTCAGGGTCTTGGCCGGCGCCTTCTTGGTCTCCTTCTTGACGTCGTGACTCTTGCTCATCGTATCGCCCTCCTTGCTGTTGAACGGAAGATCTCCTATTTAAGATACCCCTTCCCGGGCCAAAGTCAAGGACCGCCCGGGAAATCTCACCGTCTCCGTCACACCTCCCAGACGTCGGTGCGGAAGGAGCTTGCGGGCAACCCCGCGCTGTTGTAGAGATTCGCCTCCTCCGGATTGTCCGCCCACGCATACCGGACCGCCACCGGAAGCGGCACCTCCGGCGAGGAGACCAGCACCGTATTCTCGCAGATCACTGCGGAGGCCGGATGGAACTTCCGGAAACGGTCCGCAATGTAGAAGCCCGCCAGCTCCCGGCCGTGCGCGGTCAACCCGGCTCCGCAGTGGTCGAAGTAGAGCCGGATGGCACTCCCCTCGATCGCCATCTCCCGGAACACCGGCCCGGAACCGACCACCGGACGGCTGTACGCCTGCTCCAGCGCCGCCAGCGCCAGACGCTCCCCCACCTCCTGTTTGCGGTGCGGATGGATGTCAGTGGCGTCCCCCAGGTCGATGGCGGAGGCGGTGAGATTGCCGCTCGAAACCGCCGCCAGAGCCTGCGCTTCGCGAATCCGGGGCCACTCCGCCTCCTGCTGGTAGGAGCCCGGCGTACGGAATCCCGCCAGAATCACCTGCAGGAAGGGGAACCTTCCCTGCCCCCAGCGGAACCGCCAGTCGGCAATCAGATCCTCCATCAACCGCCGGTACCGTTGCGGCGCCTGCTGGTTGGATTCGCCCTGGTACCAGATCACGCCGCGCATCGCCATCGGAATCAGCGGCCGGATCATGTTGTCGAACAGCATGCCGTAGCTGTTCGGATTCCCGGTCCCCATGATCGAGATGCGGTCGCACATGCAACCGATGTTCGATTCGACCGCATACCGCCACGCGCCGGAGAGCGAAAGCGCCGAGCCCGTTCCATCCGCCGGGGCAAGGTGCATCTGCTCCGCCGGACCGATCAGGCCGCCGTCGTAGAGGAACGAATAGTTCCGGACGGCGATGACGCACCGGCCCGCATGCACCCGTTCCCCCGGAATCCGGTAGTTGCGCGGCTGGTTCCAGTGGACCGTCTCCAGCCCCTCGCCGGTCCGCCCCGCCTCGACACCGTCGAACCAGGTCACGTCATGCTTGTCCACAGCGCCGATCGACAGACAGAGGTCACGCCCCGCCCAGTCGGGCGGAATCTCCACCTCCCGGCGGAACCAGATGATGCCGTTGAAACGGATTCCGATCTCCTGCCAGGAACGCGGCAACTGCACCACCTCCCAGTCGGAATCGTCAAAATCAGGGGCAAACCAGCCTTCCTGAACGCCCCGTTCCGAAAGCGGCGGCAGAAGCGGCTCCAGACGGTGGTTGATCGACAGGTTCTCACGGAACGGTATCGCCAGCTCCTCGGGGGAAAGACGTTCCCAGAAATCGGGGCGGCCGACCTCAAGTTCATACCGTGCCACATCCGCGGCGAAATCCGGATTTTCCATCAGCATCTCCCGGCTGGTCCATGCCTCCGCAATCGTGCCGCCCCAGTTGGAAACCACCACGCCGACCGGAACATTCAGCTCACGATGGAGTTTCCGGCCGAAAAACAGCCCCACCGCCGACCAGCTGTCGACCTGTTCCGGCAGATGCACCTGCCACGCGCCGCCGGCATCCAGCGGCGGCGCGATCTGCGCGTTGCGCTCCACGGTGAACATCCGCAAGGGAATCGACGGCGAACACTCCTTCCGGATCGACTCGATCCGCGAAGTGAGCCCCCCGGCGCAGAACTCCATGTTGGATTGTCCGCTCGCCACCCACACCTCGCCGATCAGAAGATCGGAGGAAACCACCGTTTCCCCGGTCTCCTTCACCTCGACCACAAGTTTGTGCGGGCCGCCTGCCGGCAGCGCCGGGAAACGGAGCGTGAAGCGGCCGTCTCCTCCAGCCCGGGACGCGGCGGACACCGTCCCCAGTTGCCCCTTCACCATGGCGAAAGGATCGCACCAGCCCCATACCACGATCGTGCGGTTGCGCTGCAGCACCGCATGGTCTCCGAACAGATTGGATAATTTCAGCATGAAAACAAACTCCATGATTGAAAAAAAGCACCGGCCGTTCCGGGCCGGCAGACAGACACTTCATTAAAAGTATAATATCCTCGTAAAAAAGCAAGCTTCCGATTTGTAAAAATGAAATAATAATCTATTGTATAAGATCATATTTTCAATCAATCATACGACAGCTCCGGAAAAACCATGCGGCACTGGAAAATCGATACTGTTCTGCAACTGCTCAAAGACGCGGGCGGAATTGCGCTCGCCGCCAGTGCCGACCCCGGAATCGAGCTGAAATCCGACCAAACGGTCGTCACCCGCGCCGACCGGGCCATCGAGCAGATGTTCGCGGACAGATTCGACCGCCCCGCCGAAGGGTGCTTCATGATCGGCGAAGAGAGCGTCGCCACGAAACCGGAATCCTATCTGGACGACGCCTTCCGGAGCCTCTGCTACGTGATCGATCCGATCGACGGAACCGCACCCTACTCCGCCCATGTGCCGCTCTGGGGAGTCTCCATCGGCCGAATGGAGAACGGGGCGCTCACCGAAGGCGCCATCTACATGCCGGTCGATGACGAAGCGCTCTTCACCTGCCGCGGAGAACTCTTCTCGGCCCGCGCACTCCAGAGCGGCGCCCCGGTGGTGGAGCCGTTCCAGCCCCGGCGGATGGCGCTCACACCGGCCGGACACATCTGCATCCCGCAGCAGGGCGCAAAACAATGGCGGTTCGACCTGCCCAACCAGGTTTTCGCCTGGAGCACCTGCGTCGGCTGTTATTATGCGCTGCTGAAAGGACGGATCCTCGCCTATATATTGAGCTGCAAACTGTGGGACCTCGCCGGCGGTCTGCCGATCGCGCGGGCCGCGGGGTTCGTCAACCGCTTTGCCGACGGGCGGGAGCTCGATCTTGCAATCACCGCCTCCGGGAACTTCCATCTCGAGCCCGGGCCGATGCGCTGGCGGCTGAAGGCTCCGGTTGTGGCGGCTCCCGACCGGGAAACGGCAGAATATGTCTGGAGCCATATCCGACAGGAGTGAACGATATCATGGAATCGCGCAGAAAAAAACATCCCGCCGCACCGTCGGCACTCTTTTTAGTCAGCCTCGGCTGCTCCAAGAATCTCGTCGACACCGAAGTGATCGCGGGGACACTGCTCAGTGCGGGGCGCACCCTGGCGTTCGATCCGGAAGAGGCCGATCTGTATGTGATCAACACCTGCGCCTTCCTCCCCGCCGCGCGGGAAGAGGCGTTTGCGGCAATCCGCGAGGGGATCGAGTGGAAACGCGCCGCCGAAGGCCGCCGTCTGGTGGTCTCCGGCTGCCTCACGGAATGGGATAAAACAGGCGAAGTTCGGAAGAACTTCCCCGAAGTGGACCTCTGGACGGGCGTCAACCAGACGGCGAAACTCGCCGAACTGCTCGACAGCGACGCCGCCCCCGCGCCCGCCGGGGCTCCGTGCTACCTGTATGATGAAACCACTCCGCGGCTGCAGCTCACGCTGCCGCATCTGGCCTATCTCAAAATCGCCGACGGCTGCAACAACCGCTGCACCTACTGCAGCATTCCGGGAATCCGGGGCACGCTCCGGAGCCGTTCGATCGCCTCGGTGACGGAGGAGGCGAGAAACCTGATCCGAGGCGGCGTGCGCGAACTGCTGGTGATCGCGCAGGACATCACCGCCTTCGGCATGGACCGCCCGGAATCGGGGGAGAATCTTCAGCTCCTGCTGGAGGCGCTGAACAATCTCGACGGCGATTTCGTCATCCGGCTGCTCTACACGCACCCGGCCCACTACACCCCGGGGCTGATCGACTTTCTGGCGCGGCCGGACACGAAGGTGCTGCCTTACCTCGACATTCCATTGCAGCACATTTCCGACCGGATTCTGCGGGCGATGAACCGTCATGTGACCCGGGAGGAGATCGAGACACTGCTCGCGACACTGCGGCGGCGGATTCCGGATCTGACGTTGCGCACGACCTTCATCACCGGCTTCCCGGGGGAAAGCGAGGAGGAGTTTGAAGAGCTTCAGGCGTTCGCCCGGAAGTTCCGGTTCGAACGGTGCGGCGTCTTCCCCTACTCGGCCGAGCCGGGAACACCGGCGGCGAAACTGCCCGGGCAGATCCCGCAGGAGCTCGCCGAAGCGCGGGCGACGAAGCTGATGAAACAGCAGCTCGCGCGGATGAAGCGGGCGAACAAGGCGCTGGAAGGAAAGGAATTTCGAGTTCTGATCGACGAAATCGACGGCCACGTGGCAATCGCCCGCGGCCCGATGGATGCGCCGGAAATCGACAACGTCATTGCGATACCGAAACCGGCCCGGCTCCGCGAAGGAGAGTTCTGCCAGGTCAGAATCATCGGAACCGATGGGTACGATCTCATCGCCGAACCGGTTCACTCAGCGAAAAAGGGGGCGAAACATGCGTAAAAACCTGCCGAACATACTAACCGTCAGCCGCATTGTCATGGTGATGATCTTCGTGGTGCTGGCGACGCTGGCGAATCACGCCTATCTCTCGGAGGAGTGGATTTTCCCGCTGCGTCTGGGGGCGTATATTCTGGCGATTCTGGCCGGAACCACCGACCTTCTGGATGGACATCTGGCGCGGCGCTGGAATCAGATCACCGATTTCGGCGCGCTGATGGACCCGCTGGCGGACAAAATCTTCGTGACGGCGACGATGCTGATCGCGGTGGAATACCGGCTGATGCCGGCGTGGATTGCCGTTGCGGTGCTCTGCCGGGAGTTCATGGTGACGGGTCTGCGGACGCTGGCGGCCAAAAAGCAGGTGGTGATTTCAGCGGACCGGTGGGGGAAGCTGAAGACGGCGCTTCAGATGGTGATGCTGGCGATTGCGGGAGCGTCGTGGGTGTGGGAGTTCGATCTTCACAGTGCGAAGTGGTTCGGGGTGCGGCTCTGGTACGTCTGGATCGCCTACCTCTGCGGAATCGTACTGGTGACGGTGCTTTCCGGACTCGGGTATTTTATCCGTTACCGGGATCTGTTCCTGCACACAGGTGATGATAAAAGTGAAAAATAGCGTCATTGGCGCTTGATTTTCGCAAATCAGGAACTATATTTAGAAAATCATCCCGGAGAGATGGTCGAGTGGTCGAAGGCGCCACATTGGAAATGTGGTTAGGGGCAACTCTACGTGGGTTCGAATCCCACTCTCTCCGCCATTTTTTTTGTCTTTTTTCTTTTCCCTCATGTGACAGACGGAGGAGAATGTTGTCCTGCTCTCCCCTCCCGCACTCTTTTCCTGCGGAAACCTTCCCCGTCCCCGGTGCACAGATTTCCCCGGGATGCACCGCGTCGGCAGAAGAGCCGCGACAGGCCTTTCAACTGCCGCAATAAGAACGAGCTTCGTTCTGAATCTCCCCCCGTTTCCCGCTCGAAAAACAGCTTTGCCGACAACCAGAACTCCCTTGCCCATCCGGCATGGAGTTACGATGACAAACGGAAAAATATATGGTTTTCCTCCCCTGACTGCTGTGTCAACAGTATAAAAAAAATATATTATCTTTATAAATGATATATTGCAAATCGTTTGGATTTTCGGTATACTTTTAGGTATGAAAAAGAAAAAAGAGCTCGTTTCCCCGGCCGGCCGGGAAGCGGCAACCAGGAAAAGAGCAGACAGGAAATTCACTGAAATCGGACGAAAAACAGAGTCATTCGTCATCAAATCATTTTGATACTCTCTCAAACACAGGAGGATTTCATGAATAAAAAGTGGAAAGTTGCAGTGGTGGGAGCCGGCAACTTCAGCGGGGCGTACTTCGACAACATCGAACAGTGTGCTGATGCGAAATGCGTCGCGGTGTGCGATCAGGACAGACAGCGGCGGGAGGCGGCGCAGCGGCGCTACAACCTCCCCGAAGCCTACGCCAGCGTGAGCGAATTGCTTGAGAAATGCGAATTCGACATCGCGATCGACGCCGCGAGCATTCCGGCGCACCACGAGATCAACATGGCGCTCCTCGATGCGGGCAAGCACCTCATCACTCAGAAGCCGGCGGCCGTCACCGTCGAGGAGGTGACCGAACAGATTGAACTTGCCAGACGGCGCGGCGTCAAGTTCGCCTGCGTGCCGGTGCACTCGCTGGCTCCCCGGATGAAGCTGGCGCGGGAGCTGATCCGAAACGGCGCCATCGGGCAGCTGGTTTCCGCCAAGTGCGTCTCCGCCCACGGCGGACCGGAATATTTTCAGAACCGTCAGGCGGATCCGCAGTGGTTCTTCGAACCGGGCTCCGGCGCGCTCTACGATATGGGAATTCATGCAGTGGACAAGATCGTGACCATCATGGGGCCGGCGAAGCGGGTCAGCGCCATGGGGGCGATCGCGCTCAAACATCGCGTCGTGCGTTCCGGCGCCTTCGACGGCAAGGTGCTCCAGTCGGATAAACTGCCGGACACCTGGTTCGTCACGCTGGATTTCGGCAACGACCGGCTCGGCTGCATCGACACCGGCTACACCCATGTCGCCACGCGCTGTCCGCAGATGGAGATCTACGGTTCGCACGGCACGATCACGCTGGACGCCAGCCGCGCCACGCCGGAGCTCTATCTGGATTCCCCGTCGCTCGGAGTACGCGGTTGGACCGAGTTGCAAGCGGTGGAAGTATCGCCGAAGAACTCCTCGGACTGCAGCTGCCTCACCGATCTGGTCCGGGCGATTGAAACCGATACCGAGCCGGAACTCTCCGGGGTCCGAGCCCGGCACATCGTCGAAATTCTCAACGCAATCGACGAATCCGCCGCCACCGGCCGGATTGTAGAACTCAAGACCACCTTTTAAACAGGAAGTTTTTGAAAATGAAGAAATTGAAAGTCGCCGTCGCCGGGATCGCCCACGTCCACGCCCCCGGCTTCGTGGAGATGTTCCGCAAATATCCGGAGGAGGCGGAGGTCATCGGATTCGCCGACGTGCCCGATCCGTCGGGCCATCCGGAAGAGTCGCTCGAAGCCCGGATTGCCCGGAACATGCACCTGGCAGATCTGCCGGAGTGCTTCGCCTCCGTCGACGAAATGCTGGACCAAAAACCGGATATCGTCTGCATCGGCTCCGACATCGCCGATCACCCGATGCTGGCACAGAAGTGTCTCGCCCGCGGCATCTACACCGTCATTGAAAAACCGCTGGCCGCCTCCGGCGACGACGCGGCGGTGATTGCGGCCGCGGCGGAGAAGTGCCCCGACCATCTCTTCGTCAACTGGCCGGTCGCCTGGTTCCCCACCTACCGAAAAGGACAGGAGCTGGCACGCGTCGGCGCGGTCGGCAGAATTCTGCGCATGGTCTATCGGACCCCCTCCACCCGCGGCCCTTACGGCAACAAACCGGTGACGGAGAGCGCCCGGGAGGGTGCGTGGTGCTTCCGGCACGACCGGGGCGGCGGCTCCATCATCGACTACGCCGGGTACGGCTGCTTCCTCGCCGCCTGGTTCCTCGGGGCGGCGCCGCAGTCGGTCTTCGGCATCAAAAAGAACTTTCTGATTCCCTTCTCCGACACCGAGGATTACGCGGAGCTGATCCTCGATTACGGAGATAAAATCGCGGTGGCGGAAGGCTCATGGTCCACCTTCTCCAGCGGAGAAATTCCGACCGGTCCGGTCGTGTACGGCGAGAACGGCACGATCGTATGCGACCGTTTCGCGCCGGAGGTCAAGGTGTACCGCCGCTACAAGGCATATGTCCCCTGCGAACCGCCGGATGAACTGTACCGCCCGCTGCCGCTGACCGGACGGGATGACCTCGCCGGGCACCTCATCGATTTCATCCGGCACGGAATCCCGGTTCCGGAGACGATGACCTTCGAACTGAACCGGATGGCCCAGCTGGCGCTCTCCGCAGGAATCCTCTCCTGCCGGAC
>ENA-UEQW01001376-UEQW01001376.1-human-gut-metagenome-genome-assembly--contig:-NODE-1376-length-20136-cov-8.650830_pt1 | contig 20136 bp, 15 predicted proteins | sample MGYA00242947_ERZ507947 | MGnify/ENA primary metagenome ERZ507947 (study PRJEB26167, sample SAMN06115421) | human gut metagenome | host: Homo sapiens | place: China:Guizhou | collected 2015-03-17... | reverse complement strand
TCCTGTGTCCCATCTTTACCCACACGTACCACTAGCACCTCTTCCGGTTGGAGATTTTTAAGAGGAAACTCAAATTTCCCATTCTCAACAACGGCTGAATCACATGGTATCTCACTCCCCATCAACAAGTAGAGTTTCTCTCCATTCCTTGCTGGTGAACATTCACCTTTTAATGTCATTTTTCTATTCTGTGCAAACAAGGCTATACTTCCGCATAACACAAATACTAACAACACTATTCTTTTCATCATCTTATTATTTATTTCAATTTACTTTTTCATTGACTTCTACCATGTTTCTTCCACCGGAAACATACACATATTTTTCGTTACATACCTGTTGCTTGAAACTTTCTTGATTCCCCTCGTAAACTGGATAAGGCCCTACGTAAGAAGGTTTCGATGAACTTGTTTCCCCAACTTTTGTCACTCCTTTAGGAAATTCGGAATCAACCGTTGTTGAAATAAATCTGATCTTCAATAGAGTATCATATTTTATCGGTAGCGCAATCATGCTACCGATAAAATATTCAGCTAATATACTTTAAGTACTACATCATAAATTCTATCAAATCCTGAATAACTTTTCACAGACTTAGCCCTCCCAGAGGTCGGATCTAATTCCAAGCTATACAATTTACCAGACCCTATCGTTCCACCATACGTTCCTATTACCATTTCCACATTAGACATGTAATAGTCCGTTAATATTGCCGGTTTCAATATCTTCATCATCGTTATTTCACCCTCAAAAATTATTGGATCGTTATTTGTCATCTTCAATGTTTCCGGTATAATTTTCTGACCAGCATCCACAGAAAATTGCTTCACCTCGTTAGCTGTGGCATAATATGCCATATTTATTTGCGCAGTTCCGAAAGCCCAGTTTACCACATCTCCATTTTGGACCTCCGGTAAATGCATCAAATCATACCTATATACAGGGACTTGATCATAACTTGCCGCATTCCAATCCATTTCTGCAATGAAATAATTTCCATTATCTTCCTTCATCACAGCAAGCATTCCATAACGTCCTCCTGCATCCATGTAAACAAAATCCGCTTTCATATCACCGGGATTGAAAACACCACTATCGGCATTCATAATAGTCCAATTATCAAAATTGAACAAGTTCTGCAAAATCATAAAAGCACGTTTATTCTTTTCAAAGAACATCCCCGTATTATTCAATAAACTCCCTGATGGGAAAAAAATTTGAGGATAAAAATCATAACCATATACATCCTTTTCATAAACAGGTGTTGTAAATGGATATGTATAAGCTTGTCGAGTAAAAATATCCCCATCATCAAAAACATATACATTATAATCCTTTACACAAAATCCCTGTGGTATGCCTCGATTCAAATTTCCAACAAATAAATCATTCCATTCATCTATTTTCAGCATTGTTTTGCTTTCTGTTACAGCAGAACTCTCATCTGTCAAGGCAATAATAACAACATTATCCATATAATCCTGCGACAGATAAGTTTGTATAATACTTATCCCCTTCCCATCAATCTTTGCCCCACCATTTTGCTCGGAATAATAACAAGGTAAAATTTGTTCTACGAAAGTTCCCGATGGAGGTGCCAATTGAAACTCTTTTGCTGCAACAATTCCAATGTCAGAAGCATTCCCATCTCCATGAAGCACCATAGCCCCCAAAACACTGGCTTGCGCTATCAATTTTACATCCACTTCATTGGAATAAAAATGACGCCCACTACTAACTTGCGTTACGTTAAGACGTAATTTATACGAACCTTCAGTAGGAAATATTCTACCCATTGTACACACGTAATCTAAATCCCGTTCTTGAAAAACGGATATATATTGATTCCACCATGTATCTAATGTATCCGTCAAAAATTCCCAATCATATCGCAAATCAACTTCCGGAATAACCGTATTAATAGTTGGGGTAATTTTCAAACTTTCGCCAAAAGACAAACAATAAGCCTCGTCCGGCAACGCAACTTCAACATCGGCTAAATCCCGATAATTGTAATTACCTTTATCTTCATAACTTTACATTTTAAATCATTCATACCGGGAATAATCTACAGAATAAGCCGGAGCAAGTTGCATGTATTTCCCATCCGAATCCACTTCCGGTGTATCGGCATCCGCTTGTTCCTGCAGATATTTTTGAACGGCAATGGCAAAAAAGCTCAAACGTCCAAGAGTCACTTTCGCCCCCGCCAATCCTGCATCGTCCCAATCCTCATCACTCAGCCCACAAACAGCATTAACCACAAGATATTTTTTCGACGTCCACTCACCTAGATATTTTTTCCCCTGCCTATTCCAGTACCTCGGTTCTGAGTACATCTCACTCAATGAAAATGCGAACAAATCACCGCGGATTTGCACTCCTTTAGCCGCATAAGCATTCGTATTTTTATACTCCGGGAAATGACATTTAAAATGCTCGTTATCCTTCAAACGTAAAGCCAAACGAATGGTCTTTTCCAACAAATCGTCTGTTCGAAAAAAACGGATCTGAACTTCCGCGGAACTTTTCCCCGCGGGGATAACCATCGTATCGAAAGCCACCTCGTAATGCTTCCCTTCCACGGCTGTCGTTCCTTCTTGATCAATCTCTACCTTAAAAGGTCTGTCGTAATCCACAACCTTACCCATTGTCCGAACCGTGGTTGAAAGCACCTCACTCTTAGCCGATGCCTCCACGGCCAAGAACGAATACGATAATGAATCCGAATAAAATTCCGTGGTGGTACCGTAATAAGAACTCGACACTCGTTGAAAATAAATCCCGGTGTCATCCGTGGTAAATGTCGGTATTTCTTTCTTTTCACAAGCCCCTAAAAGCCCCCCAAAGGCTAAAACCAATAATATATTTCTCCATTTCATAACTTTACTATTTTAACGATTTTCAATTTCCCCGGAAGGCATAGGCAACACGTAATTTTCCTCCTTCGCCTCATACGTGTTCAAATCGTACCCGTTTTCACTAGGAATGATGTTACCGAATAAACGTTTATACAAGAAAAAAATCTGTCCCTCACCGAGGAACTCGCGCAAATATTCCACGCGTAGGCGAGTCATAAAATCCTCTTCCGAAATAACAGGCGAAACGGGCAACCCTCTTCGACCACGTATCTCGTTCAACCACCCGTATTTATCCTCCAACACGGGTTCACATTCCGCCGCGATATAATACACCTCGCTCAAACGAATCAAAGACATGAAAATAGCATAAAAGTATTCAGAATCAGTTTCCCCGCTCGGTTTATCTATATCTTTATATTTGATAAGCATATGTCCGGTCTCACCCACACCGGAAGACACCTGCCACCACGTTTGGAAACGATAATCTTGCGTTTCACTGGCAAACAGGTTAGTACTCACAAAATCTTTTCGGGGATGCAAGTAATTATTTCCAGCCGAACTGGAGCTGAAATAACTGTTATAAACAGCAACACGATCCTTTTTATAAATTCCTGCTAACACTTCTGTAGAGAACACCCGGTCAGGATTTCTTTGATTGGCGAGAAGTTTAGTCGGATCAACGGCCGGAAAATACTCATTCACTTTAGGATCTGTCAACAGTTTTTTGGCCACGTCCAAAGCTCTCGCTTGCTCTCCCGCGTAGAGGTACACCCTCGCTTTCAACGCGAGAACAGCATAATAATTCATCCGCAATTGGCGATAACGCAGGTAAACATCCTGTCCGTCTTCAAGAGAAGCCATCGGACCACCCGCGATCACCGGGTCACTATTTGCCAATAAACTTTCAGCCTCGTTCAAATCACGCAAGATCTTTTCGTGAATCACTGAATCTGCTGTCAACAAAGGCAGCACTGACACCCTCGACGATTCATTGTACGGGATAGATTCCCCATCCGGATTCAATTTGTAGACAGGCCCGAACAATCGCAACATATCAAAATGCAAGAAAGCACGTACTGCCAACATTTCCCCCTTTAACATCCGCCTTTCTTGTTCCGGCAACACACCTACACTACCGTCTATATTCTCCAATACCACGTTACAATTCAATATCGTGTTGTAGGCCGCCGTCCACGTGCTGGACAACTCCTTCTCCACCGAATTATCCGTGTAAGCAAACGTGCTTAATGCAGTCAAATATGTATTGGCCAATAGAGGCTGGTAACGCTTTGAGATCACGTCCACTAATTCAAAAGAGAGGTTTTTACCGTATAGGGCCGAAGCCGCTATTTTATTGTATATACCGTTCACCGCCATGTAATACCCTCCCCTCGTGGCAAACAATTGTTTCTCCGATTGCTTGTCTTGAGGTTGCACGTCCAAAAAATCAGCACACCCGGCAAAACCCGTCAACATCATTCCGAACAATATAATATCTCGTAATTTCATACTCATCAACTATTAAAAATTAAACGAAATTCCCGCCTCCATGCTTCTCGCGAAGGGGTATGATATTCCTCTCTCCGACCTAACCGTTGAGGCACGGAACACATCACGCATGGACCACTGCAATTTTAAACTGCTTAATCCCAGTTTTTTGATCCATCCGTCATAAAATTCGTATCCCACGTATATTGACTCCAATGATAACACGTTCTCCCTTTGCACAAAACGAGAGGACATCGGAGTAGTCTCCGCGCTGGCAATATCCTTAAAACGCACGACATCACCCTCCTTCTGCCAACGCTCGTACAATGCACGCCGATCCTGGTTCTTATTCAAGTCACTCCGGGAAATATTCTCCACTTTGCTATACAACGCCTCGTTGAACACGTCTGCTCCCATCTGGTAACGGAAATTCAAGTTCACAGAAAATCCCTTCCAGTTCAACGAAGTTCCAAGAATCCCCTCCACGTCAGGCCGGGTATTCCCACAAATCACCTCTTCATCGTAAGAGAAATCGTATGTATAACTCCCGTCCTTGGCATAAAACAACTCCTTACCGTTCGAGGGGTCAATCCCCACCGATTTCACAGCCCAGATATCATCCGGATCCGCCCCGTCGTAATACCTCTGCGTATTCCGTCCTTTACCACTGGCATTCAAAGTCGAAAGTTTGTTGCCGATGTTATCTATCCGAGTTTTTTGAGTCCTCAAATTTCCCCGAATCATCCACAAAAAGCGATCTTCAAAATTCTGAAAAATATAATAAGTCACCGATACCGTAAAGCCTTGTGAAATTTGTTCCCCGGCATTTGTCATATACATCGATGTACCCGAAGATAACGGAACGCTCACTTTGATTAACAAAGGATCTGTAACTTTGTAATAGTAATCCGCTGTTAGTGAAAACCGCTTGTTGAACAACGTCACGTCCAAGCCGATATTCTTGTCCATCGTGATTTGCCATTCTAAGTCCGGGTTGCCGATCTGTGACAACATGGCTCCCTGCCCGAAATAATTCATCGAGCCATACTGAAATGAATAAGTTAACAACGATTGCGCAGAGTCAAAATTCTGGTTCCCGGGATTTCCTACCGAAGCTCTCAATTTCAACAAGTCAATCCATCCCACGTGATCCATGATAAACTTCTCCTTGTGCAAGTTCCATCCCAATCCCACCGACCATGTCGTGTTATATTTCCGGGAGGTACCGAAAACCGAAGAGCCACTTGTTCGCAAGCTGAAGTCCATCAAATAACGATCATCAAACGAATACCCCGCGTTAAAATAACCGTTCAAAGAACGAGACTCAGATTCGTAATACGAAGGAGTCCCGTTTTCCGGATAGCCGTTCGCGAAAGAGGGGTAAGAAAAATCCCCATCCGGGAATCCCACTGCCGAATATCCCTGCGTGAGAGACTTGTTACTATATATATTTCCTCCCGCGATCAAATTAATCCGGTGTTTTCCCAACATCTTTGCATACGTGATACTCAATTCCCCTTCCACTCGATTCGTCCGGATATTTGAAGAACGAAACTCTCCTTTTTTAGTTGTTTCCATATTCTCGTAACGGGTATCGTTCCGGGAATAAAATCTCTCCGTGTCATCATTCCCATAGGTTAACCCCAAACGAGCTCGCATTCGCCATGCTATCGACGGGGAATACTCCGCGATAAAATAATTACTCAAGGCGAGATTTTTCCCCTCGTCCCGGCTATTTTGGCTTGCATTCCACAACGGGTTGGGAGCCTCAAAAAAGTCATTGTTTTCCAACCACTTCTCCACCGTCCCGTCTGGATTACGTTTTTTATAATACGGGTTCGCCTGCGCATACTCGTAAAAAGCCACGATCGGATTTTTATAATCTGTGGAAGAAAACGAGAACTTGTTCGAGAACTGGAATTTCGACACCCGGTAAATCAAATCGATATTACCGCTGATCACACTCCGGTCTGACTTTTCCATTACCCCGGAAATTCCGTTGTATCCCACTCCCAAACCAAACAAAAAATTCTCCTCTCCGCCCTGCACGTAAAGCGAGTGTTTCTGGTTCACACCCACCCGCAAAGGTTCCGCCAACCAGTACGTGTCCACCCCGCTCTCGATCTCCTTCAACTTCTCATTATATACTCCATCCAATTCGATCTCGTTTGTCGTACTTGACGGATTAAATCTTCCTGCCAGCCGTTCGAACTCCAACTTCTCCCTCGCGTTCATCAAGTTATAACTCGACAAATCCGGCATCGAGAGATTCAAGTTCCCCGTGTAACTCACCCGCAATTTACCCGCCTCCGGTTTCACCGTCTCCACCACGATCACCCCGTTGGCAGCCTTCGATCCGTAAATGGCCGTCGAGGCCGCGTCCTTCAATATCGTGATAGAGGCCACCCGGTTAATATCCAAATCGTTAATCGCCGCCAACGTCGACTCGAAACCATCCAGGATAAAAAGCGGCTGGTTCGGGTCTGCCTCCAACTGATCTCTCAATCCCGACATGCTCGACTTGCCACGGATCTCCATGTTCGGCAAACGGTTCGGGTCCGAACCAAACTGGTTATCCTCCAAGATAGCGAAAGCCGGGTCCAGCGTCTTCAACCCCTGCAGGATGTTCTGCGTTCCCATCGTTTTCAACTCCGCGGCGGAATAGGTGGAAGCCGATCCCGTGAAACTCTCCTTCTTTCGGGTAAAAATACCCGTCACCACCACGTCCTCCAGCCTCACGTCCTCATCCCGCAACACGATTGTCAACTCCTTCTGCTCCACGCCCGCCCTCAACCGGGGAATCCTCACGATCTCCGTTTTCATCCCGATAAAGGAAACCACCAGCGTGGCCGTGTCTGCCGGGATCAACAACTTGAACTTCCCGTCCACGTCCGTGGCTGTTCCCATCGATGTTCCTCCCAGGCGAACCGAAACTCCCGGAATGGGTTGCTTCTTCTCGTCTATCACCTTTCCCCTCACCTCCCGGTTCTCCACCCGGGTAGAATCCATCGTTCCGGCCCTCGTCAATAGCGGAAACCCCAACAATAAAATCATAAATAACCGGATTGTCTCGGTCACCGTCTTTCGATCCGACAGTAATTTTCGCTTAAAAACTTTCCTGTCATAAGTTTTTTTCATAACTTTGATTGTTAATTAATTGATAAAATTGATTCTCACAAGGGGGTGATATTCAACGTTTCTCAGGCATAGAATACACCCTCTATTTTATTTCCCTGTCTCTTTTTGTACCATATTTCGTATCTATTATTCCATTTTATTCTCTCATTTTAACCAAAACGGCTATAACTTTGTCATGACAACTATGACATACCCAAACACCACCTTGTCATTCAATACAAAGATTATATAAAAACTGATGAAGAAATACAAAGACCAGAACATTCCCAACTCACAACACAAATGTTCTTCACGTCAACCTCGCTACAAGTAAATGATGATATCTTTATTTCATCTCTTTAATACTAAAAATCAAAAGAGTTATTGAAGTCGGCTTCCCCTTTTACACGCAAAAATACAATTACGATTTACCTCCATAAGCTTTTTTGTTTAAGATTAGAGCGAAAAAAACGGTTCCGCCTGTCCCGTTGCATAACACCACTCAGAGGCTGTGGGTGCATTAACACTCCACACGGGGGTACGGAACCGCCGTATGGAGTTAACAAGCAAAAAAAATGCCTGCTACACTATGGCAGGATTCCCCACCTCTGAGTATATTATGCATTGCAAATATATAAACATTTTTACAAAAAACAAGTATCACCTCAAAAATTAACAATCAAAATTATCCAATGTAGCATATCTTACATTTACACCATCACGATACATCATCATCCACACCTAAAGAGCATATTTTTAAAGCTTTGAAGTGAAGGGTTGCATTGGCGAGTTGAATCTGCGTAATCTGAACAAATACTACTTTACAACGAAATATATTTTACGTGATTTCGATATGATTATACCGTTTGACCGATACCATCTTTATACTGAAAACTATAGGAAATCCTACCGAAATCCTAGGGAAATAATCCCGCTTAGTCGTTGCTCAGACGTTGTTCAGACGTTGCTCAGACGTTACGGGATAGTTCAGCTACGAGTAAACGTCGAATGATCTCTGAGTATGTGGTATTATTTGGGTTTATTTACTGCTTTATTTGGGTTAGAATTGAGTAATATCACGGGTATCTTTCTTGCACTTCTTTCTCTGGCATTGGCAAAACTATCAACAATTCCTTGTTTTCCACAAAGCCATTGGGTGAGACTTGATTCTGTCAACGATGTCCTTGTCTTCAAACAACAATTCTGGTACAAACGTTCTGTTGTTGAAATTTCTTACATATTCTTTTTCGGAATCTGTAAGAACCAGTAAACTCATAAGGAAATTTTTCACCTCCGTCTTGGCTTTCTCAAAGTCGAAATGCTCACTTCTTCGTAGCACAGGCAAAAGTTGCGAACGGATTTGTGGAAAGCGTATCTTGTCTATTTGTGGAAAATCGGCAAAATCTGTTGGCGTGTTGTTGTCTTTTCTGCTTGAACCAACGGTTAGATAAAAGACTGTTGCCTTTCTTAATAGTATTTGTTCATCATCAATTGCAAATAGTTGATGCTCCACCATATTATATACATCATAAATGTCACGTGCAGCACTTCTGCCAATAAGGGCATTTATCTTGGTGGCAAATAGTTCGATAGGTGATAGCGAACGCACTTTCACATCATTCAGGAATGGGATGACTACATGAGTTTCAATGGCTGGCAATATATGACAACGGTCAGAATAATTGATTTCAATCTTGATGCCGTCATTGTTGCCAGCAGCATTGGTGTAATGGAATACCCATGAGTCAAGGGTATGAGGATTTTTTGAGCCTGGGGCAAGATGATAGCTTTCCGTTTCCATATAGCGAAGTATCTCACTGTTCACTTCTTGGCGAATGGATAGCATCAACTCACGGTCGCAATCTACCGTAAAGTCTAAGTCAATATCTACAGACAATCTTGGCAACTGGAAAACTGTGAGATTGATGGCTGTACCACCTTTCAGCACCAAGGATTTCGACAATAATGGGTTATTATGAAAATAGTTGAGTATCTCCACAAGTCGCATAACCTTTTCGAGGTTGTCACGAATAAAGCCTTGTTCTTTGGCTACGATGTCAAGAACTTGTTTATTATATGAGTTCATATTCTTCTTTTGAGGTTAGTTCTTGTGGCACATACATACGCCATTTGCTTACAAAGGTATCCGAATCTTCATCATTGGTCAACCATTTTACGCTTTTAGTACCTTTTGTTCGGCATAGTTCAATAAGGGAGTCCGAGATGTTGGCTTGCTCCTTGATGCGCTCCAACAGATAGCCTGTCTTTTGGTATAGGAAAGTCTTGTCATTCTTTTCAAGATAATTGATGATTTTCTCTTCATCAAGCAGTACGATGGCTTCCATACAATGTAACAATTCCTCTATACCACCAGCTCGGTCAATGCGGTCGAAACAATCCAGCAATGTACTTTCTATATCTGTAACTCGCACGTATGGATTTCCTTTGGGAGTCATCACGCCAATGATTTCTTTTGTTTGACGACAATAAGTGTAATCGACATCTTCAAAGGAAAAGGAATTAAAACGTGACAGACTTTTCACAAATACCTCGTTGAAAGGTTGGTGTGCCAGCCCATGAAATTCCAATGCTGTATGATAGCTGATACAAGCCGTATGAGATAGATGACTCCCGATTTCGTATTTATCACAAACTGGTTGTTTCGATGCAATATCCACCATGCAATAGGTGTTGCGCCGTATAGACACAATCCACCCTTGCTGTTTGTATCTTGCAATCAACCCTTTCACAGACTTCAATTTACCATTTAAGACCTCTGAAAGCTCTTCTATGGTAAAAATCCGTAGCCTGTATAGTATGTTTAATTGCTCTATCATTGTTTCTAATTTGACGCAAAGATAGATAAATGTGCTTATTTACAAGAAAAATCAGAAACTTTTTATTGTTTTTTGTCTTTTGCTTGCAACTAATAGTCCGACATTGAAAGAGCTATTTCCCAATGAAGTAAGCTCTTTCGGGAGTAACCAAATTACGAAAAGTACCATTCCGTATCGTTGTTAGGAAACAATATACTACCTTTGTAACACAAACACAAAGAGTATGAATGAATTAAGAAATATGCGCCGCAAGCGCCAGCAACTACCAGAAGAAGAAACAATATATCTTCTTCGCCATGCGACATCAGGTGTACTGTCTCTACTTGATGAAAGTGGCTATCCATACGGAGTACCTATCAGCTATGTTTACGATGATAACAAATTGTACTTCCATTCAGCATTAAACGGGCATAAGATAGATGCGATACGCCATTCTGACAAAGCCTCATTCACTATTATATGCAAGGACGAGGTACATCCTGAAACATTCACCACTTACTTCCGCAGCGTGATTTGCTTTGGACATTTGCGAATCATTGATGACGCAACAGAAAAACTCAACGCATTGTATCTACTGGGCAAACGATACAACCCGAATGACGAGCAAGCGTTGGATACTGAAATACAGAGTAGTATTAATCGGGTGGCAGTTATAGAGTTTTCGATAGAACACCTCACAGGCAAGGAGGCAATCGAACTGACAAGGCAGAGAGAGGCCCAAAGACATCCTTGACTGCGATTGCTTTCAAACTCAAGTTTACAACACAACTGAACATCCACGATAGTAATATCAATAATTACGCCCCAATGTTAGCATACACCTACATCAACAAAGGAAACTTCAGACTTCAAGAGAAGCCACTTCCCCAAATAGCGGATTCACGAGATGCCATCGTGCGTGTCACGCTAAGCAGCATCTGTACCAGTGATTTACACATCAAACACGGGAGTGTACCCCGTGCCGTACCAGGTATTACCGTGGGGCACGAAATGGTAGGTGTCGTGGAACAAACGGGGACTAACGTCACGACCGTGAAACCTGGAGACCGAGTGATCATTAACGTGGAAACCTTTTGTGGAGAGTGCTTTTTCTGCAAGAAAGGATTCGTGAACAACTGCACCGATCCCAACGGGGGATGGGCATTGGGATGCCGCATTGACGGGGGACAGGCCGAGTACGTTCGTGTTCCCTATGCCGACAGTGGACTCAACCGCATCCCCGACACGGTGAGCGATGAACAAGCGCTTTTCGTGGGTGATGTACTTGCTACCGGATTTTGGGCCGCACGCATTTCGGAGATCGCAGAAGACGACACGGTACTCGTTATCGGGGCCGGGCCGACCGGAATATGTACCCTGCTTTGCGTGATGCTAAAGAAGCCAAAACGAATTATTGTCTGCGAAAAGTCTCCCGAAAGGATTCGGTTTGTCAGGGAACACTACCCCGAAGTACTAGTAACCGAACCGGAAAGATGCAAAGAGTTCGTCCTTGAGCATAGCGATCATGGAGGGGCCGACGTGGTACTAGAAGTTGCCGGGAGCGATGACACGTTCCGCATGGCATGGGAATGCGCCCGCCCCAACGCCGTGGTAACCGTGGTTGCCCTCTACGATAAACCGCAACTTTTACCGTTACCCGATATGTACGGCAAAAACCTCACGTTCAAGACCGGAGGTGTGGATGGTTGCGATTGTGCCGAAATCCTTCGCTTGATAGAAAAAGGCGAAATTGATACCACACCACTCATCACTCACCGTTTCCCGCTAAATGAAATCGAAGAGGCCTACCGCATTTTCGAAAACAAACTTGACGGGGTGATAAAGATTGCGATAACGGGGAAATAAACCCCAATGTGGTGGAAAAATACTATCTTTGTCATCATATTCAACTTATGACAAAAGAGTTAGACAAGGAATACAGGCGGTTATTACTGTCCCAACGAATTGACAGTGGGTCTTTGAATTATGACCTATTGCGACAACATATTGAAGTATTCTCTCGATCCGATGTGTTGCGGAGTCAAGCCGTAACTATATATGACAACTTCCGTTTCGAACACGCCTATGTGTCAGAATACCACAAGAGACAGTTTGGGAACGGAGAGATCGAAGTACATCCCGATGATTTGAATGATGTGCTGAAAAATGCAATAGCCTCACTCAAACACGTGTTCCAAGGCAACAGGAACTTCACTCACATGAAGGTCATCCGCGAGTACAGGGCCAAAGTGGGAGGTCGATTCCGCCGTGTCACGGAGTCATTGCAAGTTTTGGAAACAGATCAACTTGGGAATATATGGCTAGCGCTGTGTATCCTCGAAATTTCACCCAATCAAATGCCGCCATTCACGGTCAATTCTCAGATCATCAATACCGCTACAGGAGAGGTGTTTTCGCCTCTGACAAAATATTTTCAACGCGAATTAATATTAACGAAGCGCGAATTAGAAATATTAAACCTCATCTCACAAGGAAAGTTGAGTAAGGAAATCTCGGAAAATTTACACATAAGCATCCATACCGTCGATACCCATCGCCAACATATATTGGCAAAACTGAATGTGGACAACTCGCACGAAGCTGTACGTTGTGCCTTGTCGCTCGGCTTGATAGAATACTGATAAATCAGTATTTTCCACCTCTTGACAACAGCCTAATTTTGCAACAAAAAAGTTGATATGTACAAGAGGTTCATTATTTTGATATTTGGGATACTATCTCTATCTGCTACCGTTTACGCACAAAGTTTCCAAACGGTTCGAGGAACGGTAAAGGAGCAAAACGGCAACCGACCGATTCCCTACGCCACAATTGTGCTATCGGGGAATGATCACACGATGGGTTGCACGACCGATTCTTTAGGGAATTTCGTATTAAGTCGGGTTCCGATAGGACGTTATGATATCCATGTAAGTTTTATCGGCTACGAGCCGGTAATCATCAAAGAATTGCTTGTCAGTGGCGGTAAAGAAACATTCATCGAAGTGGAGATGATTGAAAGTCAGACGGTACTCGAAGAGATAGTTGTGCATCCCCGAATCAACAAGCAGGAACCGATTAACAACATGGCTCTTGGCGGCCGGATGCTCAGTGTAGAGGAGGCAGGGCGTTATGCCGGTGCCGCGGATGATCCGGCCCGGTTGGTATCCTCTTTTGCAGGAGTGACGCAAAGCGTGGGGAATAATGGTATTGTAGTTCGAGGGAATGCGCCCAAATTCCTGCAATGGCGTATGGAAGGCGTGGAGATCCCCAATCCCAATCATTTTGCCGATGTTACAAGCTTCGGCGGTGGCGGTTTCACAGCCTTGAGTAATCAAGTACTCGGCAATTCCGATTTCTTTACGGGAGCCTTCCCCGCAGAGTTCAGCAACGCACTTTCGGGTGTTTTTGATATGTACATACGCCGTGGCAGTAATACTAGCCATGAACATGCAGTCCAAATCGGTTCGCTCGGAGTCGAAGCCGCATCCGAAGGTCCATTCAAAAAAGGCTATGAAGGCTCTTATCTTTTCAATTACCGCTATTCTACCCTTTCATTGCTCTCATTTATGCTTCCCGAAGATGCCGATGGAACGAACTATCAAGATTTGTCGTTTAACATCTTCCTGCCCGCGGGGCAAGCTGGCATATTCTCGATATGGGGAGTCGGATTGATTGATCATTCGGGTACAACACCAGAACCGGACCGCAACAAATGGAAGTACGAACAGGACAAGCAAAATCAAGACGTAAAACAGTATATGGGAGCGGTCGGTATCAAACACAAAATTTACGTGGGAGAAGATGCTTCAATTCAATCCACATTTGCCACAACCATCAACAATATCGATATGCATACCGAACTACTCGGTAACGATGACCGCTTGTTACCCAAGAACATAGTTCGTAACACCTACCTCAATTTCATTGCATTGAGCGATTTCCAAAAACGCTTCGGTAGGATACACACAAACCGCACGGGCATCCGGTGGACGGGACTTCGATACGACCTGACATTTGCCGATGCAGCCGGACACATCGGTGATTTGGTCGAGATTGCCGATGAATCGGGGTTCAGCTCGCTCGTGAATATCTATTCCGAATCCATGCTTACCCTCGGAAATAAAGTGAAAATGAATATCGGTATCACCGGACAGTGGTTCACGCTCAACGACCGTTATACCATTGAACCCCGGCTGAGCGTGAAGTGGAAATTCGCACCCCGGCAATCGCTTTCATTCGCCTACGGCATGCATAGCCGGTTGGAGATGCTGAATTACTATTTCACAAAAGATGAAAACAGCCGGATGATAAACAAAGACCTCGATTTCACGAAAGCGCATCACGTTTCGCTCGGATACGACCTTTCGCCCGGCGAAAATCTCCACCTGCGGATAGAACCTTACTTTCAATGGCTCTACGATGTGCCTGTTATACCCGGAAGTACCTTCGCAATGCTCAACTTGCAAGGTAACGAAGATTGGTTTATTTCAGATCAGCTGATAAACGCAGGCAACGCCATAAATTACGGTATCGACATTACGTTCGAAAAGTATATGTCCCGCGGATTCTATTACATGGCGACAGCCTCGCTTTATGATTCGAAATACCGGACTTCCGACAAGGGCACATGGTATGACTCGCGCTACAACCGCCATTTTGCAGTCAATTTACTTACCGGAAAGGAGTGGATGTTGGGCAAAAACAAGCAGAATATGTTAGGTGCAAGCGGGAAAGTAACTGTTCAAGGAGGCGATCGTTACTCGCCCATCGATGCAGAAAAATCCTTGTTGCAACAAGAAGCCATCTATAATGAGCGAAATCCTTATTCCTGCCGGTTCGCCCCTATGGTACTGGCACATCTGACAATAAGCTACCGGATCAACCGGAAAAAAGTATCACATGAATTTGCGGCAAAACTGATAAATGTCACGGGGTATAAGGATTATTACGGGCATCGCTATAATTTCCGAGATCATACAGTCGAAGCCGAACGTGAAGCCAATATATTACCAAACATCAGCTACAAAATCAATTTTTAATACCGGATATAATTACCTAAATCTATTTAAGACATGACAAATGAAAAAGGCAATAATTGACTGGCCTTGATCATAATTGTCCGCTTCCGACCAAGCATGATAACGTCGAAATCCGCTTTATAGCGTTGAACAATTTCGGCCATCACTTGACGACAAGCCCCACATGGCGTGACATGATCCTCCACTTCCATGCCATGATCACGGGCTGCAATGGCGATTGCCTTGATTCCCGTCTCCGGGTAAGTGGAACAGGCATAAAACAAAGCGGTCCGCTCGGCACATAAACCAGAAGGGTAAGCCACATTTTCCTGATTGGTACCGCAAACGACCTCCCCGTTATTCATCAACACGGCAGCCCCCACGGCAAAACCCGAATACACACAATATGCCTTTTTTATGACATTCAAGGCCGCACGACACAAATCCTCGTATTCTTCCGGGTAAGATTCCCGGTATATCGTGTAATCAATCTTCAATTCCGCTTTCTCCATTCTATTTTTTTTCGTAATTTTACCGCCAATATAAAACATTATCGGAAACTATGAACAAGATTTATGTTATTTTATTTTTAAGTTTTATATGTGTTAACATTTGTGGAGCCTCTACGGACAGTCGCAAAGCATTTATTAAAAAATATAAAGATATTGCCATCGAAGAGATGGATCGTACAGGAATCCCCGCCAGCATTAAGCTCGCCCAGGGTATATTGGAATCCGGATGTGGGAAGTCCCAACTGGCAATCAACGCGAACAATCATTTCGGTATCAAATGCCACAATTGGAATGGCCCTAGCTTCACCATGGACGATGATAAACGAAATGAATGTTTCCGGAAATACAGGAACCCGGAAGAATCATGGATTGACCACAGTGAATTTTTGCTTACCCGTCCCCGCTACGCCTTCCTGTTCGACCTGCCCAAAACAGATTATAAAGGCTGGGCAAAAGGATTGAAGAAAGCGGGGTATGCAACCGCTTCCGATTACGCGCAGAAACTCATTAAAATTATCGAGGAAGAAGAGTTATATCAATTCGATCGCCCGGGTAAAAAGATCCGTCCGATACCCAATGAATTAAACTATCAACTCAGCGAAAGCAAAAACTACCAGAGCCGAGTGGTATATATCAACAAAATCCCTTCCGTGAAAGTGAAAGAAGGCGACACGTTTGAAAGCATTGCCCAGTATTTCAACATTCCGTTGAAAAAATTATTGAAATACAACGATAAAAACGAGCTCTCTATCCGTACGGGGATGCACGTGTTTTTGGCAAAGAAAAAGAACAAGGCCCCCAAGGGTTACACCTTCCATAAAACAAAAGCGGGAGACACCATGTACATGATTTCCCAGATATACGGGATCAAACTCGCCAAATTGTTGCAGTATAACTATATGGAAAACGGTGAAAAACCCCAGGTCGGAGAAATGATCTCGCTAAGAGGTCCTGCTCAATTATACTAAAGGAGAAAAATTAAATGAAAAAAAATAACGAGCCATTCTTTAAACAGAATTTTATATTCGGATGCCTGATCGGAGGTACCTTCATTTTTGCATCTTTGTTATTTATTTTGGCAGGCAAAGGCGTCGTGGTGAACGCACAATTTCACAACATCATCATGATGCTGACTATTTTCGGAATTTTCATGGGTGTCCGGAAATACAGAGATGAACAACTGGCTGGTGTCATTTCTTACGGGAAAGCACTGAAAACAGGAATATATATTCTTTGCATCGCTTCATTATGTTATGCCGTGTACGTGTTCTTTTTATACACGTTTAACGCGGATTTGCTGACTGAATTCAAAAACGTGACAATAACCACGCTAAAGATTACCGGTCAGAACTCCCCGCTTTTCAAAATGCTCGAAGAAAACATGGATGTATATTTTGTTCCCGCCAGTATTGCTTTCGGGGAGCTATTCAATAGAATCCTCGTAGGAGCAGCCTTCTCGCTATTTATAGCCGGGTTGGTCAGAAGAAGTAAATTACCGTTTAACCCGCAAGAATTTTAAACATGAATATTTCAGTAGTCATACCGTTATATAACGAAGAAGAATCATTACCTGAACTCTCGGCATGGATCGAAAGAGTCATGGCAGCGAACAATTTTACCTACGAAATTATCATGGTAGATGACGGGAGTAATGATAAGTCGTGGAAAGTGATCGAACAACTATCCGCAAAAAATAATCACATACGAGGCATTAAATTTCGCCGTAATTACGGGAAATCGGCCGCGTTACATTGTGGTTTCGAGGATGCACAGGGAGACGTGGTTATTACCATGGATGCAGACTTGCAGGATAGCCCGGACGAGATTCCGGAACTCTACCGCATGATCATGGAAGAAGATTATGACTTGATTTCCGGATGGAAAAAGAAAAGATATGACCCAATAACCAAAACGCTTCCAACAAAACTCTTCAACGCAACTGCCCGAAAGTTTTCCGGCATAAAATTACACGACTTTAATTGCGGGTTGAAGGCTTATAAAAACACGGTAGTAAAAAATATCGAAGTGTACGGGGAAATGCACCGCTACATCCCGATTCTAGCCAAACAAGCCGGATTTACCCGGATCGGGGAAAAGGTGGTTCATCATCAAGCACGGAAATACGGGGTTACAAAATTCGGGCTCAACCGCTTTATTAACGGTTTCCTTGACTTACTTTCCGTAACTTTTATTACCCGGTTCGCTAAAAAACCGATGCACTTATTCGGTGCTCTGGGGACCCTGTTATTCATTATCGGATTCTGTGCCGCTGCCTGGATTGGTGTTGAAAAGTTGATCGCCGTGGCCAACAATCTGAGAGCCCCTCTGGTAACGAACAACCCTTATTTTTATATTGCACTAACGTGCATGATCATCGGCTCGCAACTTTTCCTGTCCGGTTTTCTGGCAGAGTTAGTTTCACGAAGCGCCAGCGACCGGAATGTTTATAGAATCGAGAAAAAAATATAAATCATTATATTCCTAAATTAAAAATGTCCACCTCATTTGAAGTGGACATTTTCAATAGGGATATTTTCAGTTTTCTCCTTACTGTTGAACGTTTGGCAATTCCAAACCAAGGCCTTTCACCTTATCAACGCGTTTCAAGATAACACCGATAATCAAAGCGGCAACTCCCAAGCAAGCCAACATGACAAGAGGCCATGTATAATTGTAGGAAACAGCAGCTTGTTCCGGGGTAATCAAGTGGTTGTTCAAGTCATTTACAACTTGAGGATTCGTGTTATCCAACACTTTACCGATCAGCAACGGGAAAAGCCACAAACCGATATTTTGAATCCAGAAAATCAAGGCGTAAGCAGAACCGATCACCTTCTGATCAACCAATTTCGGAACACTCGGCCACAATGAAGCCGGAACCAATGAGAATGATGCACCCAGAATCAAGATTGTTACGTACGCGATCAAGACACCTCCAATGGCACTATCTTTAAACAAAGGTAAGATGAATGCGAATGTCAAATGGCATACAATCAACAAAATAGAACCGAACATCAACATGGAAGCAGCCTTACCTTTATTGTCAACCACTTTACCAAGAATCGGCGTGATACCTACTGCCAATAACGGGAATACGGCAAAAATAGTCTCTGCCGACTGGCGCATATAACCCATGTAGCAGAATACAATCAAACCGATCACGGAGATAGTTAACAACAATGTTTTCAATGACTTCTTGTTTGTGAAGTTAAACGCGAATGCAGTAGCTGCAACGACCAACATGATACAGTATTGAATAATCGTCACCGTATTTCCTGCCCAGAAAGAACCTTCGGCGGGAGGAGTGAACGACAAGTTACATTGCAACATGTTAACCGCATATTTCTGGAACGGGAAAATAGCCGAGTAATACAACACACAAAGTAATGCAACCAACCAGAAACCGCCACTTGACAGGATTTTCCCGATATCTTTAATCTTAAAGGGTTCATCCTTTTCTTCTGCCTCACCCGTTTGTGCATCCAATTTCTTATCCATGAAGAAATAAACAATGAACATGATCAACGCAATCATCAATAACACTACTCCAAAAGCAACAGAACGAGAAACATCAACCTGTCCTCCAAGTTTCGCAAAGAAAGGAGAGAAAATCATACACGTGGCAACTCCCAAACGCGCTAATGCCATTTCTGACCCCATGGCCAAAGCGATTTCACGACCTTTAAACCATTTCACGATACCGCGAGAAACCGTGATACCAGCCATTTCCACACCGCAGCCGAATATCATGAAACCAACCGCAGCCAGTTTAGCAGATGCCGGCATCCCCTGGTAGAACGGGGAGATTCCCAACTCGTCAAAACCCGGAATGTAATTCAAATTGTTCGTAAACCATGCTTCCAACCCGCTTCCCTTAAAACCTTCTGCAACAGCATACCATTTAATAATCGCACCGATTAACATTACACCACCTGATAAAAGAGCCGTGAAACGAACACCCATTTTATCAAGAATGATACCGGCAAAAATTAAAAAGAATACGAATACATTCAAGAATGTTTCAGAACCCTGCATTGTTCCAAATGCCAATGAATCCCAACCACGTTCCGATTGCATCAAATCTTTAATCGGTGATAAGATGTCCATAAATATGTATGAACAAAACATGGCTAATGCCAGCAACAATAACGCAGCCCACCGAACGGCTGCATTGTCTCTAAGAGTAAGCTTTTCTGTCATTTGAATTTATTTTTTATAGAAATGAAGAAAATAAATAATGTTTTTCTATAACCACGCACCTTTACCTCTTCACATCTAAGTAAATAATTTATTTTGCAACAAAAATAGTATTTATTTTTAA
>ENA-UEQW01001371-UEQW01001371.1-human-gut-metagenome-genome-assembly--contig:-NODE-1371-length-20165-cov-376.938769_pt1 | contig 20165 bp, 14 predicted proteins | sample MGYA00242947_ERZ507947 | MGnify/ENA primary metagenome ERZ507947 (study PRJEB26167, sample SAMN06115421) | human gut metagenome | host: Homo sapiens | place: China:Guizhou | collected 2015-03-17... | reverse complement strand
CGTGAACCATCCTCATATACGAAGAAGACAAGTCCCAGTTTAGGCGCACTTACAGCCCAGAGGTAGCCTTTCTTCGACCCCTTGTCCGTAGGCTTTGTCTTGGCTAACAGCACTTTATGGTATGTCTCGTCTGCCGAGACATAATCCTGCTGCAACACTACTTGGCAGATAGCCTTATAGAAGTTTTCCAGCACATCGGCACTTCTGGCAATCAGCTTGTTTGCCGTAGCTTTCCTTAACGTAAACCCATTGTCGGCAAAGTATTTGGTAATTCGCTCTACCGGCATGGAATAGATGTATCGCATCTGCAGGAGACCTGCTGCAAAGGAAGGTGAATAGGAAGAATTCAACAACAGAGCCGGCGGAGTTTTCCCCGGATACATGATACTTCCATCCGTATAAGTGTTGATGTGATACACGGTCTTGATGAATTTGATGGGTTCCATGCTGTAACGTATACAGGTACGAGTTCCGAAGAGACGCAACGTCTTCAAAAGCTCTGCATCCATGACTGGATCTATCGTAACATGCACCTCTTTCATCTCGTAATGCATGTCACGCTTGGCACCGTTGTTTTTGCGTGCCTTTCTCTTTTCGGCCTGCTCTTCTTTCTTCTTGTCAAATTCCTCCTGGGTCATCGAGTCTTGTGGATTCTTCTCCTGACGTTCGGACTTCTTGCCTGAAACGAGCTTGCCGAGTGCCTTGTTCTGACGATTCACCTTGCCGATGGCGATTCCTTTCTGGATGAGTAGTTCTTCTAATGACTTTATACGTTCAATGAGTTCGTTGACCTGCAGGGTCAGCGAACTCACTGTAGTATTAGCTTGCTGAAGTTGTTCGTTGGCAAGCTGAAGTTGTTCCTTCAAAAGTACTATAATTTCGTCCTTTGTCATAGTGCAAAGGTACGAAAAAATATCGAGATATGCAAGTATTCTTATATATTATTTTTAGCTATTTTATTGATATACAATATGTTAATATTTTCCTACCGCTACTATAGATTGAGTCTCTTTCTATATTTCATGCTTTTTAGGCAAATTCCGCTCATGATGGCCGATAGTGTCCTGTACGGCATTTTGCATTGTTTGTTCTTGGGGTCAAAGAATGGCAATTCAAAGGTTCCTCGCTCCAGTCGCTTCTGGTACAGCAAGAAACCATCGCCATCCCATTTGAGCATTTTTACCTGCTGGCGGTTCTTGGAGAAGAAGATGAAGACGGCACCACCGAGTGGCGGCAGCTCCATCTCCGTCCTCACAATCTGGTACAGACCATTTATGCCCATGTTCATTCGAACGTATCTCTGGCAGACATAGTACTGGGTACTCTCATTCAATCCAAACATACTGCATCCTCCTTCTCATAAAGTTTCATCAACGCCATAACAGACTTGGCACATCCTTTTTTAACGGAAACCAAAGTTCCATTTGGAAAGGTTATGTTTATGCCATAAAGGAGGTCTTCCATAGGAAGATCTATGGTAGGAGGTTCCATAGGCACGAACATCATGCCTGTACTTGATGCAGATGCTTCTGCTTTTTCTCTGCGGGCTGCCTCCTGGGCTTGGCGGATTTCCTTTTTGGCACGCAAAACAGAATATCCTTTTTCGCACATCCAGTTCTTCATGGTGCGATGATTTACATGTCTTTCCTTCAAGAAAGGGGTAAGTTGGGCCTTGGGATTTCGGTTCAGATAGACCAAGAAGGAATCCCAAGCCTTCTCATAACGTTCGTTTGCTGTCATAATTCATGTAATTTTAAAATTATGGTGCAAAGGTACGAACAAATGAGAAGACTACAATGGTATAAATGCGGAGCCGCTTACAAATCGTGAGGGATAGCGTGATGGATATTTCCGTTTTTGAAGTATCTATCACGCTATACAAGTGTCTGTATATCAATATATCAAGATGTGTAAGAGATGCAAATCGTGATGGATGATAGATAATTACATAAAATTTGTTCATATAAAGGCTGCATCGGGTTACAAATATGGCTGCGTCGGGTTACGAATATGGCTGCGTCGGGTTACGAATATGGCTGCATCGGGTTACGAATATGACTGCATCGGGTTACGAATATGACAGCGTAGGCTAACGGAGACGTATCTGTAAGCTTATCGAGACGTCTGCATTAGCTAACTGAGACGTCTGAACTCGCTGACTGAACTACTTGAGTTGCTTGACTGAACCACTTGAGTATTCTTCTTCATGTACTTGCGTGCAACCATAGAAACTTTTTCTGTAACTTTTGGTTCAAGTACGGGCTGAAGGTCCACAAGAGGGTGTGTGGAGCTTACTTGCGAAAGTTCAGTTAAACAGGATTAATCAAGATGGCATCTCGACGCTTCAGCCATTAAAACAACGAGGGCTGCAAACGGCATTGTTACCGTCTGCAGCCCTTACTTATGTTAGAATCAGAAGCGTATAATTACACTCCCTCACCTGGGTACTTCGGATCATTCGAGCCGAAGCCTGGCCCCCAACTATCCCATTCTTCTTGCGATATTCCACTTCCGGTACTTCCTCCACCGGTTTCTCCTCCACTTCCTGCCAGGATGCAAGGTGTATTCATTTCAAATACCTGAATTGCAGGTGATATATACTCTTTCTTTTTCATAATACCTTGTTGATTAATTATTTAACACTAAATTTCTTTCCATTCTTGATATAGATTCCCTTGCGAGGTGTTCCCATTACGCGCTGACCCTCTAAGGTATAGATGGCTAATGAACTAGTCTGTCTGCCATCTCCTAAGCTGATGATGCGGATACCAGTGGTAGAACTGTCATCAGGCAAACCGATGCTGAACAGCATGGTACGTGAAGAAGCCGACTGCGATGGCTGGACGTTCAGATATATGCGATAAGGAGACAAATCACCTGTGTGGATACCAAACTTACCATCTGCACGGAAACTGTAGCTTCCCTCTGCCATAGGAGTGGTAGTATAAACGCCACCTATTGAGGCATTTGTCAGTTCATGGCAGATAGTCATAAAACCACTCTTACCATCCCAGTCTCTCAGAGTCAGCGACTTGGCTGTTGGATTTGCAAAGAAGTTGGCGTTGTACTCTACATTCTGTGCCGTTGCAACCAATTTCTGAGCAGTGCCCTCTGCACCAAGCTTAACAATCATCGGTGTACCAGCCTTGATGACAGACTGCTCATCGAGCATAAGAACGAATTTCAATACACTTGCATCAGCTGTAGGCATGTGAATCATCATATTTCCTACAGGATAGCACTTCTCTGCACCAGCAACATCAGTAACATTGATGTCGAAAGGAAGGCAGAGTGTTACATAACCCGTCTGTCCCTCAGTAAGCTGACGGCTATACTGAAGGTTCTTCACCGTGAACTGAGCCTGGGTGTTGATGGCTGTAGAAGCATCGGTAAGGTTCAGTTCCTCGACATAGAACGTTCCGTCTTCTGCCTTTGTTGCCTTCAGCTTTCCATCTGCATCTGCTGCATACTTATGCTCAGGGCAGCTCTCGTTGCTGCAGCCCATGTGATAGATGTGCTTGTCGGCATCGAACTTAGGACTGGTTAAAGTGGCAGATGCTACGTGAACCAATTCAGTCTCAGAAGTACTGTTGCTATATGATGCAGCCGTTCCATCGCAGCAAGTGAACGATCCATGATATACAGTATTGCCCTCTTCAGCAACAAGCACAGGATAAGCATCTGTGCCGAGTTTCTGATACCAAACCAGTTCACCTTCTGATTTGCTTCCGTTGAGCAGGTAAGCCACCTCGCCGCTCTTCAGCTGCTCTGCGGTGAATGCCTTAATCTTTTCTGGATAGGTCAATGAGCCTTTTCCGATAGCCTTGACAGCATTACCTGTCTGCTCAATTTTATTGATGGTAAGCTTCGCGCTGCTGTTGTATGCCAAGATGCCAGAAGCGGTGCTGGAGGAATTGATTATGCGTCCAACAAGGAGACCGGCACGCTCTGTATCAGAAGTAGCAATAACATTACCAGTGCCAAGCACATTGTTCAGATTACATATAGAACCATCTCCTATCAGGTTTCCGACAATATCAGCTCCAGTTATATCGCCATAGTTGGCACAATTCTGAATGGTTCCTGAGCCAAAATCTCCAGCAATGCCGCCAACGCTGTTTCCCGTACCTGTTACGACACCATAATTGGCGCATGAAATGATGGATTTGCCGAATTCTCTATCGTCACCTACAATACCTCCTACAGAATTTGCACCATTCACCATTGCATGGTTTTCGCAGTTGCCGATGTCGCCACTTGACATTCCTGCTATTCCGCCAACGCCATTTTTTCCTTCTACCGAACAGTTAGCCAAGGTCTTGATATTTTCAATAATACAAAGCTCTCCGAATCCTGCCAAAATTCCAGTATAATGATCAACAGTACTCTTTACCTTCGCATTGTCGAAAGTGATGTTCTTGATGCTGCCCTTTTCTGCATAGCCGAAGAAACCGGCATCACCAGAGGTGGCGTTGATGTAGAGATTTCTGATGGTCTTCCCGTTGCCATCGAATGTACCTTGATACTTATTACCAGCGAAGTTGCCGATAGGAGTCCAGCTGAGCTCTGCTACCTGCTTTTCGGTATCAGCCTTATGGCATACAGTGCTCATATCAATTTCTTTCACATCACCGGCAATCTTTGCGCAGGCTTTCATGTTACCTTCATTCACGAAGTCACGGAACCACGCCAGATGCTCTGCCGTCTTCAGTTCAAATGGTTCCGCCTCAGTTCCTTTACCAGTCATGCCTGTTGGCAATTCACCTTCAAGACCATTCATTTTTACATTGAGCTTGACTTCGCCTTCGATGGCATTGCCATCTAATTTTCTTGCACCGATATAATAAGTGGTGCCTTTCGTTACAGTATAGGTGATTTTGAAGTCAGGCCAATTGCTAGAATCATCGTAAGTCAAGCGAGATGCAGCCGTAGGGCTCTCCCACAGGGTGCCACAGGTTTTATTGCCGTTGCTGTTTGCCGTCACCTCCAATCTGCCATCTTCTGGAGCTGTATATTTATAAAGGTTGTAACCGCTGATTTCATCCCTACTGCCATACGTTTTTTCGATTGTTATGAGATTGTTACCCAATGTCAAGGAAGGAATTTCTTTCTGACACATCGTACACTTGTCGTTCTCACCATATTTGTGTCCGGTAGCTGATACTACAAGATTGCTCACCTCTTGTGTCAACTGAGCATCCGAGAAAGATGCATGACAAAGATTACATTCCCAATATTCGATGTTGCCATCTGTGGTGCAGGTAGCAGCCACGGATTTGTGATGTATGGGACTATCGCCATGCTTAATCGTCATTGTGCCCTCTTGTGCAGGCTTGGTATTGGTAAATGCACTTACCTGCTCGCCTAAACAATTCATTGTCACATTACCATCCAAGTAAACCTCATCAGCAGAGCCAAGTAAAGGATAATCGTTTGTGTTCAGTTTTTGTCCCCATTTTGCATTTCCTGATACGTTTTTCTGAAGCTGATTGGCAACCAATCCACTCTTCAACTGTTCTGCGGAAAATGCCTTTATCTTTTCAGCAGGTGTCAATGAGCCTTGTCCGATAGCCTTGACAGCTTTACCTGTCTGCACAGTTCCATTGATGGTAAGCTTAGCACTGCTGTTGTATGCCAGGATGCCAGAAGCGGTGCTGGAGGAATTTTCTATGTTTCCAACAAGGAGACCGGCAGGATTTCTAGAAGTAGCAGTAACATTACCAGTGCCAAGCACATTGTTCAGATTGCATTCATCAGCACATCCTATCAAGTTTCCGACATAGAAAGTTCCCGTTATATCACCATAGTTGGCACAATTCTGAATGGTTCCTGAGTTAAAATATCCAGCAATACCGCCAACTTTGTCTCTCGTACCTGTTATGACACCATAATTGGCGCATGAAGTGATGGATTTGTCGGAAAACACATAGTTACCTACAATACCTCCTACAAAATTTGCACCATTCACCATTGCATGGTTTTCGCAGTTGCCGATGTCGCCATTTGCTCTTCCTGCTATTCCGCCAACGTAGTTTTTTCCTTCTACCGAACAGTTAGCCAAGATCTTGATATTTTCAATACAAGAGCCTGCAACTCCTACCAAAATTCCAGTACAATAATCATCAGCAGTAGTCTTTACCTTTGCATTGTCGAAAGTGATGTTCTTGATGCTGCCCTTTTCTGCATAGCCGAAGAAACCGGCTTCGCAGGGGATACCGATATACTCAGAGATGTCATTGATGTAGAGATTTCTGATGGTCTTCCCGTTGCCGTCAAATGTACCTTGGTACATATTTTCAATATTATCAGAGTTACCGATAGGAGTCCAACTGACTTCTTTAGTATACTTGGTGCCATCCTTCGCATGGCAGAACTCTGCCAAGTCAATATCTTTAGTCAGCGTGGCTGAAATAGTAGTATAACCACTATTCACCTGGTCGCGGAACCACGCCAGTTCGGCAGCTGTGGATATCTGATAGGGATTGTCTACTCCATTACCAATGGAAGGCCTGGAAGGCGTTTGCGCCCATGCCCCCCCCCATAAGGCATGAGGATAGCCATCACGATCAGCAACATCGTGATGAGCCGATTCGGTTTGTGTAATTGTTTCTTTTTCATAAACGTTTTGTTATTAATAATTAATGTAAATATTTTGTCTTGTATATCTGCTTACCAATTTATCGCAAAGACCAGGAGCTTTCCTCTATGATGGATAGGCTGCATCATCAAGCCTAATGTTTCATCAGAACGAAGATCATTCCTGGAAACATAAGAGGCTTGCCTGCATGATGAACAGGTATGCCGAACAGCAGTCTGGCATGGCTCCTATTTCGCAGTCATGGAGCAAATATACAAAAAATATTTGGAAAAAGGTGTCGCATTCCCCTGCCTAGGTGTCGCATTGCTATCATTTAGGTGTCGCATTGGTGGGGGAATGCGACACCTGAAAGGGGCTATTCCCGATAAAAATGGCTCTTTTCTCTGGCATTTTACAAAAATTAGTAATTTCTGCTTTTTATCTTCTCTAGCTGAATTTGTAGCCAGATAGTCACTCTTTTCCGTCTCTCAGAGCCTCCCGAAAGTCCGTTTTGAGTGATGGCAATAATACGAAAAGAGGGGCAGCATGTTCGTTCTGCTGTCCCTAGATATAACCTTCGCAAAGCCTGTAATGAATCATTCTATCGCACCCTTTAGAAAGATATAATTGTAAAGATTATGTGTCTTTTTTGTGTTTTATACAATAGGCAGGCTGATTCCGTTGATTTTCTGATAGATGTCGAGCGCATAGATGTCGGTCATGCCGCTGATATAATCAATTACCGCCATGATGCGCTCCTCCAGATTCTCGTTCTCTATATCGTACTGGCTGCTTACCCGGCGTAAGAGCTGCTTGGAGTAGAAGCGCGATGGGTTTACGGCAGCTTCGATGAAAACCTCCATCAGAGTTGCCATGATTTGATAACCCGACAGTTCTATGTCGAGTACCGGCTTGCTTTGGTAAATCTTAGAGTAGGAAATCTTCTCACATTCCTTGTATGCCTTTTTCTGGCGCTCGGAAATATGGTCGATGAGACTGCCCTCGAAAGTTCCGGCAAGGATTTCCTCCTCGTGCGTCAGAAAGGCTGCCACACATTCGTTCTCCAGTTTGCCGATGACGCTGGCTCTCATGTACACCACTTTCTCGTTTTCGTCAGTCAGTTCTTCGTCGATGATGCGCTGGCGTATCTTCTGCTGGATATCTTCATCGAAGAAACTCAGCAGCAAGTGCTCCGTCTCGGCAAAGGAAAGAATCTTTAGCTTATGGGAGTCTTCGATGTCCATGATTTCGTAGCAGATATCGTCGGCAGCCTCTACCATATATACAAGTGGATGGCGGGCGTATTTGAGAGGCTCACCCGGTGCAGATTTGCAAAAAATGCCCAATTCATCGGCAATTTTCCTGTAAGATTCCGTTTCTGAAGCAAAGAAACCGAATTTGCCGTGGTTGCCGGCAAGACTGCTTGCAAACGGGTATTTCACGATGGAAGCAAGCATGGAATAGGTCATGACGAAACCACCCTGACGGCGCCCCTTGAACCGGTGGGTCAGGATTCTGAAGGCATTTGCGTTGCCTTCGAAATGCGTAATATCATCCCAAAACTCCGATGAAACCATTGATTTTATCTTCTGACCCGGTCCTTCGGAGAAGAAAGTCTGGATGGCTTTCTCGCCGGAATGACCGAAAGGCGGATTGCCCAAATCATGTGCCAGACAGGCTGCACTTACGATGGTACCTATCTCCTCGACGAGCGTATCCTTCAGTTCTGGCCGCTTCCGGATGACGTGTCGGGAAATGTCGTTACCTATCGACATGCCCACACTCGCCACCTCCAGACTGTGGGTGAGGCGGTTGTGAACGAAGATGCTGCCCGGCAATGGGAAAACCTGCGTCTTGTTCTGCAGGCGGCGGAATGCCGATGAAAAGATAAGACGGTCGTAATCGCGCTTGAATTCAGAGCGATCATCATGGCGCTCGGCATGCTTATGCTCCTGTCCGAAACGCTTGTTGGATATCAGTTGTTTCCATTCCATATTATTGTATTACTTGATTCTGTAGCGCAAAAATACACTAAAGTAAGCACAAATCAAAATAAAATATGATAAATTACATGTTTTTATCCTCAAAAATTCATTTATTCCATCAAAATTGCTTATTTTTGCAGATTATTAAACTCAGACACAGATAAAAAAAGAAGAAGTCATGATAAAAGTACAGATTATCAACAAGGGGCATCAGCCTCTACCTGCGTTTGCCACACCTCAGAGTGCCGGCATGGATTTGCGTGCAAACATCGATGAGGCAATCGTGCTTCATCCTATGGAGCGACGACTGGTGCCAACCGGTCTTTATATGGCTTTGCCGGCAGGGTATGAAGCGCAGATCCGTCCTCGCAGCGGTCTGGCTTTGAAGCATGGCATTACCGTATTGAATACGCCGGGAACCATCGATGCCGATTATCGCGGCGAAATCATGGTTCTGCTCATCAATTTCTCTACAGAGGATTTCGTTATCAATGATGGCGAGCGTATAGCCCAGATGGTGCTGGCTAAGCACGAACAATGCGATTTCATCGAGGTTAATGAGCTCGATGAAACCGAACGTGGTGCCGGTGGATACGGTCATACGGGTGTAAAATAACAGATTATTAAAGATAAAGATAGAATAGAAAGGATTAGAATCGTGAAGATGAATCTTAGAAATATCAGTTGGGCAATGGGGCTGGTCTTGCTGGGTTCGGTAGCCATGCCGTCGCTTGCCCGTAAGAAGAAGGTGCAGCCGGTTCAGAAGCCGGCGGTTCAGGAGGATCATCTCTCTCCGAACGACCGCCAGCGCTACAACTATTTCTTCCTGGAGGGAGCGCGCCAGCAGGCTGCCGGCAATTATACGGCAGCTTTCGACCTCTTTGAGCATGCCCGGAAAATTGACCCGAAGGCGGCTGAAACCTATTTCTATGAGTCGCTTTTCTATTCTCAGCTCAAGCAGGATTCCCTGGCACTTGCCTATATGCAGAAGGCAATAGAACTGAATCCGGAAAACCAGACCTATGCAGAGCAGTTGGGCAGATATTATATAGGTAGCCAGAAATACAATCTTGCCATCGATGCCTATGAGGATCTGTATGCCAAAAATCACGATAATACCGATGCCCTCCGCATCCTGGTTCAGCTTTATTCCCAGAATAAGGATTATAAATCAGTACTCAAAACCATTTCGCGTCTTGAGGTGGAAGAAGGTGAAAGCGAACAGTTCACCCTCTCTAAAATGAGAGTTTATGAACTGATGAACGACAAGAAGGCTGCCTATCAGGAACTGAAGTCGCTGGTAGACCAGCATCCGCTGGATATGCAGTACAAGACAATACTGGGCAACTGGCTCGTACAGCACGACCGCCAGAAGGAAGCCTACAAGTGCTTTACCGATGTGCTGAAGGAAGAGCCTGACAATTCCTATGCCCAGATGTCGCTTTACGACTATTATAATGCCACCCATCAGGAGCAGCTTGCCGGGCAGATGCTCGATAAGATATTGATGAGTCCGAAATCGGATCTGGAGACCAAGGTGATGATGTACCGCTCTTTCATTCAGAAGAACGAGAGCGAAGGTGGCGATTCTACCAAGGTGATTGCGCTGTTCGACAAGGCGCTCAACGTGGCTCATCCGTCAGCCGATGTGGCAGAGATGAAAGCTGCTTATATGAGTTTGAAGAAGATGCCTGCCGACTCTGTTTGCCGTGCCTTCGAAAAGGTGCTTACCATAGCGCCGGATAACGTGAATGCCAGAATGCAACTCGTACAGATGCTCTGGAACGAGAAGAAATATGACCTGGTTTCCCAGCAATGTAAGGCGGCTCAGGAGTATAATCCCGAAGAAATGGTGTTCTATTACTTCGGTGGAATGGCGTATTATCAGAAAGATAAGGAAGACGAGGCGCTCCGTGAGTTCCGTCTCGGATTGGCGCAGGTGAATGCACAGTCGCCTGCCGACCTGGTTTCTGACCTCTATGCCGTAACCGGCGATATCCTTCATAAGAAAGGTGAAGAGCAGGAAGCCTTTGCGGCTTACGATTCCTGTCTGCAATGGAAAGACGACAACGTGATGGCGCTGAACAACTATGCCTACTATCTCAGCGAGAAGGGCGTTGACCTGCATAAGGCTGAGTCGATGAGCTACAAGACCATCAAGGCGGAGCCGAACAACGGTACTTATCTGGATACCTATGCTTGGATTCTCTTTATGGAAGAACGCTATGCTGATGCCAAGACCTATATAGACCAGGCACTCAAAAACCGCGATTCCACCGCAGATAACAGTACGGTTCTGGAGCATGCCGGAGATATCTATTATATGAATGGTATGGCCGATGAATCCGTAGATTTCTGGAAGAAAGCCTATACCGGCGAGAACCAGACTGAGGTGCTGGCATGGAAGATTAAAAACAGACAATATATTACCGAAGAAGAACTGAAGAAGCGTAATGCGCCAAAGCAGAAACCTGCAGCTACGAAGAAGTCAGTTAGAAGAGGTAAGAACTGAACTTTCGCATGTGGTTCAAGTACGGGCTGAAGGCCCAAAAGCTCCAGAAGCAGCACGCCCTGAAAGGGCAGAAGCTCCTAGCCCAGGGCAGCGCCCTGGGTATAATAGCAATCAGCAAGTCGCCCTGTAAGGGCAAAAGCTTTGTATGTTGCCAGGTATTTGAAAGCTTTTGCCCTTACAGGGCGACAGGTTTGCGCCCATAAACACCCAGGGCGATGCCCTGGGCTAGGAGCTTCTGCCCTTTCAGGGCGTGTGGGGCTTACTTGCGAAACTTCAGTAAGAAGAAATAAACGGAAAGTAGAAAAATCAGGAAAGATGAAATATACAATGAAGAAGAATAAGATGATGCTGCTTGCCGCAGCCTGCAGCATCCTGCTCCTCGGTTCTTGCGGAACCAGCAAGAATTTACAGGGCTCTGGCTCCTCATCAGCCAGTCATCAGAAAGAGAATGCCACCAAGGGTTCTGTCTCCCGTCAGAGTGAGACGCTCAGGAAGTTGGCTTTCGTACAGAAGGTTTCAGACAATCAGGTGTATACCAGGAATATTGTAGGCAACATGTCGTTTACGCTCCAGGCAGGTGATAAGGATATTACTGTGCCGGGCAAACTGAGCATGCGTAAGGATGAAATCATCCGCATCCAGCTCTTTATTCCTATCTTGGGTACAGAGGTGGGCCGTCTGGAGTTTACTCCCGACCATGTACTTATCATCGACCGTCTGCACAAGGAATATATCAAGGCAGATTATACCCAGGTAGACTTCCTCAAGAAGCAGGGCATCTCCTTCTATTCTCTGCAGGCTCTCTTCTGGAACCAGCTGCTCCTGCCGGGCGAAAGGACTGTGAAGGAATCAGACCTGAAGAAGTTTGATGCCAGACTGGATGTGGCAGGAGATGCTGTGCCGGTTAGTTTCAGAAACGGCAATATGACCTATGCCTGGACAGCCAACCGCACTACCGGCCGTATTACAGCAGCAGATGTTGTCTATAAGAGTGCGCAGAACGGCACCTCCAATCTCCACGTCGACTACGGCAACTTCAAGAGTGTAGGCGTCAAGATGTTCCCTGCCTCCCTGAATCTGTCGATGACCACTACTGCTACCAGGAAAAAGCAGGAGGCTAAGATCAGTCTGCAATTGAATCAGGTGAAGACCGACAGCAAATGGAGCACTCAGACAGAGATTTCCAGCAAATACAAGCAGATTTCTCCAGCAGATGTGCTCAGCAAGATATTGAGTATGTAGATGCTCATCAAGAGTTTGAAATTATAGAACATGGGTTTTTAATATAAGAAATGAAGCGAATCTTATTATTCATCATGGCAATCACCTTCTCGCTCGCACCTTTTGCGCAGAAGCATTCTGCCCAGAAGAAGCCGGTGAGAAAGACTGCCGTAACTGCGAAAAAGAAGGCTGCTACTCCTGCCAGAAAGACGAACAGCAGAAGTCATGCGGCCAGAAAGACATACAAACCAGCTGCGCCAACCAGAGCAGAACGCAAGGCGGCAACCTATAGCAATGCCTCTATCCGGGGTTTGCAGGGACAGCGCGCTTCTATCCGGAAGAAAATCAGAGAACAGGAGCAGGCTTTGCAGAGAAATAAGGCGGATGTGAAGAAACGTCTTGAAGACCTGATGGCGCTGAATGGAGAAATAGACCAGCGTCAGAAGAAGATTGACGGTATCCAGAAGGATATCCATCATATTGACGGCAATATCGGCATTCTGCAGGCACAGTTGAAAACGCTTCAGCAACAGTTGCAGGACCGCAAGAACAAGTATATCCGTTCCATGCGCTATATGAGCCGTCATCATACGGTTCAGGACAAGCTGATGTTCATCTTCAGTGCCAAGAATCTGACACAGATGTATCGCCGCCTTTCCTTCATCCGCCAGTATTCTTCCTATCAGAAGGTGCAGGGCGAGGCTGTAAAGGCTAAGCAGAAGCAGGTGAACGAGAAGCACCAGCAGTTGCAGCATGTTAAGGGACATAAGAATACCTTATTATATAAGGGTAAGCAGGAGAAGACGGTATTGGAAGGTAAGCAGACCCAGCAGCAGGAGATGGTGCAGGGACTGCAGAAACAGCAGAAGACCATTCAGGCTGTCATCGCCGACCAGCGTCAGAAAGATGCGGCAATCAACGCTCAGATTGACCGCTTGATTGCTCAGGAAGTAGCCAAGGCTCGTGCCCGTGCTGCTGCCGAGGCTAAGAAGAAGGCCGCTGCCGCTGCTGCCGCCAAGAAACGTGCCGCGGAACTGGCTCGCAAGAAAGCTGCTGCCGAGGCTGCTGCCAGGGAGAATGCCCGTCGTATAGCCGAAGCCAAGGCGCGTGAGGCTGCTGCCGAAGCTGCCCGCAGAAAGGCTGCCGAAGAAGCAAGACTGGCTGCCGAGGCTGCAAGAAAGGCTCAGGAGGAGGCTGCTGCCCAGGCTGAGGCTAAGGCGAAGGCAAAAGCCCAGGCTAGGGCGCGTGCTGCTGCCGAGGCTGCCAAGCGTGCTGCCGCAGAGCAGGCTGCCCGTGAGGCTGCTGCCGAACAGGCTGCAAGAAAGGCGGAGGCTGAAAGACAGGCTGCCGAGTTGAAGGCGAAGATGGATGCGGAACGTAGTACCCGTGAGATTGCCGCTGCCAAGAAGGAGGCACAGGAGGCTTCTACCTTGAGTTCGGTAGACCGCATGCTGAGCGGTGGATTCGAGGCTAACCGTGGTAGATTGCCGATGCCTATCAGTGGCAGTTACCGAGTGGTGAGTCATTTCGGTCAGTATAATGTGGAAGGCTTGAAGGGCGTAACGCTCGACAATAAGGGTATCAATATCCAGGGCAAGCCGGGTTGTGTGGCTCGCAGCATCTACGATGGTGAGGTGAGTGCCGTCTTCGGTTATGGTGGCATGTGGAACGTGCTGGTCCGTCATGGGGCCTACATCTCTGTTTACTGTAATCTGAAATCGGTCAGCGTTCATAAGGGTCAGAAGGTACGTACCCGTCAGGCTTTGGGTAGTGTTGGCTCTGAAAACATCCTCCAGTTCCAGCTTCGCAAGGAGACTGCCAAGCTCAATCCGGAGGCTTGGCTGAGCAGATAATGTATGAATAGTTGCAGCAGGTAGTGTTTTTACTGCCTGGTTGCTGTAAATGATAGAAATGAAACCTCCAATCAATAGGTTTGATTGGAGGTTTTTTAATTGCTTACTAAAGAGGTGGTTACTGGCATTTTTTTGTGATGTAACAAAAACGTTATCTTATTTATCATTTTATTTTTATTAAACATTGCTTTAGACCTAAATAAATTTTATATTGTACTTTTGCACCCGGAAATTTTGAAATGTATATGATAATTAGATAAGAAGTTTGATAAAAATGAAGCATTCATGAAAAGATGTAAAAGATGTATAGAACTATTCTTGTACTGTTGGCTCCTTATCATTTCGCTTACTTCTTGCATTTATGATGACTATTCCAGTTGTCCGCCAAAGGATGGCCGTAGAATGGTGCGGATTAATGTAGATTGGCGTTTGTTTGATAAAGAGGTGCCTACAGGTATGACGGTCATGGTGTTTCCCTGGTCAGGTGGTGCTCCGCATACTGCCTTGACTAATGATATAACACATGCCGACTTTTTCTTGGAACCTGGAAAATATCATGTACTGGTATTCAACCAGAGTACGACCGAGTTTGGTACACTCGAATTTCAGGGAATGGACTCTTACGAGACGGCGCGAGCTCTGGTACTGCATACAACATCGCGCTGGTACTCACGTGGAGATAATGAACTGATAGGGGTTGAGCCCGAGTGGCTTGCCTCTGATAAACTCGATGAATTCGATGTTTCTGGAGACTTTTCTGAGGCTACTTTAACGCCAAGGAATGTGCTTTCGCATATCCGGGTCAACGTGAAAGTTCCAGGTATAGGAAACCTGTATTCTGCGAGAGGATCCTTAACTGGTATTTCAGAAGGATTTCTGCTGGGACAGGGAAAGCCGCTTCAGAGTAGTAAGGTGACTTATCTTCTGGAGTCCTGGACGAAAACGATAGATAAGAATGACGCAACACTAGGAACGTTGACGACATCGTTTAAATGTTTTGGCCTACCAGAAACTGCCCATCCTGATGCAGAAAACAATAAGCTGTCTTTTTCAGCTTTGTTGATAGACAAAAAGACGCAGGTAGATTATCAGTTTGCGGTAGGAGATAAGTTTCAGGAAGATGAAAATTCATCGGAGTTAGGTTATTTTTCTTCTCTCCATGTTGATGTTGAGTTGCCGAACCCTTTACCTGATGTGAAGCCTTCGGAAGGAAGTTCTGGCGGTTTTGACGTCACGGTCAAGGATTGGGGTAAACCTGAGGATATTGATATGGAACTGTAGAAAAAGTGATAAGAATCAGATAAAATAGTAAAAGAGTAATAATAGATTAGTTTAATTTAAAAATCCAAAAAGATATGGATAAGAAATTTGTTATGGGTATTGCTGCAATGGCAGCGTTAACATTGGTAAGTTGTTCAAGCGATGACTTGGATAGTGTTTCAGACAATTCTTCTAAGAATGAGGCTATCAGCTTTGATGGCTATTTGGGAAGAAGTGCAGTTGCTGTAAATGGTACACGTGGTAGCTAGGTGAAGATAGGTAATCTTCAGGACTCAAAAGAAGGTTTTGGTGTGTTTGGTTACCATAATACTACAGATCATAACTCTGAAACAGGGCAGCCTTTTAATGCTAATTTGTTCAACAATCAGCAGGTAACTTATGATAAAACAAATTCAAAGTGGACATATTCTCCTCTTAAGTTTTGGCCATCAGATGGTCATATTGATTTCTTGGCGTATGCTCCTTATAATGTAGGAACGGTTGACAATAAATATTGTCTTGATTTTACTGTATCAAAAACAATTACTGAGCAGAAAGATTTGTTGTGGGCTAAAACTGAGGATCAGACAATGGCAAATAACTCTGGGACTAATAAAGTGAAATTTCAATTTAAGCATGCTTTGTCTAGACTTGGTTATTCTGTAAAGTTATATAAAGATTTTACTCCTAATAATGTAAAATTTACATTGAAAGAGATTACATTGGCAGGATCTGATCCAAAATCAACAGCAGAAACAGCAAAAGCTTTCTACCAAGAGGGTACCATAGATTTGTCTACAGGTAATTGGAAAGAACATTCTAAAGATGCTGCTAAGCAAGATTTTAATTGGCTCTCTGAATCTCACGATGTAACTAGTGCAACTGAATCTGCACCTTATACAAATTCTCCATCAGATTATTTGTTTGTAATTCCACAGAATTTCTTAGATGCAGATGGAAAGAGTGATAAACTTTATGTTATCGTAACGTACGATATAACCTATAATAATGATCCAAGTACAACAATAACAAATAAGGTTTATAAGCAAATTAAACAGGAATTCAAGCCGGGTAAGGCATATAAGCTTAACTTGACCCTTGGTCTTCCAATCGAATTCGATGTTGCTGTTGATGGTGTTGACGGTTGGGGAGAAGAAGAAAATATCAATATCGGTTCCAATGACAATAATCCTTGGGATAGATAAAAATAATGAATTTAATAAATTATCATAAGATGAAGTTTCTTCGTTTAGCCTTTTATGTTTTGATAGCACAGCTGGTATTATCTGGCTGTGCCGGCGAAGCTGTGGAAGAAACTTCATCTTCTTCATCTTCTGAAATCAACTTTGATGCTTATGTAGGTCGGGATGCTTCAACCCGTTCTGATGTAACCGATATTGATTTTCTCAAAAGTGGGGAATGGAACGCCGGATTTGGTGTCTTTGCAAGATACAACCATACTGATGGGAAGACAATCACATCTCTGATGGATACAGAACACGTAACCTGGAGAGTAGATCATTGGGGATATGACCATATCCGATTTTGGCCAAGTAGTGGAACTGTGGATTTCTATGCCTTTGCGCCTTATAGTCCACAAGTAAGAATGGGCAGCCTACCTCCTGAACTGGCCGGCAAAGCTGATATTAATAGTCCAAATACTTATATAGATTTTCCTTCTAACTTGTCTCCTGTAGATTTGGTATGGGCCAATCAACCAAATCAAACAGCACCAAAATCTCCTAATAGTAAAGTGAAATTTCAATTTAAGCATGCTTTGGTTCGTTTGGGCTTTGATATCACAGCCAATCAGGTATTAGAGGAAAAGGGTGCAGTTATAACAGTTGATAAGGTGATTCTATATGGCGCCAATGAAACTTCAGGCATCTTTCTTATGGCGGGCTATCTGAATCTTAAAACGGGAGATTGGGTTCCCTACAATAATAATTTTAGTTGGTTTTATACTTGGACACCAACTGGCAAAGTAGATGGCAAAAATGATGAACAACTAAAAATAGATGGTCCAATATATAAGTTAAGTGCAACTCAGTTAGACAATAACACTCCTAGTATAGCAAATGAGAAGGATTCTTATATCTTTATAATCCCTCAGGATCCGCCCAAAAACTTTAATCTAATGATAACTTATAGGGTACAGCAGGGAGATCTTGAGGAAACGGTGACGGTAAGGAAAAATCTGCTAGACGTTCTTCCAAAAGATAGAAATCCGTTTGGTGTAAGAGGAAAAGCGTATACCTTTCATTTTAAACTTTCACTTAATCCTGTCGATTTCAGCGTAACGGTTGATGGCAAGAAGAGGGATGAGGTGACAGGTGAAATAACGATTTAATAAGGATAATCGGGAATATGAAGCGGAATATTTATAGTTATAGTAAGTTATGGATGATTCTCTTTGTCTTGATGGGTGCAGCCTGTACCAATCAAGTGGAGGATGCTATTCCTGTATCTGGTCAGCCTATTGAGTTTTCTGTGCAATCAGATTGGAAGGAAATTCCCAATACTCGCTCGGATGATAAAACGCAATTTATCGGAGGTGACGAGATTCAGATTTTCGGTTTTCATAAATCTTCTCAAGGTGCGGATGAGAATGTTCAGTTTATGTATGATGTAGACAATCATGTAGACAATCGGACTCTAGGTCAGAAAGTAAAATTTGATGGTACGAACTGGAATTATACCCCCAAGCGTTTCTGGCCTAAATATGGACTGCTAGATTTTTATGCCAGTTATCCATGCGATCCATACAACTCTATTCACTATGACGTAGAAAAGAAGTGGATGACTTATGAAAATAATTTAACACAAGATCTGTTGTATGGCTTAGCTACCGATCGTGATTGTGCAAGTAAAGATAGCGTACGGATCTGGATGGTGCATGCCTTGGCTAAGGTGAGAATTATTTTAGACAAGTCTTTGGGTGATATCGGAACAGTTCAAGTCTGGGGTTACAAAACTGGCCATTTCTCTCCAATTAACTATGGAGTCCCTGATTGGAAAATTGATGATAAAACGCCTATTTATGCTGACTTTTGTAAATATCCATACAATGGATACGAAGCAGACGAAGAACTGAAGAATAATAATTCTGTTACCGTATTTATCTTGCCGAATAAGATTACGGGACTCAAGATGTGGAATTCTGATAGACAAGAGATTGATGCTTCTGAAAAAATAAAGAATCTTGAGTTTAAAGCAGGAAAGGTATATAATCTCACGATATCAAAATCAAATGGAGTACGGAAGAAGAATACAAATAGCCGTTCTATAGCAATGTCTGTTCGTTGTGTTTCGGAATAGCGAAAAAATATCGACCTGTACGGTTGAAATTACCCAATACGCCCTGAACCAACGGTCACCGGCCGAAGGGAAAGTCACATCCAATACGCCCTGAAAGGGCAGAAGCTCCTAGCCCAGGGCATCGCCCTGGGTTATTACAGACGCAAACTTGTCGCCCTGTAAGGGCAAAAGCTTTAAAATACCTGGCAGTATACAAAGCTTTTGCCCTTACAGGGCGTCTTGCTGATTGCCATTATACCCAGGGCGATGCCCTGGGCTAGGAGCTTCTGCCCTTTCAGGGCGTGCTGCTTCTGGAGCTTTTGGGCTTTCAGGGCGTGCTGCTTCTGGAGCTTCTGGGCTTTACCTTTGCTTTACCCTTCGGCCAGCGATTTTCAATTCCCTTCGGCCGGTGACCGTTGGTTCAGGGCGTATTGGGTAATTTCAACCATACAGGTCGAAAAGTTTTAGAAAAAGTTATCAGATAGTATTGGGATAGCAAAATCTTTACTTTTTTACCTTTTTACTTTTTTACCTTTAAAAATCCTAGAAAACTCTTGCGGGTTTGAAAATAAAGTCGTAACTTTGCGCTATAGAATTTTAAAACAGATGGTTATGAAGTACTTAGATCCTAAGGCAGACCTTACGTTCAAGAAGATATTCGGCAATCATCCTAAAAGACTGATCAGCCTTCTGAACGCCCTCCTGCCACTCAGCGAAGAAGAGCAGATACACGAGATAAAGTATCTGCCTACAGAACTTGTGCCTCAGCTCGAAGGGGGCAAGAACACCATAGTGGATGTACTCTGCACCGATGTCAGAGGCAGGAAGTTCTGCGTGGAAATGCAGATGGAATGGTCTGACGCATTCCAGCAGCGAGTACTGTTCAATGCATCCAAGCTCTATGTGAGTCAGGCAAAAAAGGGAGGCAAATACAGCGAACTGCAACCAGTGTATTCTCTCAACCTGATAAATGATATCTTTGCGCATGATACTCCGGATTTCATCCACAACTACCGCATCGTGCACGATAAGGACAGCAATAAGGTCATCGAAGGCTTGCATTTCACCTTCATAGAACTCCCTAAGTTCACTCCTCATTCCATTGCCGACAAGCGCATGATGGTATTGTGGCTCCGTTTCCTCACAGAAATAAATTCCAATACGAAGGATATTCCTGCCGACCTGCTTAATGACCCAGAGATTGGAAAAGCCGTAGAAGATCTTGAAGTTTCCGGCTTTACAGATGCCGAGCTCCGTGCCTATGATAAATTCTGGGATTCGGTAAGTGTTGAAAGAACCCTTCTGGATGACAGATACCAGAAAGGAATGGAAGAAGGTATGGAAAAAGGCAAGCATGAGGCCAACACAGAAACAGCACAACGTTTGCTGGCAATGGGACTTTCTGCCGAACAGGTTTCCAAAGCTACCCAGCTACCTTTGGAAATCATTAAGAATCTGAG
>ENA-UEQW01001370-UEQW01001370.1-human-gut-metagenome-genome-assembly--contig:-NODE-1370-length-20169-cov-218.872586_pt1 | contig 20169 bp, 32 predicted proteins | sample MGYA00242947_ERZ507947 | MGnify/ENA primary metagenome ERZ507947 (study PRJEB26167, sample SAMN06115421) | human gut metagenome | host: Homo sapiens | place: China:Guizhou | collected 2015-03-17... | reverse complement strand
CCATCTTCAATGTTGCTTTCGTAATACTCGGGGATGTAGTTGATCTTCTTCATAATTTTTTCCTCCTTGGGTTTCCCCTCTTTTTATGCTTCTACTATACGCCATTATTGGCGTATAATCAAGAGGAAAAAACAGAAAATAAAAAAGAGCGGCACCCAACGAGTACCAGTCGTTGAGTGCCTATTTTTCTGCTTGTGTTTGACGCATAGACCAGTCGAACGTGATACAATCGCCGTTCTCATGACACGGTTAGATTATATCACGTTTTGGCGGATCTGGCAAGCCTGATTGGCCCTAATTGTACCGGGGGCAGTTTGAGGGCAGAATACAGGCAGTTTCCGGGCAGTTTGGCTGTCCGGATTTTTTGTATCATTGGGATAGGAAAAGGAGGTGCGCTATGGATCAGCAATTTGCGATCGCAGGATACACGGGCTCCAGCTGCCTGATGTGCGCCATCGACGGCGCGGACATCTGGCAGGTGGACTATTTTGGCAACCGTCAGCAGCTCATCGGCAAGACCGCAGCGGCCTACACGGAGCTGGAGGGCACCACCCAGCAGTATTACGACAAGCTGGTGGAGTTGGGCGTCATCACCCCGCCCAAGACGCAGGAGGAGCTGATGGGTGAGATGCAGTCGGCTATGAGCGACATGGCCGAGATCATCAAGGGCCTATCGGCCCAGGTAAAGGAGCTGAAGGAGAATGGATCTCAAACAGATCATAGCGGCCGCGTCGAAGATGTTCCCCAGCGCCGACCTGCAAAACGCGGTGCAGAAGGCGGAGCAGGCGATCAGCGGGACGGCTGACACGCTGGAGGGCGTCCAGAGCACAGCCAGACGGCTGGGCATTGACCCCAATATCGCAAACAGCCTGTATGCCCGCTATGGGAAGACCATGCAGGCAAAGGCCCTGTGCGGCCTTCTGGGGACCACACCGGAGGCTTTGCGCTCCGATGCTAACAAGATCCTTGGCGGCGCACAGAACGGCTCACAGACCCCTCAGAAGGGGAAAGCGGGCGGTTCCACCAAATTCCCCCGGCTGAAATAGCCGGTTGGAATAAAAACACGAAAGGAGCACAAACACATGGAAGATCGTAGCACTGGTATGAGCTGGATTGCAGTCCTCTTTGTCATCATCGTGATTTTCGCCATTTTCGGCGGAAATTTCGGCGGCGGCTGGGGCTGGAATCGCGGCAACAATCCCTATCCCCCGCAGGAGGGCTGCAACCGGGTGAGCAACTGCGAGATCGAGAGACAGGAGATCGCCGACACCGCCCGTACCCAGTACCTCATCGAGCAGCAGAGCAATGACACCCGTATGGCCATCAATGCCAGCACGGAGGCCATCACCTCTCAGGCCAGCCGGATCTACGAGCAGCGTCTTCAGGAGACCATCTTCGATCTCAAGATGGAGAACCAGAACCTCAAGAACGGCATCTTCACCAAGGAGCAGACCGACGCTCTGGCGGCGAAGATCTCCGACTGCTGCTGCGGCTTCAACCGCCGGCTGGATGCCATCGAGGGCCGGATGCTGACGAAGCCGAATCTGTACGGCGTAGCGTCCACCTGCAGCGGCCAGATTATTCCCGCATCCTGCGGCTGCAACGGCAGCGGCAACATCTGAGCAACTTTTCCACATCGGAAATAGTTCAGGCCCCTTTGGCCGGGTAATGGGCGGGGCCGGTGCCCCGCCCTTTAATTTTGAAAGGAGAGTATTATGAGTTGTAAATCTGCTTTGTACGCTGCTATGCAAACTCCCACGGCGGTAGCTGTTGGCGGCGTCATTCCTCTGGGCGGCCTGATCCGGCGGTACGGTTGCGACATTGCCCTCAACGGCAACGCGGTCAACCTTGCCGGGACCGGCTATTATGACGTGGACGCCTCCATCACCGCCACCCTTACGGCGGCCGGAGCTGTCACCGCCACGCTCTACAAGGACGGCGTGGCCGTCCCCGGCGCCACCGCAACCGAAACCGGCGCGGCCAGCGGAACGGTCAATCTGGATCTCACGGCGCTGGTGCGTCAACCCTGCTGCGCTGCCGGTGCGGCTCTGACTCTGGTGCTGACCGGCGTGGAGGCCACCGTTGACAACGTGGCCCTGCGGGTCCAGCGGATCTGACGGAGGCGCGGCATGATGCAGCTGTTAATCGGGATGCTGCTGGGCGTCATGGCTGCCACACCTACCGGCCGCAGCATCGGCAACCAGATCGGCAACGCTGCCATTGATAAGGTCAAGGAGGCCATGAAGGCCCCGACGGCCGGAGAGGAGGACAACCATGGAGAATCTGCATGAGCAAATCAAGGCGTATATTCCCAAGCTGGAATACAGCATCCGGGAGTATATGCGGAATCCTGCCACCCCTAACGCGGCGCAAGGGATCATGGCGATGGTGGAATGCCTCAACATGCTCAAGGGTGCAGAAGAATCTATCTGCACGGGCCGGGAGATGACCAAGGCCGACGCGGAGGCGTGGGCGGCTCACATGGTCAACGAGGACGGTACCACCGGCCCGCACTGGCCCATGGATCAGACCACGGCCCTGGCGGAGAGCATGGGCCTGTCTTGGGACCATATCACCCCGTGGTGCTGGTGGGTCACCATGAACATGATGTACTCCGACTACGGCAGCGTGGCCATCCACTACGGCGTCAGCACGGCGGAGTTCTTCGCGGAGCTGGCCCAGGCGTTCCTGTTCGACAAGGACGGCCCCGGCCCCAAGGCGAAGCTGGCGGCCTACTACCACGGCATCGTCAAGGCGGGGGAGCAGGGCTGACTGTGTTCGGGACTGTGTTCACGCATCCCTTTATAACCGTTTCTATCCGGCTCTAACAGCCAGTTAAAAACAGCGAAAAACCGTTGAAATTGCAAGCATTACAAGCAATTTCAACGGTTTTTCATTTGGCGCGGAAGGAGGGATTTGAACCCTATTCTTTCTGGCCGTTTTCAACGGTCTGCGGCTTTCTGTGTTCAAAAGTGTGTTCAGCCGGAAAATATGTGTTCAGAAGCCTTTCTCCATCTTTTCCGCAGCGGCCTTCAGCTGGCCGTCTCGGACGTGGGTGTAGATGTCCATGGTGGTAGACAGCTGGGCGTGGCCAAGAAGCACCTGCGCCGTTTTGGGATCCACGCCGCTTTCCAGCAGGGCGGTGGCGTAGCCGTGTCGGATCTGGTGCGGCGTGACGGTCACGCCGCTGGCGTCCCGGTACGCATCATACAGCGCGGTAAAATGATCGTTTGTCAGAAGGCCGCCGTCCGGCTCCGCGAACAAATAGCCTTTTCCCAGCTTTTTGGGGAGCAGCTGGGCCAGCGCCGGGAGAAGCGGAACGTCCCGGCATCCGGCGTCAGACTTCGGCTGTTTGATGTGGGGCGAGTTGCCTACATGATACACGGATTTTTTGATGTGCACAAGATTTTTCTTTCGATCAATGTCGGCGCCGGTGAGGGCCAGCGCCTCACCCCGGCGGCAGCCGGTATAATAAACGAGGAAGGCAAACAGGCCGAAGGGCAGGCCTGCGCCTTTTTTTATGAGGGCAATCTGCTCCGGAGACGGCGCGTCCCGGTGGGTCTGCGTCAGGTTCCGGGGCGGCTTCACGGCGCTGGCCGGGTTATAGCTCACAACGCCGTCCACTTCGGCCTTGCGGAAGATCTGGCGGATGATCTGCAACTGGGTCACCACGGTCTTCCGGGCGCGGGTGGCGGCGAAGTCCTTGATATATTGGTCGATTTCCTTCGCGGTGATCTCGCCGGGTGCCCTCCCGGCAAATTCCTTCTTGGCCCGGGACAGCGCCGGGCGGTAGCTTTTTTGGGTGTTGTGCTCTAACGTTGGTTCGATCTCCGCCCACCAAGCGTCCGCGATTTTCTCAAATACGGCGGCCTTTTCCGTTTCAATGCGGTCCGCCTCCCGGTCGAAGGCCTTGACCTTCTCCCAGACCTCCTTGTCGGTCTTTCCCCGAAAGGCCTTCCGTTTGCCGTTGATCCGGAGAATGGTCTCATGGAGGCCGTCAGGCCGGATGTAGTATTTTGGGTATCTTGCCATGGGTCACCCTCGCCAGAAGCCGACCTGGACGCAGCTGAAATCCAGATACAGGCCATACAGGATGGCCAGGAACAGGAGCACGATCAGGGCGGCAATGATGCGGTTCCGGGTCTTGACGCCCTGCTTTATCATCGTAATAATCTCACGTTTGTTGGATAGACGTTTCTCAAGGCCGACTTTCTCAGCCTGCAAGGTTTCTTCCGTGGCCGTATAGTGATTCCCTATGCCAAAAAACTCATCTATGGAAATCCCCAGGACAGCGCAGATCGGCCCTGCGGTATTGATGGACGGCGATTTTGACGCATTTGCAAAAAAGTTATTGACGGTAGACAGCGGCACGCCCGATTGATCCGCAATGTCTTGAGCCGTCATGTGCAATGCGGCTTTTTTATCTCTGCATAGATCTTGTATCGTCAAAAAATCGCCCTCCTGTGTTAAATTTCCCTATATGGGCAGGTAAAGTCTCAAATCCGGTCCGGCAGTATACTGCCTGTTCCCCCAATTTGGGCATTGCGCTGCCCGTCCCATTTTTGTTACGGTAAATATGCGATCAGGCAGACGCCCCCTCTGCCGGAAACGCAAAGTGCCCCCGCCGCTTGTTGCAGAGGCGACGGGGGCACTTGTTAATTATCTTCCGATTTCTCCGCAACAGGGGCGGCCATTATTAGCAGCGCTGGTCTAAGATAAGCAGAACCAAAATCCCAATAGGCACAAGGAAAATTCCAAGCGCACCATATTGCCAGCGCGTAAATGCGAAAACAAGCAATAGAACGTCACCGATAACACTCAACGCTGTGCCGATCGCCAACCATACGCCAAAGGCGGGCGCACCCATCCTGCAAACCTTTTCACAGCCCGGAGTATATCTGGGCTTGCTGATACATACGGGCAGCCAAAATGGACCGAGAAGAAAACCACCAAGGGCATGGGCCCAGCATACGGACGATGCCCACCCTTTGACCCGCGTTATGACGTAGCAAATCAAGCCACACAGCAGGAGAGCAACCAACCCTCCGGAAATATAAATTACCATAATGACAGCCCCTTTTGTATGATTAGGCCATACCTTTGGCCTTTGGGATATGATTGGAGGAGTACATATGAGCAACCAGATCACCTGTACTGTGTCCGATTCGGACCGCGACCACATGACCCTGGCGCTCTATCGCCAGTTGACGCCGGAGGAGCGTGAACAAGTCAACGCTTACCTCGCGCAGCTATTAGCATCTCGATATACTCCCGTGCCTTCTCCCGCTCCTCGCGGGTGAGCAAGTCCCAGCACTCCGGACGCTCGTCCCCTTCGGGGGACGGGCGTTCCTTTTTGCCTAAGAGTTCCTCTTTTGTTATTTTGAAATAATCAGCCAATTTTTGCAAAATGGCATCAGTTGGGGCGTGGCCGTTTTTCCACCGAGTATTAGCTGATTTGCCTATTCCGAGTTCAAGCAAAACAGCAGACGGTGTTTTCCCAACGGAATTACATGCCCTTATGAAATTATCATAAAACACAAAAACACCGCCCTGCACTTTGTGTAAAGTACCGAAAGTAACAAAATAGTCCCGAAAGTGTTGACAGTACCGAAAGTACCGAGTATATTATAGCCATAGAGGACATAGCCCCGAGGACAATATACCACACCGGGGCAACGCCGTCAAGGCGGGAAAGGAGCAATTATGATCGTTAACAGAGTCAAGGAGCTGCGGACGGCTGCCGGTATGACCCAGAAGGCGCTGGCGGATCAGCTGGGCGTGACCGTGCCCACGGTGAGCAAGTGGGAGCTGGGCCAGCGGACTCCGGAGCTGGAGAGAGTTTTCCGCATGACGCTGATCTTCGGCGTGCCCATTGAGGAGATCGTCCAGCGGACGGAGAGCGCGTGAGAAGGGAGGAGCGGACATGGCACGAGAGCGTGAGAGCTTCCGGGATCAGCTGCAATCCTTACAGGCAAAATTCCCGGAGCAGGAGGTCTTGAGCAAGGACCAGGCCTGCAAGCTGCTGGGGCTGGACTGGGACGCATTGGTACACAATGACGGCTTCCCAGCCAAGAAGGTGGGGAAGCGCTACATCATCCCCATTGTACCATTGGCACGGTGGATGGTTACATGGTAGCGCGGAAAGGAGGAAAAGACAATGGATAAGAGATGCCCTAATCTGTACCAAAGGGCAAGGCTGAGTACCGGAATGAGCCAAGAACGTGCAGCGGAGCTGCTTGGACTGTCGCCGGAAAGTCTGAAACAGTACGAGGGCGGCAAGACGGTGCCCAAGGACGAGACAGTGGCCAAGATGGTGGAGGTGTATCACCTGCCATGGCTGGCGCTGGAGCACGCGCAGGCCACGGACACGCTGGGCGTAATGCCGGAGGTGACGCCAAAGCCTTTGCCAATGGCGAGCATCGCCCTCCGGAACCGTCTGCAAGATGCGACGGGCCGGTTGGACGCCCTGCTCCGGATCGCGGAGGACGGCGTGATCGACGAGACGGAGCGGCCGGAGTTCGATTCCATCGTGGTGGAGCTGCGGGAGACCATGGCGGCCATCTATCAGGTGATCTACTCAGGCGCAAAAAGAGAACGCCCCGAGGCGGCAACCTCAGAGCGTTCAGGGGAAAAAGTGTGTGGTATTGGATCAACCACTGTTGGATGTATCAATTATAGCACAAGATCCACGCCGCATGCAAGACCTAATTTTGCCGGGAAGGGGGTATCCCTGTGACCGGTTGGGCAATGTTTTTTATGGTCGTTGGCGTGGCGACGGTGGCGGCAATCCCGCTGCGGATCGTGGACTGTATCGAAAAGCGAAAGATGAGGGGGCAATATGGCAAGGTATGACTGCGGCTATGGGGCATGGATCCCCGGCCCGGTTTTGGACGATCCGGGGCTTCGACCCCGGTCGCTGATCCTATACGCACGGATCGCGCGGCGGGCCAACCGGGTAGGCTTTTGTTACGCGACCAACGCAACGCTGATCGAGGACATGACTGCCGTGGACGAGGACGGCTCCGTGCGGGTGCTGTCTGAGCGGACGGTCCAGTCTATGCTGGCGGAGCTGCAAGAGCGGGGGCACATCCACACGGATAACGGCCCCCTTCCTCCGGACAAAAGCGGCACGGTGCGGACCGGTCGGCGGATCTATATCGGGCGGTCTCTGGCATCGGTCCCGGACGATGCGCAGGGGGGTGAAGAAAATTTCACCCCTGAAAAAATCTGCACCCCAGGGGTGAAGAAAATTTCACCCCCCTTTAAATGTATAAAAGATAATAATAAAAATACCCCTATAGCCCCCTGCGCAGATGCGCACTTCGATTTGTTTTGGTCGGCGTATCCTCGCCATGTGGACAAGCAGCGGGCGCGGAAAGCGTGGACGAAGCTGAAGCCGGACGGGGCGCTGGTGGAGGTCATCCTCCGGGCCGTGAAGGCTCAGGCATCCTGTGAGCAGTGGACGCGGGACGGCGGGGCGTACATCCCTTATCCCGCCACCTGGCTCAACGGCCGCCGGTGGGAGGACGAGCTGCCGGGGCGGTCCGAATCGGACCGGGGCGGTGAGAGCCGGGAGGTCAACGGATGGGAAACGTGAGAACGGACGAAAAGCTGGATCACCTGCTGGACGCGGAGCGGGCGGTGATCGGGGCCATGCTGGTAGACCCGGATGTGGTGCGGCCCCTGCTGTCCCGGGTGCGGGACGCTGATTTCTACAATCCCGCCAACCGGCTGATCTTCCAGACGGCCCGGGCGCTGTTCCGGGCGGGGGTCACGCCGGACGCGGTGACCATCCGGGACAAGATCGGCCCGGACTACTCCCGGTACATGGCGGAGCTGGTTGAGATCACGCCCACCGCTGCCAACTGGGAGGCTTACGCGGAGGCCATGCGGTCGCAGGCCACCGTCCGCCGGATCCACGAGTTTGCCGACGCTCTGAGCGCGGCTCAGACGGTGGATGACTGCCGGCCGGTGTGCGCCAAGCTGTCCCGGGAGCTGAGCGAGGGGACCAGCGTGGAGGCGTGGACCATGGCGCAGATGACCGAGGACTTCTGTCAGGCGCAGGACCCGGACGCCCCGGCCCCGGTGTACATCGACTACGGTCTGGACTTCCTTAAGGGCCGGACCTACACCAAGCCGGGAGACGTGGTTATCATCGGCGGCTACCCCAGCGACGGCAAGACGGCGCTGGCTTTGCAGATGGCCTACCGGATGGCGCAGGATCACCGGGTCGGCTTTTTCAGCTTGGAGACGGACAAGGCTAAGATCCGGGACCGGCTCATGGCTGCCGTGGTGCAGATCGACTTTGACCGGATTAAAACCCGCACTCTGACAGAGGACGACTGGCGGGCCTTCGCCGAGAAATCCGCCGACATGGCGGGTCGGTGCCTGACGGTGGTAGAGGCATCCGGCATGACGGCCACCACCATCCAGCACGTCAGTCAGGCCTATGGCTTCGACGTGATCTTTCTGGACTACATTCAGCTGGTCACCCCGGAAATTGACCAGCGGGCGCCCCGCAGCGAGCAGATGGCGGCGGTGTCCCGGCAGCTGCACACCTTCGCCCAGAAGTCCGGGACGCTGGTGGTGGAGCTGGCCCAGCTGAGCCGACCGGACAAGGCCGCCGGATGGCGGGCGCCGGTGATGAGCGACCTGAAGGAGTCCGGCCAGTTTGAGCAGGACGCGGACATGATCTTCATGGTCTACCGCCCGGACCCCAAGGCCAAGGACGGCCCGGAGCTGGATCAGAACAAGCACCGGGTTTTGAAAATTGCGAAGAACAAGGAAGGCCCCCGTGGGGCCTGGTACATGGTATTTGACGGGCCGAAGCAGACGTTTTCACTGCTGGTCAATCCGGACGGCCGCTCCGTTATGCGGCAATTCTCTGCCGCTGGGAAGGCGGCCAAGCAGCGGCCCCGGCAGGTGAGCTTCTGGGGCGACGGGTCCGACTGGACCGAGGCCACGGCGGACACCGAGACGCCGTGGGATGACGAGAACAAGGGGGAGAAAGCGTGAAAATCGGAGATATCTTGAGCATCGAGCCGACATTGGAGGCGACCAGCGGGCTGGGCACTGTAGGGCCGATCCCGGCGCGGGTGATCTACATCCACCCGGCGGGGCGGTACTACACGGTGGAGTTCCGCAGTCCCATTACCGGCTACAACTGGCGGGAGGCCTTCTGGCCGAAACTGGAACCGCAGCCGAAAAACTGGCGGGGCCAGCCGCATTTCAAGGCCGTAAGCACTGCGGTCTGACGCAAACAAGGGGGAAAGGTGAATATGAAAACAATCGCGGTATTGAATTTCAAGGGCGGGGTCGGCAAAACCGTCACCACCGCCACGCTGGCGTATCTGCTGGCGAAGCAGGGCAAGCGGATCCTGTTGATCGACGGGGACAGTCAGGGCAACCTGAGCATGTCCTTCGGGATCGACGCGGAGGAGGGCGCGGACACGCTGGCCCTTCTGACCGAGGGCGCCGGGTACTATCCGGAGTTTGTGACGCCCACCATTTTTGACGGGATCGACCTGATCCCCTCCGACATCAACCTGCTGGTGGCAGACCGGCACATGGCCCAGAGCGGCGTAGGCCGGATGCAGCGGGCCATCGCGGATCTGCGGGACGCCATTGAGGAGGACGCGGATCAGGACAACGCCTACGATCTCATCCTAATCGACTGTCCGCCGGCCCTGTCGGCGGCCTGCACGGCGGCGCTGGCCGCTGCGGATGAGGTCATCATCCCCATCCGGCTGGACTATTATTCCACCGGCGGCATGGCCAATCTGGCGGAGCAGCTCCAGCACATGCGGGCCATCAACCCCCGGCTGTCGGTGCTGGGCGTGCTGGTGACGCAGTTCACCCACATGGCGGACGAGAAGGAGGCCCTCGCGGCCATCCGGGGCGGGGCGCTTCCGGTGTTTGAAACGGTGATCCGGTTCTCCAAGGCCGTCCCCAGCGCCACCTTCCAAAAGGTCCCGCTGCCGGTGGCCCGTCCCTACTGCGCGGCCAGCAAGGACTACGCCGAGCTGGTGAAAGAGATCTCCGGGAGGTGCTGAGGATGGAAAAGCGGAAATTTAACGTGATGGATGTGCTGGGTGAGCAACTGGCCGGTGTGGTGGACACCATGCGGGAGATCCCTGTGGCCAACATCCGGGACAACCCCCGAAATTTCTACCCCCAGCCAGACCCGGCGGCGCTGAACGCGCTGGCGGACTCCATCCGGGCAAACGGTCTGTTGGAGCCGCCTACGGTGGTCCCTGCCGGTGACGGCACCTATCGCCTGATCTCCGGCCACAGCCGCATGGCTGCCATTAAGGCCCTCCGGGAGACGGAAACCCCGGATCAGTGGGCAACCGTGCTTTGCCGGGTGCTGCCTCCCATGTCGGAGGGTCAGGAGCAGGCGGCGGTCATCGAGGCCAACCGGCAGCGGGTGAAGTCCAACGCTCTGCTGGCCGACGAGGCGGAGCGTCTGACGGAGGCCTACATCAAGCGCCGGGAGTCCGGTGAGGAACTGCCGGGCCGCATCCGGGATCATGTGGCTGCAGTCCTACAGGTCAACGCTACGAAGCTGGCCAACCTTGCGGTCATCAAGAAGGGGCTGAAAGTGCCGGGGATGGTCCGAAAGTGGGAGGCGGGAGACATCCCTGAGGCGGCGGCTTTGGAGATCGCCCGGATGGACATTGAGGAGCAGTATCGGCTGTTGGACTGGACGATTGAGGGCGAATCGCACTACAGCATTCGGGACGTGAAAATGTTCCACACCCTCTGGACCATGTTCCCCCACAACTGCCCGGAATCCTCCGGCCTTTGTCCAAACGCCGGACCGATGTATGACCGGTTCTACACATACGGAGCGCTGAACAACTGCGCAGGCTGCTGCCGTTGGTGCAACAAGCGGGACACTTGCAAGACGGTATGTAAATACTGCAAGCCGGAGACACAGCCGGAGCCTGAGCCGGAAGCCCCGGCCGTGAATCCGGCGGTGAAGGATCCCCGGCTGGACTACAAGGTGATGGTTCCCACCTTCTGCCAGCGGGTGAAGGAGCTGCGGATCCAGACCGGCATGAGCCGGAAGGAATTTGCCCAGAGCATTGACGAGTTTCCCGGAACGTACAGCGCGTGCGAGAACGCCTCCATGTGCGGATCGGAGAAAATCGCCAAGCTGGCGCTGTGTTTCGGCGTCAGCACAGACTACCTCTACGGCCTGACGGACGAGTTGACACCGCCGACGCTGCCGGAGGGCCAGCTGATGATCGCCGGATGGATGCCCGGCAGCACTACTCCGGCGGAGCCGGGAGAGTTTGCAGCCTATGTGGACCTGGGCGACGGGAAACTGCTGAAACGGTTTTTTGACTGGGATGGCCAACACTGGATGATGCCGGGCGGCATCGAGGCACAGGCCCCCGTGGCCTGGTGGATGCGGCTGCCGCCTGTCCCAGCGGCAGGGAAAGGAGCGGACACATGAGATACACAGGGCGCGGGAAGCGCCGCAGCCGGGTCCTCTCGGTGCTGACTCTGGCGGCCGCCGTGGCTGCCGTGATCCTGCTGACGGTAGCGGCCAAGGGCATGGTCCTATGACCGCGCCGCCGTGCCTAAACTGCCCGGATCGCCGGATCGGATGTCACGATCCGGCGGTCTGCCCCCGGTGGGCGGCCTACGATGAGATCCATAGGGCAGAGCTGGCAGCCATGCCGTCCCGTAAGGAGTGGGTGGACATGGTGGAATACATTCATGACCGGCGGCGACGCTATATGCCGGGCCGCTGGAAAAAAGGAGACAAATCATGCTGAATCATATCGTACTCATGGGCCGTCTGACCCGTGACCCGGAGCTGCGGCATACCGGAAACGGAACCGCCGTTGCGTCCTTTTCTCTGGCGGTTGACCGGGACTACAAGGGCCAGTCCGGCGAGAAGGAGACGGACTTCGTGGACATCGTGGCATGGCGCTCCACGGCGGACTTCGTGAGCAAGTTTTTCACCAAGGGCCGCATGGCCGTGGTAGAGGGCCGCTTGCAGCTCCGGGACTGGAAGGACAAGGACGGAAACAACCGGCGCTCCGCCGAGGTGGTGGCGGAGCATGTGTATTTTGGGGACAGCAAGCGGTTCGAATCGGACACGCCGCCAGCGTCCGGGGACTTCCGGGAGATCCCGGAGGAGGAGAAAGGAGAATTGCCGTTTTGAAAGATCAAGAACTCGTAAATGCGCTGCGTTATCTCTGCCCTGGTAATTTTACGTGTGCTCGATGCGAATATGAGTCTGTTTGCCACGGCGGCGGCTGTGCGATCATTCAGACGGCCGCCGACCGGATCGCCAACCAGAGCACCCACATCGCGGCGCTGCAGCAGGAAATTGAGAAGCTGCGGGGGCAGGTGCCCCGCTGGATCCCGGTGGATGAGCGGCTGCCGGAGGTGTGGAGTAACGATGAAACTGCGGAGCTTGTGAACTACATGATTTACAGCCCTGATTTTGGCGTGGACATCGGCAATTATCACGCAAAAGCGAAAAAGTGGTTCTGCATGGCTCTGCCTTGCACCGTCACGCACTGGATGCCGCTGCCGTCAGGCCCGGAGGTGAAATGATGGATGCTCTTAAGTATTTGAAAACGTTGCGCAGAATGTGCAACGGTGAGTGCCGCGAATGTGAGTATGAAAAAAGAAGTGGAGTTGACCCTTGCACGGTCTGGCAATACGACCACCCGGAGGAGGCCGTTGCCATTGCGGAGCAGTGGGCTGCCGCGCGCCCTATCAAAACCCGCCAGAGCGTGTTTCTGGAGATGTTTCCCAATGCACCAATATTTCCAGATACCGGGATCGTCAAAATGTCTCCTTGCGAAGTGGATGCAGTATTGCGTGGAAATTGCCCCGGCGTGGGATGTTGCCTGGAGTGCCGGAAGAAATTCTGGCTTGCGGAGGTGGAGGACGTATGAAACTATTGATCGGCGGAAGTCCCTGCACACATTGGAGCATCGCACAGACGAAGAACCGCGAGACAGAGGCCAGCGGCATCGGCTGGGAGCTGTTCCTGAACTACCGTATCGCCCGCGACAAGTACAAGCCGGATTTCTTTCTCTACGAGAACAACAAGTCCATGTCGCCCGCTATCCGGGCGCAGATCACAGCAGAACTGGGAGTGGAACCCGTGCTTATCAACTCCGCCCTGGTGAGCGCGCAGAACCGCCAGCGGCTCTACTGGGTGGGAAAGCGTAACCCGGACGGCACATACAGCCAAGTCTATGTGGAACAGCCGGAGGACAGGGGTATTCTGCTGCAGGATATTCTGGAAACGGGTATAGTATGGCAAGAAAAGAGTTACTGCATTGCGGCTACGGAATACAAGGGAAGCAATCCGCAGCAGACGCTTTCAAAGCATTGCCGCACGATGGTAGCGGAGCCGGTGAGGATTGGAACCATTGAGAATGACGCAAAGAACCAGGCATTTGACAGCCAGCAATACCGAGTCTATTCGTTGGACGGAAAGAGTGTGACCCTCTGCGGAAATAACGGCGGCCTAGGCGCAAAACCCGGACTGTATGCCGTGCCCGTACCGGAACCAGTAAACAAAACCGTGGACGGGAAAGCCCAATGTCTACGCACTACCTACTACAAAGACGGGATCCGCAACCTAGTGGGAAATACCGTGGACCGTAAAGCCTGTGTAGCTGTTCCCGTCCGCGTCGGTGCCATGCCGAACAAGGACGGAGAACTGGGCACCAGCCAAAGCAGCCGCATTTACAGTACCGACGGGAAAAGCGTTTCCCTCAAGGCAAGACCAAACGGCGGCGGGGCTGACGGAGCATCTACCGGCCTGTATGCGGTGCCTGTCGGTATGGCGTGGCGCGGGCGTGAAAATGGTTCCGCTTTTGAAGTGCGGGACGACCAGAAAAGTAACGCCGTGGCCGCTACCGGACACCAAAGCCGCCTGGTGATTGAGGCGGCGGACGGAAAGCAAATGCCTGTCTATGAGGTTCGCGGCGGGCGGATCACCATCAAAGGAAAGACATACCCCACTAAACTGGCAGACGGCTTTTACATCATCCGCAAGCTGACGGTCCGCGAGTGTATGCGCCTCCAGACCGTGCCGGAGAAATATGTCTTTCCTGTCAGCGCCACCCAAGCGTATAAAATGCTGGGTAACGGCTGGACGGTGGATGTGACCACCCACATTATGAGCCATTTTACCGGGCTAACGGAGGAGCCGGTGGAAGTGCTTTCTATGTACGACGGTATGAGCTGCGGCCATATCGCGCTGGACAAGCTGGGCGCGGAGATCACCGCCTACTATGCAACCGAGATCGACAAGTACGCCATCCAAACCACACAGCACAATTACCCGGACACCGTACAACTGGGCGACGCGTTTCAGGTGCGGGACAATAATTGGAGATTGGGGGAGGAACTATGAGAGATACAAACCTCGTAAATGCGCTGCGTGAGCACGCGGAATGGGCGCGAGCGAATGAGTGGGAAACGCCGATCACGCTGGGCGATGATCTGGTGAATGCCGCTGATCGGATCGCCAACCAGAGCACCCACATCGCGGCATTGCAGCAGGAAATTGAGAAGCTGCGGAGGCAGGTGCCCCGGTGGATACCGGTGACGGAGCGGCTGCCGGAAAATGGGGTGCCTGCCCTCATTAACTACATTGGCAATGATGGTGGGAAATACCACCCGGACGGAACTGCTGCGTGGACAGATCACGGCTGTTTTTGGTGGGAGGGCAGTCTGGAAGATTGCGATACAGAGGTCGCCGTGCCGATTACCCACTGGATGCCGCTGCCGGAGCCGCCGGAGGTGGAAAATGCTTGAGGTGTGTCCCATGACACTGCGAGAAGCCAATGCCTACGTTGAGCAGTACCACCGGCACCACGGGCCTGTGGTGGGGCATAAGTTTTCCATTGGACTGTCCGATGGAGAAAAAATCGTAGGCGTTGCCATTGTGGGGCGCCCGGTGGCCCGTCATCTGGACGATGGCTGGACGTTGGAGGTCAACCGCCTTTGCACGGACGGCACCCACAACGCCTGCTCTATGCTGTATGCGGCGGCGTGGAGGGCGGCACGGGCTATGGGCTATAAACGGCTTGTGACTTATATTCTGGACACAGAAAACGGGGCCAGCCTGCGGGCTGCCGGGTGGAAGTGCATCGGGCAAGCTGGCGGCCTCCGATGGACAGGCAAGCGCAGACCGGAGGTGGACCTGTGCCCCGCACAAATGAAGATCAGGTTTGAAAGGACTGAGGGAATGTGATGGGAAATGTTAATTGCCTGCGTTGCCACTTTAGGCATGAGGATAACGGGAACTGTACTGAGGTCGGCGGGTTCTGCACGGCGGTCCCGGCGGCGCACTGCCCGCTGCTGCGTCAGTATTTAGACACGGGCATGACGCCAGAAGCGTTTCAATCTTATGTGGTGTTTCTTCAGGATTTGATCGGAGACCAAAAAGCCAGTGAGGCACTGGACAGGTTCCGCCAGTTGGTCAAAGCCGACAGAGACGGTCGGCTGGCTGTGCTGCCGTGCAAGGACTGGCTCGAGGTTGTCTTTGGGGATCAAGTTTTATTTTGGGGAATTGATAAAGACTACGTAGAGCAACCGATCAGGGAAATTTCATTGGATGACGCAGAACGGGTCGGATGGTATGACGGCTATAAAACCGTATTCCTGAAGGGGACTGACGAAAACGGCGAAGCATGGGAGTTTTATCCAGAGGAAATCGGCAAGACTGTGTTTCTCACCCGCGAGGCGGCGGAGAAAGTATTGGAGGCGATGAAGGATGACTGAATTAAAACCGTGCCCGTTCTGTGGCGGTAAAGTTAGCCTTGTTCTATGTGATGACGAAGGGAATCTGCATGATGAGGCATATAGAGAACGTCCCTATAGTGGGCTTGGCTTTATGCTTCACCACGCTCACGAGGAAAACCCGGAATGCCCGATTGCAAGCTATGAGTGCGATGGCGGGATTTTGGGCGGTGTGCATATTTACGACACGGAAGAATAAGCCGCTGAGGTATGGAACAGGAGGGAGAAAAGAACATATGGGCGGTGGATTGAGCGAGAGAAATACACTTTTGGCACAATGTATGACTGCTCTATTTGCGGCACTCGCATTCTTGATAACGGGCATTCATGGAATTACTGTTCCCACTGCGGGGCCAAAATGGACGGAGGTGCTGACCATGAGGCTGGGTGATGTTGATGAAGCATTGAGACTGTTTGGCGAAGAATACGAGAAAACGAAAGAATTGATACACAACGGTGAATCTCAGCTTGATAGCCTTGCCGAGGGATTTACAGAAGCACATCACATAATCAAGTATGTTCTTCCAACCGTTGATGCAGTGCCCGTGGTGCGGTGCAAGGACTGTAAGCACTTGTGCGTGTGGAATCGAAAAGATATATACGCATTTTGCCCCAAAACAAACATCGTGTTTTTGCCATTTGATAAGGACACAAGGGCATTCTTTTGCAGCCTTGGCGAGAGAAAGGAAGGCGGGGATGGCTAAACAATCCGCTTACTTACAGCGCCGGGAGGCAGAGCTGGATGCCACCTTCAACGCCGGTGCGGCGATGGCGATGCAATTCGCCATGGACACGCTCCAGATGGCCCTCCACCAGACGGAGGGCTGGGGCTATGACCGGATCATGCGGATCACCCATAACTGGATTGCCGTTCAGCGGGAATACAAACCGGCGCTTGACTGCCGGAACCCAGAGGCAGACGTCCGGCAGGAGCACATGGATCGGGTGCTGGCGGAGATCATCAGCGGGAAGGCGGAGTTGATCCGTTTCTCGGATCGGTATCCAAACGCGAAAAAGATCAAATACGGGAGGTAAGGCATGTCTGATCCGTTTGTGTGCGTCCGACAGCGGGCGGGGCCGTTGGTCAAAGCGCTTATGACGGACAACTACGGATATCTCCGTCGCTACGGGCCGGAGGCGGTGCGGGGCCGGTGCGGGCCGGCCCTCAGCCGCACCACCGTTGACAAGCTGGAACTTCGGCTGGCGCTCTTTGGCTATGACGGCATTTTTTACACGTTGACTTTTGACGATGACCACCTACCGCCGGATCGGGCCGGGGTGGACCGGATCTGGGACGCATTCGCGAAGCGTCTCAGGCGGTGGATGCGCGGGCCGGTGGACTACTACGTTTACCGGGTGGAGGGCCTCCACGGTGACCACCGGCTCCACATCCACGTGTTTCTGCGGGATCAGGACTTTCCTCCGGCCGTGGTGCAGTACCTCTGGCGGACGTGGGGCAGCGCCTACGATGTGCGCTGGGACCGGGCGCGGGTGCTGTCAGAGGGCGGCTACCGTGGGCTGGCGATCTATTTCACCAAGGAGGTCCCGGAGGTAGGGCGGCATCCCTGGGGCTGCTCCAGGGCACTGAGTAAGTACCTTCCGCCTCCGGAGGTGACCACCTGCAAGAGCGGCATGGTGCGGCTGCCCAAGGGTTCCACACCGCTGCCCATGCAGGGCCGGGACCGGCCGCAGCTGGGAGACTGGGGGCTGTACGGCTACAGCCGGTATCTGCTCCCCGAAAAATAGCGCTTTTATTTTAATAACAAAGTTTAGTATTACTATCTATAGATAGCGTATCCTCTTGAAACCTACGGAATATCTACGGACAACCGCAAGAAAGTGAGGGAAAAGCCTTGATTCCAGCCAGAAACGGTGATAAAATAAGCACAAAGGACGGATGGTTGACTTGCCCGATCTGCAAGCGCAACCACCGACTGCTGAGGATCACAGACGCCACCAGGGCGAGAGGCCTGCCGGTCTACTGCCGGACGTGCCACAGCGAGGTGATCCTGGATATCGACGAAGGCCAGAGCGTCAAGCGCCAGAGCCAATGACTCCCCGGAGGGGGCGTTATTGGGTCCGGCGCTTTTGTTTTTCCCGGAGGTGATAGCCCGTGGCACAGAAGCCGCTGAGACCGTGTTTATACCCGGGCTGCTATCGGCTGGTGCCCGGCGGGTACTGCGCAGAGCACCAGCCAAAGCCCAAGGAGCGGAGCCAGGAGGCGCAGGCCTGGCGCTGGATGTACGGGACGCAGGACTGGAAGACGCTGCGCAGTGAGCAGCTCCTTCGGGAGCCGTGGTGCCGTGAGTGCGCCCAGCACGGCATCCGGACGAGGGCAACGGACGTGGACCACATCCGGGACCACAAGGGCGACTGGGCTGTGTTCACGGATCCCGGCAACCTCCAGAGCCTGTGCCACCGCTGCCACTCCCGCAAGACTGCGGCGGAAATGAGCAAAAACAGATCGCTTCGGCGGCGCTGATCGCGGAGAAAACTGGCGGACGCTTAGGCGCACGGAAGCCCAGGCCCGCGCCTGCGGGGTTCCTTGCAGCCCTCCCCCCAGGCAGTTGAAGTTTTCGCCGCGGCCGGGAATACCGCGGGCCCCCCTCCGTGCGGGATTTTTTCCCCACGGGAGATCTCGGCGGAGATTTGGCGGCGGAAGCGTTGGCGGATCGGCGAGGCCAGGGCGCTGCGGAAATGCAGCGGAATGTAAAAAGCGCTGCGAGGGTGCAGCAGAAACTGAATCACATGGCATAGACCAAAAGCCTGAAAGGCAAGAGTCAGCACGTACCGAAGACCGGTGCGCGTCGGCCCTTGCCTTTTTTGTTTTCTCCGGCTTGTGACCCGGCCCCTGTGCCGGTATTCATCCTTTCTTCCCTTCCCTCCCGGTCTCCGTGCCCTACCACGGAGGCCGGGTCATGAACCGGAGTACACGGTCCGATTCGGACACATTTCCCCGACGCACACGGCGGCGTTCGCGCCGCAGCGGGTTTGATCCTCCTGCGGCGGCCCTGGCTGCCATGCGAGGGCCGCCGTGTGCGCCAGGTATCACAGGAGGATCAGCATGGCAAAGAAAAAGACACCCGGCGGGACTGCCGGAAAGGGCGGCGTCAACCCGGCGCCGACGAGAGACAATCAGACGGTGCGGATCGCAGCGGAGCAGCTCACCATGGTCCCCATTGACGATCTCATCCCCTACGCGAATAACGCCAAGAAGCACGGCGTTAAGCAGATCAACCAGATCCGGGCCAGTCTGCGGGAGTTCGGCTTTGTAACTCCCGTGCTCATCGATTTTGACAACAACATCATCGCAGGCCACGGCCGGGTGGAGGCCGCCAGAGCGGAGGGCATGAGCGAGGTGCCCTGCGTGCTGGTGACCAACCTGACGGAGGCCCAGCGGAAGGCGTACATCCTGGCGGACAACCGGCTGAGCGAGACGGCAGCATGGGACACGGAGCTGCTGAAAATCGAGCTGGAGGGCCTGGAGACTTTAAACTTTGACACCGGGATCGCCGGTTTTGACGCGGAGAGTCTGAAAGCCATCGAGGTGAACGCCTACACCCGGGCTGCTCCCGGAAAAGCTGCGGAGCCGGAAGGTAAGCACTTCTGGGGCGACGAGGAGGGCGAAATCTCCGAGGAATACGAGGCGTTTACCGATAAGTTCAAGCGAAAACTGACCACGGATGACTGCTATACCCCGGAGAACATCTACGCGGCAATCAGGGATTGGGCGGTGGAGCACTACGGGCTGGGCGACGCTCAGATTCTGCGGCCCTTCTTCCCTGGCGGCGACTATGAGCACGCGGACTACCCGGATGGCTGCGTGGTAATCGACAACCCGCCGTTTTCGATCCTCTCCAAGATCTGCCGGTTTTACATGGAACACAATATCCAGTTTTTCCTGTTTGCTCCCGCGCTGACTTTATTTAGCATTGCGTCTGGTGCTTGTAATTATTTGCCGATAGGAGCAGATGTTACATACGAAAATGGGGCCGGAATCAACACGGCATTTGTTACAAATTTAGGCGGGTTAAAAATTGAAACATCACCTGAACTGTATGCAAAAATTAAAGCTATCAATGACAAAAATCGGCATGAAGCAGTGGAAGAACTACCTGGATATATTTATCCCCAAAACGTAATAACTCCTGCAACGATCATAAAAACAGGAATTCGGGAGCCCTTGCGTGTTTGCCAAAAGGATGCTGTTTTCATTCGCGCACTGGATGCACAAAAGGCTATGAACCGGGCTATATACGGTGGTGGCTTTCTACTATCGGAGAAGGCCGCGGCGGAGAAAGCAGCGGCGGAGAAAGCAGCGGCGGAGAAAGCAGCGGCGGAGAAAGCAGCGGCGGAGAAAGCAGCGGCGGAGAAAGCAGC
>ENA-UEQW01001365-UEQW01001365.1-human-gut-metagenome-genome-assembly--contig:-NODE-1365-length-20192-cov-4.155406_pt1 | contig 20192 bp, 28 predicted proteins | sample MGYA00242947_ERZ507947 | MGnify/ENA primary metagenome ERZ507947 (study PRJEB26167, sample SAMN06115421) | human gut metagenome | host: Homo sapiens | place: China:Guizhou | collected 2015-03-17... | reverse complement strand
GAACCGCGCACTGGCGAGTCAAGTATCACAATTGGTTTTGTTCTTTTAGCCTAATCATGGAATACTCTAAGCTGTGGGCGCTCTCTTTCCGAACCTCTCATCTGTAGTGGTAGCAGTCTGATGCATTTGCCTGGTTTCTCCCCGTACATGAGAGACGGAACCAAGTATTCCGAGAACCCCTGGAGCCCCGAGCACCCGGACCGTGTGATGAACATTTCCTGCGCCGACAACGTGTACCTCTGGGACCGTTTCCAGAAGGAGTTCCCCAAGTTCTGCAAGCTGCACCCTGCTGACAACCTGTACGCCACCAGCTGCTCCGGCAGAAAGTACCTGCGCGAGGCTCTCGCCAAGTTCATGACGAAGGAGGTGTGCAAGACGGCGATCGCTCCCAACGAGCTGACCATCTTCTGCGGCTCGGGCGCGTCCATGGATGCGCTGGGCTCCACCGTGTTCAACGAGGGTGACGCCTACATCGTGATCACGCCCGGTTTCGTGAAGTTCGGCAGAGACATGTCGCTCCGCAACGGCGGCGTGATGTACAAGGCCGACATCTCCGCCAACAACTACCAGGTGACGGAGGAGATCCTGGAGGCGACGCGCGTGAAGGCGGAGGAGGAGGGCCACCACGTGAAGATGCTGATCGTGACGAACCCGTCGAACCCCACGGGCTACGTGTACTCCGAGGCGGAGCTGCGCATGATGCTGGCTTGGAGCCGCAAGCACAACCTGCACCTGTTCTCGGACGAGATCTACGCGCTGTCGACGAAGCCGCGCGAGCTGTGCACGAAGGACGAGCACGAGTTCGTGAGCTACGCGAAGATCATCGAGGGCGACGCGAAGACGGACGACGTGACGGTGCTGTGGGGCATGTCGAAGGACTTCGGTCTGGCGGGTTTCCGTTTCTCTCTTCTCTGGACCAAGAACGCCGACATGAACCGCGCCTTCGCGGAGTTCGCGCACTTCATGGAGGTGTCCGCCGTGTGCCAGACGGTGGTGGCGAACATGCTGAACGACGAGGAGTACCTGAAGTGGCACGTGAAGACGCTGCGCGAGGACGTGTGGAAGGGTCGCGACATCGCGCAGACGTTCTTCCGCGAGAACGGCATCCCGATCATCCCCGGCTCGGCGGGCTACTTCTGCTGGATCAACCTGAACGAGTACATGAAGGGCAACACGTTCGAGGACGAGGAGGAGTTGTACAATTACATTTACGAGCACGGCAAGGTGATTATTTGCCCCGTAGGCGCTGTGGGCGTGGCTGACGCGTAGGGCAAGTCTTTCTTCGCGAGAGAGGCGGGCTGGTTCAGAATGGTCTTCACTTGCTATTCTCACGAGCACCTGAAGATCGCGCTGGACAGACTGAAGAAGGCGCTTCAGGAGAGAAAGCAGGAGATGGAGGCTCCTTCCAAGAGAAGACATTAAGCGTTTCATTGTTTAGTTTCGCTCTGTTTGTTGTCAGTTATCGGAAAGGTGTTTCAGTGTTGACTCTGTCGCAATCGAAGGAAAGGAATTCGGTGAATGGAACGTTCCATGGAAGAGGCACTTTTTTATTCGTAAACGTGTGAATCTTGAAATGGCTAGCGAAGAGGTTTGTTTCTCCGTGGGAGAGTGAGGCGTAGTTCCTTCGTATCGAAACATTGACGGAAGATGGAGGTGTGGTGAAGAAGGTGATCAAGGAGGGATCTGGAGAGTGTCCGAAGAAGGGCTACAAGGTCATTGGTTGGATTGGGCAGGGCGTGTGAGGATTAGCCCACTATACCGGCACTCTGGAGAACGGAAAGAAGTTCGACAGTTCGAGAGACCGCAACCAGCCCTTCGACTTCGAGCTTGGAAAGGGACTCGTGATTAAGGGCTGGGATATCGGTTTCGCCACGATGAAGAAGGGAGAGCACGCGATTCTCGTCTGCAAGCCCGAATATGCCTACGGATCGTCCAGCGCGGGTCCCAACATTCCCCCCAACTCGACTCTCAACTTCGACGTGGAGTTGCTGGATTTTGAGGAGAAGATCGACGTGAGCGACATGACATTCAGACAGAGAATCGATGCTGTCCCGCCTCGTCGTTGTGTTCATTCGTAGGCAAATGCAAAGAAGGCGGAAGGCAACGAGGCCTTCAAGGCCCAGAACTACAACAGCGCCTGCAGCCTGTACGATAAGGGCTTCCTGTACGTGCAGTTCGCCAACAACGGCGTGATTGACGATGACGAACCGGGCTTCACCCCCACGCCCGAGGAGAACAAGGAGGCGTCTGATCTCCTCCAGACCATCCGCACCAACAAGGCCATCTGCTATTTGAAGATGAAGAACTACCCGTCCGCCATTGCCGAGGTGTTCGCTCCTCCGTCCAATCACGTTTAGTGTGACGCTGTGCTGAAGGTGGAGCCCGCCAACGTGAAGGCGCTGTACCGTCGTGCCATGGGCAGATCGGGTTTTGGTCTGATCAACGAGGCGAAGGAGGATTTGGAGGCGGTGCTGAAGATCGACCCGGAGAACAAGGCAGCGAAGAGCGAGTTGGCGCGCGTCGAGAAGTTGATCACCATCCATGATAACAAAGCGAAGAAGTCCCTGCACACGCTCTTCTCGAAGGGCGGCCTGTACGACGAGAAGCCCGGCGTGGTGGACACGACGGTCAAGGACGGCGACCCGACGGTGTACTTCGACCTGAAACAGGGCGACGAGGCGCTGGGTCGCGTGGAGATGCGTCTGTACTCGCACATCGTAGTCGCGGTCGTGCGGTGTGAATTGTAGGCGCCGAAGACGTGTGAGAACTTCCGTTGTCTGTGCACGGGCGAGAAGGGCACCAACAGCGACGGCGTGGTGTTGTCGTACAAGAATTCAATCTTCCACCGCGTGATTGACAATTTCATGATTCAGGGCGGCGACTTCACCAAGTTCAACGGCACGGGCGGCTGCTCGATTTACGGCGAGCGCTTCAATGACGAGACGTTCGCGCTGCACCATAGCGAGCCGGGTGTGCTGAGCATGGCGAATGCCGGACCGAACACGAACGGGTCGCAGTTCTTCATCACGACGGTGCCGTGCCCGCATCTGGACGGCAAGCACGTGGTGTTCGGCAAGGTGGTGAAGGGAATGGAGATTGTGCACAAGATCGAGAAGACGAAGACGGGAAAGAACGACAAGCCGGAGGTGGATGTCGTGATTGCGGATTGTGGTCAGTTGTAACCGTGTTTGTTGCAAATCGGTATAGCTGCGAGATTACTGGGGAGATAAAGTGACTTTCATTAGCAGCGCAGTAGACACTAATGAGGGACATAACAAACACACAACTGAGCGTTCTTTGTGAACTCGGAAAACCACGAAGAAAAAGAGCCCTGCGCCGCCACCAACAAGCAATAGTGCGACTGGATGAGATGCCACTCCTCGAACTCGTCAAACCACTCGATTCGCGATATGCGCTTCACGTCATTCCCATCCAGCATCTTTGAGTAAACCTCGTACATATCCTTGCAGAACACATCGGAGTACCCAAAGTCACTGTAGCGCTTCTTCTGGTCCGCCACATCGGGATAGCGCTCAATTCCCAGCAGATCACATCCACGTTCCTACAGGTCAATCTTCGTGTTCTCGCCCACGTGAAGGTTGCGAATCATCATCTTTCCGAAGGGGTCGAAGGGACGGATTTGCTCATACACGATAATGCAGCTGTTTGTGAATTGGCTCTGGAGATACTGAAGCGTTGGATTCACCGCATCCGGGTTTATGTAAATCAGAACGCATTCCGAAAGGAAGAGCGTTGGGAGCGTCACATCGACCTTTCCCGTTGCCAGGAAGTCCTCCATTGCCTGCCTGTTGGTGAGATCCATGGGCTGGAGGATATAGTGTGCAGTTTCGATCGTAGGCGACTTGTCAGTGGAATCCACAAAGAGATCACCGAAGATCACAGAAGCCAGCTCGCTCCGATTCCGGATGATTGCAGCCTTGTTGCGGCATGTCTCGGGGTAGTCAAGATCCACGAAGAGAGAGGGCTGCAAGTCCATGTCCTAGAGAGGAAACGAAAGGCAGAAGAGGATACATGCAAACGAAACAGAAGTGTGTCGTAACCGCCCCCGAGACTCACGATTTGACACTTCTTGTCATAGTGCGAAACAAAGCGTTTGATCAGCATTTCGATCGCTGCGACACGCGAATAATAGCCTACGGTGAACTGAAGAGAGAAAACCCACCTCGGTTGATAATGGGCGTGCGCTTCGCTCTTCGGCGGATAAAGTTGTGAATGTAGTCATCTTTGTAGTAGCCCAAATCGACGCAAGCCCTAACGCTGACACCGGTAAGAAGTGCTCGACATCTTGCTTATAATCGCATCATCTGCTGTCAGCCGGACTTCCTCCACGGAATTCGACATCAACGATCCTTCTTTCGCGCGAATGAAAATGAATCTGATCTCGTCTCACCCCTCCCAAAACCCTCTTCTATTCATTCCTTCTTTCCTATGCTGCGGATTCCATCCCACAGGCGTTTCACTGTTCCACTGGTTTGAAAGAGCTCCACATATTCAGATCGCCTTGCTCTGAGCGCATGGATATTCGCAGCTTCTTTGTTGGGTGTGCGGATTGTGCATTAAGAATAGGGAGGGAAGAAGTCTCAGAAGAGATCGGCAGAAGCATCCGTTCCCGTGAAGGAGGAGAAAAAGGAGGAAGTGCAGAAGACGGTGGAATGCAAACAGGAGGACAGGAAGGAGCATCGCACAAAGACGCCGGAGCCAGCGCCAGTGGAAGCGAAACAAACGGATCCAAAGAGGACAAAGAAACGGACCGTGATTCTGTCGTCGGACAGTGATGATGCCTTTGTTAAGGATCCTGAAGTGAAAACTGAAGTGAAGTTGGAGAAGAAGACACGCGCAAAGAAGCAAAGAGTGGAAAAGGAGAGCGAGGGGAGAGAGAATGACGAAAAGGAGCCGGAAGGGAAGAAGGAAAGAAAGCCAAGGGCAAAGAGTGAACGCAAATCAAAAGAGAAGAGTGACAAGGGGTTTGAAGTGGAAATGGAAGCCAAGCCAGCAACAACCACGCCGAAGCCGAATCCAAGCAAGAAAACGAATCAAACCAAGCCAAAGGAGAAGGTCGCCATTTCGGGCTCCTACCGACCTCGTTGGCTGGCTTCCGATCGAGAGCCTCCCAAGCACGGCAGCAAGCCCATTCCGCGCGGCAAGGCGGACTGTCTGAGTGGGATGGTGTTTGTGCTGACGGGTTTGAACGAGAGTCTGACCCGCGATGAAATGAGCAATCTCATCCAGAATCATGGCGGGTAGGTGAGTGTGAAGAGTTTGAAGTGCAGTGTTGAGAAGACGGCAGTGAGCGGGAAGACAACGTACCTGGTGGCTGGATTCGAGATGGAGGATGGTCGTCCGATTCAAGAGGGCAGCAAATACAAGAAGGCCGTGGAGAAGGGAGTGCAGATCATTAACGAGGACCAACTGCTGAAGATGATTCGCGATTCCGACCCGGAGGCGTCTGCGAAGGCGGAAGCGGAGGAGAAGAAAAAGAGAGAAAAGGAGAGAAAGGAACGAGAGGCGCAGCGAAAGAAGCAGCTCGAGCAATCTCAGATTCCCGCGGGAATGAAGACGGAACGGTTTGGTTGGATTCACTGTGTGATTCATAGTCTGCTGACGACGAAATACGCGCCGAAGCAACTCAGCGACATCATCGGCAATGCCAGAACGATCGAGAGTTTGAAGCAATGGCTGGAGCGGTGGGAAGCCGTGCACATCAAAAGTAGCCCCGATTTCCGTCATTCCCCGTAGAGACGCTGGATGTGGAGTGGACGAAGCAGAACCCGAAGGCGCGTGCAGCGTTGTTGAGTGGTCCGCCGGGCATCGGTAAGACCACCTCCGCTACGCTGGTGTGCAGGAGTCTGGGATACAGTGTGGTGGAGCTGAACGCGAGCGACAAGCGAAACATGTCGGCAGTGCGCGAGTTGCTTCAGGACAGTGTGAGCACCCAGTAGTCGTGAATGGGAGTGGTCACAAACAGCGTGCTGGGGTTCGGCAGACGGGATGAGAAGAAGGTTGTGCTGATGGACGAGGTGGACGGAATGAGCAACGGCGATCGTGGCGGCATTCAGGAACTCATTCGTGTGATCAAGACCACAAAGACCCCCATTATTTGCATCTGCAATGACCGCGACAGTCCCAAGGTGCGTTCGCTCGCCTCCAACTGCTACGACCTTCAGTTCAACAAGCCCACCATGTAACCGAAATCCCCGGTGTTTTAGGAATAGCGGTGAAATGATGCAGCGTGTGTCCTTCATCTGCGAGTGCGAGCGCATCGCTCTGGATTCCGCCGTGCTGCGCCAGTTGGTTGAAACCACAGGCAGTGACTTCCGGCAGGTGTTGAATCAGCTGCAAATCGTGTCGTCCTTGCAGGAGAAGGGGGTTTCACCCACACTGGAGACGTTCACGAAGGATCAGTTGTTGAGTGTAACTGCCTTCGACGCGACGAAACTCCTTCTGGTGACACCACAGAACACGCCCCTGCGTCAACGCTACGACGCCTTCTTCTGCGACTACGAACTCACTCCACTATTTGTCCAGCAGAACTACCTGGACGCGATAAAGAGCAACGGCGCGTCACCGATGGCGCTGGAACAGATGGCGGAAGCGGCGGACGCGATGTGCGACATGGAGGGAATTCATGAATGCATGGTCAAAAACAACGTCGATTTCGGGCATGGGTGTGATGGATAGAATTGGTCGCTTCTGCCCTCCATGGCTGTGACCACGATACGCGCGGCAAGCAAGGCCGCGGGAAAGTATGTGTTCCCGCGGTTCCCGATGTAGTGGAGAAGGAGGCGAATGAGAGCGTAGGCAGCTGGGCAAGTACTCCTCGATTCGCAAGAACAAACGACTTCTTGCGGAGTTGCAGAATCACTTGTCATCGCGCGTGACCGGAAATCGGAGTTCCATTTCCATGGACTATTTCGACATGCTGAATCGGCACCTTCTTCGTCCGCTGATGGAGGGCGACGTGAAGGGAACGATTCAGAGCATGGACGAGTACTGCGTGACGCGAACGGACCTGGTGGAGGTGTTGAATGCGATGGTGCTGGGAGAGGGCAAGTACCGGTTTGACAAGGTTCCCTCCAAGACGAAGAGTGCGTTCACGCGCGCGTACAACAGTCAGACGCACGTGGTGTCCAACGTGTTTGCGGACGACGCGAGTATGTTTAGGAAGGTGACGAAGGGGAAGAAGGAGAAGAAGAGCGCGCCTGTGAAAGAGAACGAAGAGGAGGAAGAGGACAGCGAAGAAGTGTTCTTGGACTATTGGTGTGTTGGTTCAACAAACAACGGGAAGAATCACTTCTTCTTCTTCAGTTTTGGTTTCTTCGTCACGCAACTCAGCCCGCAAGAGCAGCATCCTACGATCAGCACTAACACAAACACAATATGAGACTTGGGGACGCAAATCCCCTGAATTGTCTCCCACTGTCCTCCGTTCGGTGTGCCTTGACACAGTCTCCACGCCAGTCCGATCCCGCGACCTATCCGGTCACACGTAACCACGTCCGAATAATCCCCTGCCGCCGTCTCTGCCCACACGCACGCGCGTCACCTCGCGGAACAATTCGTTCGTCGCCGCCACCTCGAACGACACCAGCGTCGCGCTCGAGCCATGCACCGTGCCCGACAGCGCTCCCGTCTTCGCGTCCAGCGTCAGACCCTGAGGGATGTCCACCGACTCGAAGTGCTCCACAATCCCTTGGTACGACGGCGTCACGGGCACGATAGGGTACCCCAAGAATCCCGTGATCACGCCGCCGTACGTCACGTTCGACATGGGCTTCGGCTTGCACCGGTCGAGGTGGATCGCCGAGAACACGCCCCGACTGCATTCGCGATACGCGTACCCGAACCGGTCCGACGCGCACTGCGCGGGAGAGACTTCCCCGTGCGGAACCGCGGGGAACGCGTCCAAAGCGGCACACGACGCGAACGCTTCATCGGAGTGGAACCCAAGTCGGATGGCGTGGATCACGAGATGGCGGTCGCGAGTGGGGAGTTGGTCGAACCGGAGGAAGAAAGAGCGAAAACCCATCATGGCAAGCGGCACGGCGAGCACCAGCGTGGAGGGCGCGGCGGTGGACAAGTGCACGACATGATAGATCTCGGTGGCGTTGTACGGAGAGAAGGCGTTCCCATCGATGCACTCCACCAGCCCGTAGAGGGTGAAGGAGAGCGAATTGACCTTCCCGAGCGTGATGTAAAGACGGTTGAAACGTGGCGGGAAATCATCTTCGAGACACCACGTGAAGAAACCGCCGTTCTCGATGTGAAAGGTGACCTCTGCGCTGCGGTTCTCACGAAACACACGCATCGGCGTGTCTTCAACTGCAGGGTACGCCGCGGCCGACGCCACGTTGAATGTACCCGCGAGCGCGTCGGCGCGTCCAGCCGTCATATACAAGGAACTGAGTTCGTTTTCCATGGCGTACGGGTTGGCGTCCACGCGCACTGCTAACAGGTTCTCGCGGTGAATCGGCGCGGTCACGCCCCACACGTAAAATGTGCGCGCGATTGAGGCGTAATTGTCGAGCGCGCCGATCTGTACGCCGTTCCAATAGGAGTGATCATGCCGACGAACGAGACGACCACGCGCACCACCTCCACCTCCATGTCGACAGCGAACGTCACGTTCATTCGCGTGATGAGCGTGTTGTGGAAGAGAGTGAGAGGAAGGGTTGTCTTCACACAGAACGAGTGCGTCACGTTGGGCAAGTACCAGTCCGTCGGGGGCTCCAGACGCGTCTGGTGGTACAGCAGGTGCGCGCCCCAGCCGCCGAAGACGGCGGGAAGGAAGTCGAAGGAGGGGTGAGTGGTGATGCACTGAGAGTCGCCTGCTCTGGGTTGAAGGACACTCTGAGAGTCGCCTGGGTTGGGTTGAAGGACGCTTTGAGAGTCGCCTGCGCTGGGTTGAAGGACACTCTGAGAGTCGCCTGGGTTGGAGGGATCACTGGCATTGCGAAGGTGACCCGCGCTGGAGGGAGCGACCACACTTCGGGAGTCACTCGAGCCGCGTTGAACCACACTTCGGGAGTCACTCGAGCCGCGTTGAACGACGCACAAGGGAACAACAGGTCTGCGAAACACCTCCGTCCACATGGCGTTCGTGGACACGCTGACGACGAACGACGACACCATAGCCGAAGTGTGTCGCGTGAAGTTGAACACGGCGTGGTGGTTCGCTTGCGTCGTCGTCACAACACTCTCCACAGAGTCCACGTACTCCAACTCCGCAGCGTTCCGGAAGATGCCCAGACCGTCCTCGCGAATCACCTCGAACTTGCCCACATCACCCAGGTCGTGCGCGTACAGTGATAACAGGACGGAGGCCGCGGGCAGGTCAGACACGGTCAGACGAAAGCGTGCGGTCACGAGACGGTTGCTGGACGTGTACGCGCTCACCACGCACGTGGCGCTCACCTCAGAAGTGTATCTGCCCGACACACAACCAGTCACGGGGTTGATGGTGAAGGCAGTGAGATTGCCCTGCGGCGTCTGGACCACCATGGAGTAGGAGTGGAACGCGCGCACAGTGGTGCGGCCCACGACAAGCTCCAGCGTGGAGGGCGAGTAGGAGAAGAGTGTGGAGGCGCGGTTGCACACGGTGAATTGGATCTCGCGGACGGAGAGCGGGCGATCGCCGCCAAAAAGAAGATCCATTTCCGTCAGCGGCGATGGGGGTCGTCTTAACCAAATGGCATTAAACTGACCCATGTCCGTGATCCAGTCCCAATTCGTCGTGCACGCCAGCACTTTCTGCGCTCTCGTTCCCGTGTCCACGCCGCTCACACGCACCACCGCCGGCAGCGTCTCCACGTCCTGATCACTGTACACGCCCACCGCACTTATCATAGGCATGTGATCACTGAACGCGACGGAGAGAGTGGTAGGCGACACAACGCTTCCGGTGGTGGACAACTTGCCGTCGGTGAAGAAGGACAGCGCGTCGCCCATGCCGTGGAGGTCGGCGGCGTAGGGGTACACGAAGCAGGACGACTCGGGGGAGGGCGCGAGAAGGGCGATCCAGGCGTCGAAAAGTGGGGGATGGGGGATGTTGGAGGGAAAGTGGAGTTCGGCGGCGAAGACGTTGGTGCCGTTGTGAATGTAGTTTCCTCCGAGGAGGAAGGAACGGAAGGAGATGGAGGCGTACTGCGAGACGGAGGAGGAAAACGGATCAATGATGCCGAGCGGCATGTTGTCGCGGAATACTTCCTGCTGGTTGACGTAAGCCACGATTCCGTGCTGATAGCGGACGGAAACTTCAAACGCAGGAAAGGCAGAGTATCCCTTGAAGGGAATACGATAGTAGTGCGTTCCTGAGGCGGCGAGTGGCATGGAGTTGGACACAGTGTAGTCCAGCCACAGGTGATCGTCAAAGGCAAGCGTCTTCCATGTTTCAGGAATGGCGGTGCCACAGAAGAACTTCCACGTCGAGGATTTGAGCACTGGGTAGTAGACTACAATGAACGCAAAACGAAAGGACAACAAGAAAGAGGATACGTAGCACTGGACGAATCGATATTGGTCGCTTTGAAAACGATGTTGCTGTAGTAATTAAACACAGTAACGGAGGAGTTGGCATTCCACATATGATGATCACTACGGGTGAAAGGACGGGAACGGTCCCACAGGGTATCAAAGTGGATGTCGCAGAAGGGACAAGAAACGCAGTCTACCGGAAATGAAAACAAGGATTTCGCATTATCCGTCAGGGGTCCCGTTTCAAACACATTCTTTCCACAACAAGTAATTAAAATGCGCTGCAAGTAGGATTCAGCGCCTGTTTCGAGTAGCAGCGAAGCAGTCGTTTCATTCTGTTGTCGAGCGAGTATAGGTACTGCAACAGCTAGGAGTGAAAAGCAAGCCAAAAGAGCACTTAGCAGCAGCGCGAACAACATGCTTATGCGCAAAAGCGGTGAATAGAAGCCAGGTTCGTTCAGTGATGCGATAGAAAGACGTTGATTACCATGGCCCTCTCTTCATTCTTGTCGTGACAGATAATCGAACGAGGAGAACTCGATGGGGAGAAGGAAAACGGCCATATGGAGTGCGTTCGAGGAAGTAGATAAGACCGGGTCATTCAAATCGAATCGAGTTCGTTGTATTCATTGCGGTCATCAGTTCACCGCCCACGCGAATCGCATGAAGGACCATCTCAAGGAATGTCAAAAGTACAAGGAGGTGAACGCAGTCGTTGTTGATAACACTTAGGCGGTATTCAAGGGTTTGGCTCCGCAAATCGATCTATCCTCAACGCGCTATGGCACTACAAGCGAGACAAATGCAATGAAGGGGTACTCGTCGATGAGCGCCGTGGATCCTGTTTCCGTTTTTCCGTTTCCTCATGTGCAGGCAAGTGCGCGGACGTTCTACAAGGCAGGGATTGTGGGAGGCGGCATCGGATCCACGATGGGTCCTCTCCATTTGAATGCAATCGCGCTAACGCGCCGAGCCAAACTCGTCTGCGGCTGCTTTTCTTCGGATCCCGTGAAGTCGAGGATCGCGGGCGTGCAATACGGCCTCCATCGCAATCGCGTGTACAAGGAGTGGGATTCCGTGTGAGAGACTGAACACTAGCTACGAGCAGATGTTTCAGCGCGAATTGGAGCTTGCAGAGTCGGAGCGCATGGACTTTGTCGTAATCGCCACACCAACTCCGACACACTTCGCCATCGCCTACCAAGCGTTGCTAGTTGCATCTGACTTCTGTGTTCACTCCGTAGAGCGGCTTCCACGTCGTGTGCGAATCACCTCTCTCTCTGACCGAAGACGAGGCGAGCAAGCTGTACCAGTTGTCCGTGGAGAAGAAGCTCCTCTTCGCCGTCAGCTTCCCCTACTGCTACTTCGCCATGGTTCGTTACGTACTCCTCTGTCTGGCGTTTCACGTAGGCGCGGGAGCTGATTCTGAACAACGCCATCGGGGAGGTGTGCAACGTCCGCATCAACTACTTCCAGAACAAGGGACTGCTGGAGAACAATCCCGTGAACTGGCAGCTGGTGAACGGCGCGAATCAGCATTCCGCGTGTCTTTCCGATTTGGGTCTGCAGAGCTACCAGCTGCTCCGCTTCGTCACGAACATGAACCCGTCGCGTGTATCGGCATGCCTGGGTCGATCATGCGATCATCACACCTGCGACGACAACGGCAGCATTCTGGTCCAAACCAAGGAAGGAGTCGTCGGGCAGATCAACATCACCAAGGTGTCTCTCCTCCACGAGAACGACCTGACCGTGGAGGTCGACGGGTCGCTTGGCGGAATTCGCTGGCAGCTGGACAAGCCGGGCGAGCTGGTGTATCAGCGTGTGAACATGAACCGAATGGTGCTGACTGCCGACTCGCCGCCCATCATCGACCATGTGCGCGTGCAGGGACACTACCAGCAGCATGGTTATCAAGAAGTGAGCTTGGAGGGAAAGGATAACGTTCCAGAACTTCGTCGACGCGCTGATGAACATGTACTGTCTGTACTTCAACGCGCTGGACACGGGATACTACAAGGAGGTTCCGCTTCTCCAGTCTGGCTATGTTTGTTCAGTGGGAGCGTTGTGACGCGTAGTCGAGCGCGTTGGACGGGATTGATGGAATTGTGTTCCTGAATGCGTGTTTGGACAGCAACCAGAACGGATCGTCCTGGACCACGATTCGGACAAGCGTACCGCAGACGGACCCCATTTCGTCGGCGCCCCCCATCCCGATGCAATCCGGGAACAGTTCGGGTTTTGGTGCGGATTGATGTGTAGCGTTCTCGAGTTTCCCCATGAATCCGATTCCCTTTTCCGACATTCGTCAAATGAATTTGACTCCCACTGTAGTAATAGATGACACGCCGCTTGTCCCCGATACGGCAAGTGTGTAGCGCGTTTGTTGCACAAACAGTCCAAATGCATTCTAGCTGGCGATAATTTGCGATTTTGAACCCTGACTGCAGCGCGCTCGCCCACTCAGGAGCTTTGACTTTGAAAGGCACGGGAGGGAGTTTCAGCAGCTTGTCATTCTCGTACTCTTTCAGGAGGAATTGTACACGTTTAAAGGATAGCACGTCGTTGGCTTGGACGTTTTTCAGCCTGATTTCCTGCGCGTTCTCAAAGCTCGCTCGCAGATCGTCCGAAACGGCTTCATTCTTCGCAAACGAGTGTCGTTAAGAATCGTATCGTCGTTTTAAAAGGATATGCTTTCACGATACCAGTCGCCGAACTCTCTGTCGAAATCGCGCACACACCAAAAGGTGTTCAAAGTGCATCGATTCGCTGGGTGGTAAAGGATGCCATCGAACTGCAGCTCTCGCGACGCCTTCAGATCCGCCCTGTGGCAGTGGAAGGAGGGAAGAATCAGAATGCGATTCAGCGCTACGGCAACGAGCAGCATCGTGGACAGCATCTCCTGTTCCTGAACTACAAGTGAAACGCACATTAGAAGCCCACGAATCGTCGCTTCCTCGGGAAGGGGCGTGTACATCATGTACAGTGATTCTTGATTTGTGTAGTAATCACTGGACGTGCGGTACAAGCCCAGCTCCTTCATCCGGTACACCTTCGCGCTCGCCGTCATCACCCAGTTGTTGTGGAACATCACGCAGTCGTCGCAGGGCAGATCATCCAGAGTCAGGTAATGCATCTCCTCGAAGAACATCCATCCAGGCGCAAACTCGCGAATGGATAGCAGATACATCTTCAGACCCTTCAGCAGGAACTCGTCGATCGATGTGCTGATTGCCACTTGGTGTCGCATGCTGCGATTCTCCTGGTAGAGCTGCCACGCCCGCTGAAACATGGACAGCGATATCTCGGAATTACGGACATAGCTACAGATGAATCGATCAGCCAGCGCGGACATAAAACCGCTATTCTTCTCGCGCGCGCTTTCCGCGCCCTCTTCTCGCTGAATGTGGAGATCGCACTCCGAGCACGTGAAAAATGGGAATGGATTCTTGAACAGCTGGATGTCCACATCGCTCAGCAGCGGGTTGTACCCGCTCTTGAGGACGTGAAGCACGGCGAGCGTCTTCATGTTGGCCTTGTTCGCGAAATCGGAAGAGCCGAAATCGGACGATTTGGACGTGCTGTCGAATGTGTCGAGCTCCAGCAAAATGCTCGGCACGTTCCATTCTTGGAGAGTCTACATGAACAGGCAATCCCGATTCATACAGCGTAGGTCTTCTTATCCAGCGCAAATGCGATGAAGTTGGTGATGTGGAGAGGCAGAATGCTCCCGTGGTAGAAGCTGAAGAACTGGGGCAAGAACGCATAATCGAAAACGGATATCATCACGTTCCGATTGATCGAAACTCGCTCCAATAAGGGAGCCAAGGCGGGATTCGGAGGACGCATTGTCGCCCTCAAGTTCGCTTGGGGCACCGTGATATGCACGTCCGGAACGAGGCTGTTCTTGTATCCCGCAGTCGCACTCGACTTTCTGGAAATGCTTCCTTTCACGTGTTTCTAGACATGAAGGGAAAGCAGTGGATGCGAACCAAAGCTCCTCGCATAAACGAAAAGATGAAGTACGAATTCACCAAAATGAACCCGAGCACGATGATGAGGAAGCAAGGGAAAACAAAGCCGCTTCCCTGCCTCCTCCGCCTCCGGTGATTCAGGTCGTAGCGTTTCATGGAAGCCGGGCTTCTTTCCAGCACATTAGTGCTCCCTCTTCACACTCCCCTTCTTCCCAGAGAGTACGATGATGCTAGGAGAGAAGACGAAGATCGCGTTGGTGGTTGTGTCTTATTTTGTGGTGTCAATCTCCATGGTTTTCATGAACAAGTACTTGCTGTCGCCTTCAACGAGCATCCCTGCTCCCCTCTTTGTCACATGGTAACCGTTCCCTTTGTGGAGTTATCTGCAGGTATCAGTGCGTGATCACGGCTTTCATTTGCTGGCTCCTTGGGAAAATCGGGAAGAGTACAAACGAGTGTAGTTTTGCATTTCATGACTAACGAGCAGCGTCCTTCTTCCATCAGTTTCCGGAGCAGCACTACGATGTGCGCACGGCAGTATCCATCTTGCCACTGTCGTTGATTTTCGTGTCCATGATCACCTTCAATAACTTGTGCCTGAAATACGTGAAGGTGTCGTTTTACCTAGTTGCGCGTTCGTTGACAATCGTGTTTAATGTGGTTCTTTCCTATCTCTTTTTGCATATCGTGACGTCGCTGCCCGTGATCGTTTGCTGCTCTATCGTGATCTTTGGATTCTACGTCGGAAGCGAAGGTGAGGTGGACTTTTCGCTGACGGGCACCCTCTTCGGCGTGTGCTCTTCTCTGTTCGTCTCCCTCAACAGCATCTTCACCAAGAAGATGATTCCCATCGTGGACAACAACAGTTGGAAGCTGTGCTATTTCGTCCTCTCCCTCTCTCCTCCTTACGCATAGAACAATATGAACAGTTCGATTCTCTTCATCCCGCTGATCCTCCTCTTCGAGCGAGACATCATTGCCCAAAACACCGCCTATTTTGCGTCCCTCCTCTTCTGGACACTGATGACGTTGGCGGGATTGTTCGGGTTTTTGATCGGCATTGTGACAATCCTACAGATCAAGCTGACCTCGCCGCTGACGCACAACATCTGCGGGACGGCGAAGGCGTGCATTCAAACCATTCTGGCCATTGCGTTCATGCACGAGTCGGTCACGCTAAGGTCCGTGATTGGGACGTGCTGTGTGCTGCTGGGCACGTTCATGTACTCGGTGGTGCGAAGTCACGAGATGAGCGGGGACAGGAAGCAGTCGCCGAAGCTGGCGCCTGCGAGGAGTGAGAAGGAGAGGGACTTGGAGTCGGATCCTTTGTTATTGAAACGTGTGTGGTGTGTTTGTTGAATTAGTGTTGTGCTCTTTGCGGCTGTTGAATGGAAATGGGGAGGTGTTGAGTGAAACATTGGTGTGTTGAACAAATCAAACAACGAGTACGTTAGTGAAAGAGCGAAGACATCACGCGCGGATGGAAGACTCGTTCAAAAGGAGACATTGAATCGTGTGAGTCGAGATGATCACGAGGAACTAGGAGTAATTACAAACGCACTCTCCTTACAACACACACAATGCAAGAGAAGGACGAGGCGAATAAGGTTATTGCTAAAACGATGCTATCTGACAATACATAGCGAATCGACAAGATGACAACGCCTAGGAGAAGAACGATTTCGATGCAGTAACAAATGCGGTAGTGGTCGTTAAGACACAGAGGGACAGCGGACAAGGATATAAACTTCACCCTCATTTCGTTCCAGTCATTATGACAAAAGAGTCCTAACGACGACAAGTAGCAGCACACACATGCGACAAGGCACGGAATATACTTTTCGAAAATCAGAGAACAAGCCATAATCGAGAACACACAAAGCTACGCCTCAGCAAGAATACACGATCGCACTTCAGAGAGAATGCTTCCTAAAACAACAACAGCAGCGTATCTTCTTATGGAAGCGTAGCACTGCGACCTACAGATCACTATGTGCACACTATCCTACAGATACGATTGACACACATCGGAATGCTTCCTACAACTATCCGTAGATCGTTCCACGCTACGCATGAACACAACAACCAATTCGCACTATTCAGAGTCCGTATGCTTGGCCTGGGATTTCCATTCCTTCAGCGGTATGGCATCACGGGAGTGGCGGTCCCTCATAGAATGGTCACTATCTCGAGGGGAAAGAGTTCGATTTAGAGAGTATCCTCTGCGCACTACGAAACGAGTCGAGAGGAATGGATAGGCGCTGTGTTTAGAAGCGAACAATGGGGAAAACACAGCGTTTCCGCAACAATTGCGTGAATTCGGCTCCATAATGGCTGGGAAGCCATTTCTTGCATTGCGTTTCGGATTTCTCTCCGTTCTATCGGCAGTGCATCGTCCGAGCTATTTCAGAGGTAAACGCTCCCAAAAGGAAAAGGGATATGGAGAGTCGGATGGCTCTGTAAAACACATGACCTGCGTTCAGGCATCCCTCTCGTTCTCTCTCCACCCAGATGGCAGATCATCTTCCTGTGAAACGCGTATCCATTCGAATCAGCGCAATCCCCACTACAGAATGAAGAAACGCACACTTCGAGATTGCCACAATCATCTTTGCCTCCATGATCGAGCCGTTTTCGGGGGTGAAGTTTTACATTATCCCATCCACGGCATCACGGCTGAAGGAGAATAACGCGAAAATGGTGTCCATTCTGCGAATTGGCATGGCGCTTCAAGAAACGACGATCAACGACAATGTGACGCACGTCATCTGCAACCCCTCCGATTTCGCACTCGCCCAGAAGACAACGAGCGATTCCGTCTTTTGCTGCTACGTCACTCCGAAGTGGGTTTTCATTTCGCAGTCTCTGCATTATTGCCTTCCAGTGGTACGAAACGGCGTGGATTGGAGTGATCTCTAGAGGAGCTACTCGGCCGACCCTTTTCACATTTTCTCCGGCATGGTCTTCTATTTCCACAACTGCTCGATCCCGCTGAACCAGGTTTATCTCCCTTTGTGTATTCATCGCGGTGGTCAGGTGCTAACGTCCGTGATGAGTCAGTGCACGCACATCATCGTGTTCAACGCGGACAACTCGACTGATCTTCCGACGGAAGTCATCTCCTTTCCCCAGATCCGAGTGGTCAGGGAATCGTGGCTGGAAGAGTGCTTCCGACAGAACCGATGTGTCGATGACACGCCGTTTCTTCTCCAACCGGTCGACACGAATTGTCAATTCTCGTCGCTACGCTCATGTCTAGCATCCGTGTCCTATTTCATGCCGACGATGAACTACATGGTGGAGTGGCAGAGCGACATCGAGGCATCCGTGAATCGTCTGTTTGAAGGACTCTCCGACTACGAGTCCATCTTCCAAGGGAAGAATCTTCTGTTTTTGCCCACAATCGACAAGTGCGCGCACATCGCCTCATTCATTCTGTAGACAGGAGCAGTACTTCCTGTCGTGCGCAGTTCGCAAAATGGGGGGCACAGTGGTTCCCTTTCTGACGTCGATCGAGTCCACCATCGCTTCTCACCTTCAAACAGGAACACTGTCACTGGGTCATTCTTACATCATCTGTCCCTATTTGAAGCCAGGTCAGAAACGGCGCATTGAGGCTTGTCTTGGGGATGTCGCGATCCCCATTCTGTCGAGCTACTGGCTGTATTCGTGCATTGACCGCTGTCGCGCGCTGGAGGTGGAATCGGCAGATGATTATGATCGTCTGCTCTTCGCGCCGGCAGTGAGGTTTTTTCGAGAATGGTGACATGATGAATAGTAATGGGATCGAGGGCATGCGGAAGTGCGTGATTTGCGTTTCCGGATTCTCGAGTGAATCATCTCCGACCCGCGAGCAGGTGAAGAACATGATCGACATGATCGGCGCGTGCTACATGGGTCCGCTGTGCAGGAATTACACCACTCACCTGGTGTGTCTGAATCGCGACAGGTGGAGTTGGCGGGAGAAGGTGACGTCTAGCGACAAGTGTGTGGCGGCGAGGGAGTGGGGCCCAACGATTCGTATCGTCCGTGTGGAGTGGTTGATGGCGTGTATACGAGAATGGCGGTTTGTGGACGAGGGCGAGTTTGGCGGGAGTGTTGTGAACGAGGACGAGGTGGAGACGGGGGATGATGAGGTGGAGGGAGATGTTGCTGGAGTGGAGGGAGATGTTGCTGAAGTGGAGGGAGATGCTGAGGAGAGAAAGGACAACGAGATGGAGGGAAATGATCTTGAGCCGGAGGGAAATGATGAAGAAGGAATACATGAAAGCGGAGACAAAGCGAAGGACAACAAACCCACTCTAAACGAGCGCGAAGAAGAACGACTCGTGTGGGAGAAGCTCTTCGACAACGGCGAGTTGGACCTCAAGTGCCTCTCTCCCACCCTCCTTACCCGTAGACGCTATCGAGAGAGCGACGACGAGCTTCCCTCCAAACACATCGAGAACACACCCACTCACGTGTTCCTCCTCAGCAGCGACGCGTTCACCACCGACATCACACACACCATAGAACAGCTCGGCGGCGTCGTGATCAATTCCAATAGGTTCCACTTTTCCCTCCACATCACGTGTAGCTCGTTCGACCCGCGAGCCACACACTACATCACCGCCTCGCTCAAACGCACGGAGAAGCACTTGGGCGCCGTGGCGTGCGGGCTGTGGGTGCTGAAGCCGGAGTACGTGGAGAAGTGCCGGAACGAGGGCAGGTGGGTGGATGAGGAGGAGTTCGAGTGGCGGGAGAGCGACAGGGAGGGAAAGATCGATGGCGCGAGTATTCGGTTTTGGCGGGAACAGAAGAAGAAGGCGTTTGAAGGCGCGGAGTGCGCGCTGTTGCTGTGAGTGACGTGTAGGGTGGTTCTCGTGGGGAAGCTGAAGCCGGACTGCGAGTTGTGGAAGCACATCATCATTCCCGCAGGAGGACATGTGGTTGTGACGAGCGGCAGCAAAACGGAGGACGTGAAGAACCTCGTGGCGGAAGAAGGAGAAGGCATGCGGTTGTGCGTCATGAACGAAAAGCCGAAGCACTCGCGCCTTGTCGACTACCTCGACGAGAGCAATTTCATTTTTGTCACTACTGCTTATGTAACTGCCGCCTTTCCTCCCTCATCTCTAGTTGTTGGACTATCTGAGCAAGAACCATCCTCTCGACATCTGTAGTTATCTCTTGTAGTCTGGATTGTTGTACACCTGACAGGAACCGATTCCACAAATAGGGGCGATTCTGAGAGGGCGTTTCCCTCTCCCTTCCTCTGGGTTTTTCTCGCAGAATCTAGATCGTAATGTTGTCCAGAGCGTGTCATTCATCTCTCCCTGTGCAGGTTGCTGTCGCAGTGAGGTTTGCTGGTACTGCGGCTGCTCCTAAACCCGCTTCTGCTGCGCCTGCTGCGAAGCCTGCTGCCGCGAAGCCTGCCGCTCCCCCACCAAGACCGGGTCCTCCCAAGCTTACGGAGTCTCCCATGGACTACCCCAAGGAGAGAGAGCACAATGGACAGACTGGTGCGCGTTTCTACCGCGACTCACTCGTAGTGCACCCCATCCTTTCCAGATTTGCCGTTCCTCCCGTGCCCGAGAAGGAACAGAGAATTAACCCCGATATCAAGCGTTTGCAGCCCACGCCTTCCTACGAAAAGCACCGTGTGGTATTGCTCAGCGATTTTCATACTCACTGCCTAGGTATCGATCTTCCAGGTGGATGATCCCATCCAGGAGGGAAAGAAGAAGACCT
>ENA-UEQW01001363-UEQW01001363.1-human-gut-metagenome-genome-assembly--contig:-NODE-1363-length-20228-cov-5.786313_pt1 | contig 20228 bp, 16 predicted proteins | sample MGYA00242947_ERZ507947 | MGnify/ENA primary metagenome ERZ507947 (study PRJEB26167, sample SAMN06115421) | human gut metagenome | host: Homo sapiens | place: China:Guizhou | collected 2015-03-17... | reverse complement strand
TGTGTGTGTGTGTGTGTGTGTGTGTGTGTGTGTGTGTGTGTGTGTGTGTGTGTAGCCATGGGAAATGCGTCGAAGGAAATCAAAGATATTTCAGATGGAGTAACTCTTACAAACGAAGAATGTGGTGTGGCACATGCCATTGAAACATATATTATGAATGCAGAGTAAATAACCTGTTTAAAGTTGTAAAAAAGTAGTATATAAAAAGAATGTGGTAAAGGCGACTGAATCCAATGCAATTAAACGTTCGTCTTATTATGACAGTGACCATGAAGAAGCGTACCATGGAGCCTGGGGATTGAATGTAGATATTGAACGGTATGTGAACGCGGGGAGAGTAGGGGTAGCTTCGCCATCAGAAGCATAATTTCATACATATGTGAAACTGGATAAAGATTTTACAGCAAAGGCTATGAGTAATGCAAGGGATTTTGAACTGCTTAAAAAGATTGTCGAAATGGTACATAGTGTAGATATCAGAATTTGTATAGAAGGCATAGAAAAAGAAGAGTGGTATCAAAAACTGAAAGAAATACATGTTGATTATCTGCAGGGATATTTGTTTGGAAAGCCATGCGAAAAAAATCAATTTTTAAGCAAATTTATATTTCATTGTATGGATCAGGAAAATCTGACAGATTTGTAATGATAATGATATAGCCGGATCCTATTGACATCCTTCTTGTACACATGGTATACATATTATAACTCTTTGCACTGCATAAAACTACAGTACAAACTGAGCAGACCGTGATATATCATGGAGTCGGGTCACAAAGGTGACAGTGGAATTTCTTCATCCACGGGACAGTAGTTGCTTTATACTGGTTCGTGGGTGTTTTTTTATACTTTTCTCGGAAACACATCATTGTAAAACCCCACATATCGTTAGTGCCATAGAGCTATCTTACTTATTTCAGGAGGTAACTGATATGGAAAAAAATGAATTTCAAAAGGTAGCAAATAAAGTGTCTATCGTGACGATCATCGGAAATATTATATTGTCGGTCATGAAGCTTTTAGCAGGTGTGATCGCACATTCCAACGCTATGATCAGTGATGCGGTCCATTCCGCCTCCGATGTGTTCAGTACATTTATTGTTATGATCGGGATTAAACTGTCTTCTAAAAGTGCCGATAAGGAGCATCCGTATGGGCACGAACGTCTGGAATGTGTGGCGGCGATCGTCTTGTCCATTGTTTTGTTCATTACAGGGCTTGGAATCGGTTCGAGCGCATTAAAGGCTGTTACACAGGGAGATTATGATCATCTGCAGGCTCCGGGTATTCTGGCATTGATCGCAGCAATCGTGTCGATCGTCAGTAAAGAGGCAATGTACTGGTATACAAGGCATTATGCCAAAAAGATTGATTCAAGTGCACTTATGGCAGATGCATGGCATCACAGATCCGATGCATTTTCTTCGATAGGAGCGCTGGTCGGAATTGCAGGCGCAAGAATGGGATTTCCGGTCATGGATTCCATTGCGAGTCTGGTCATTTTTGTATTTATCATAAAGGCAGCTTATGATATTTTCAAAGATGCCATGGATAAAATGGTGGATCATTCCTGTGATGAGAATACAGAAAATGAGATCCGCGAATGTGTCAGGGAGAATCCAGACGTAGCTGGCATCGATCTGCTTCAGACGCGGATCTTCGGCAATAAGATTTATGTGGATATGGAAATTGCACTCGATGGTTCCATGTCACTTGCGCAGGCGCATAAGATCGCGGAGGCCGTGCATGACAGCATCGAACAGAATTTTCCGAAGGTCAAACACATTATGGTGCATGTAAATCCGAGTAAATAATTCCTGACACTAATTGAAAATGAGATTTATGATTTTCGATATTCGGAAGGTGTCATTCCATATTCCTTGAAAAACAATTTATTAAAATAATTCCGGTTGGAGTATCCGAGCAGTTCGCAGATATCTCCAACCTTTTTGTCTGTATCTGTCAGCATATCTGCTGCCTTCTTTAATAAAAAAGTCTTTCCGTATGCGGAAAGTGTTTTTCCGGTAGAACGTTTCATAATACGTTCCACATAATCGCTGTTATAGCCGGTCAGCGTCTCAATTTCAGCTCTTGAAAAAAGCCCCATTTTATCCTGATAGGCATTAGCGATCTGGTAGATGATCTGCTCATCGCCGGACAGCTTTGCCCAGTGCAGCGCAACCTTGTGCGTATCGTTAAATTCCAGCATTTCGATAAAACGGCAGAACAGTGCCTTCATCATGTGACTTTTCCCGGAATGATTCCCGGAGATCTCTTCTACCATCCGGTTGATGATCTCAAAGAAATGATCCTGCATGGCAGCGTCTGCCAGCCTGAAATCAGTATATACTTTGGCATCGTAAAGAGAATTTTTCTTGTTTTCACGAAAAAACCTCTGGAATACAGAACCGATCGCATGAGGATTTCCGTCCTTGTCATAATAATAATTTGCATTGATCAGATCACGCAGGTATTCTTCCTTCAGTAAAAACAACACAATTTCAGTATTATGATCCATGACTTCGACATGATGGATATTTTTATTGCACAGACAGCATTCTCCCGGATAATAAGTTATATATTCATCCTCGATCCGCATCGTTAATTCTCCGGACAAAACAAAGGTCAGTTCATAGAAATCGTGAGAGTGGAGCCGCAGTCCACCCATAGAAGAAAAAGCTTTATAGTCCATATGGGCATCTACAATGCTGCTTTCTGACAGTTCCATATACATGGAAGAATTTGCAGCCGGATTGACATTTTCATAAAGGATCAGATAAGGCATATTGATTTCAAAATACTGATACAGGGAGTTTTCATTTTTGTGCAGAATCAGATTAGAGTGGGACATATCATGATGTCTGGACATTTTTCTCTGATATTTCCGATCAGATTCTGCAAGAACGGTCTGAAATAAAGTCTGTTTTGGATACATTTTATTTATATTTGCTCTCTTTTAGATATTTTTGGATTGCTGTTTCGATTATATAATACATGTAACATCAAGGCAAGAGTAATGTGCACGTGATCATCAAGGGCCCGATGAGCCGTACTCTTTGAAAGGAGAGGAATATGAATATCTATGTAAATTGTAATGCCTGTAAGGATGGCAATGGCACAAAGGAAAGTCCATATCGTTTTATCAATGAAGCGGCGCAGGCAGCAGCAGCGGGTGATGAGATTTTGGTTGCACCGGGCATTTACCGTGAATATGTTGATCCGAAAAATGCCGGAACAGAAAATGCAAGAATCGTGTATAAAAGCGAAGTACCTTTAGGTGCTGTGATCACAGGAGCCGAAGAGGTATATGACTGGACGCATCTGGAAGGAAATGTATGGGTATGCAGAATTGATAACAGTGTTTTTGGCAGTTACAATCCTTATACAACACTTGTAAAGGGAGACTGGTATTTTGGTCCTTTTGTAAGACATACCGGAGCGGTCTATCTGAATGACAGACAGTTATATGAAGTACAGAGCCTGCAGGAGTGTATCGAAGGTAAGGTTTATATACATTCCTGGGAACCGGAATGGTCCGTATATAAATGGTATACAGAACAGGATGGAAAAGATACAGTTATTTATGCAAATTTTCAGGGAAAAGATCCACGCGTAGAAAAGGTAGAGATCAATGTACGCAGAAACTGCTTCATGCCATCGGAAAATCATGTGGATTATATTACAGTCAGTGGATTTAATATCAATAAAGCAGCTACCACATGGGCACCTCCTGCAGCTTATCAGGATGGTATGATCGGCCCTCACTGGGCAAAAGGATGGATCATCGAGGACTGTGAGATCAGTAACAGTAAATGCAGCGGTATTTCCCTTGGAAAATATTACGATGCGGAAAATGATCATTATTTCACCAATAAGCATGTAAAGAGTGCAACGCAGATGGAAAGAGATGCAGTCTGCAGAGGACAGTATCATGGCTGGACAAAGGAACGTATCGGCGGTCATATTGTCCGCAGATGCCACATCCATCATTGTGAACAGACCGGTATTGTTGGCAGAATGGGCGGTGTTTTCTCTGTGATCGAGGACAACCACATCCATCATATCAACAATATGCAGGAGCTTGCCGGCGCTGAGGTAGCAGGTATCAAGCTGCATGCTGCGATCGATGTAACGATACGACGGAATCATTTTCATCATTGTACAATGGGTATCTGGTGCGACTGGGAAGCGCAGGGAACACGGATCACACAAAATCTGTTCCATGACAATTATGCACCTTCCGAAGATATCCCGTTAGTACCGGGCGGAATGGGAAGCTGTGATATTTTTGTAGAGGTAAGCCACGGACCGACTCTGATCGATCACAATATCTGTCTGTCCAAACTTTCCATGAAACTGGCTTCGCAGGGCTGTGCAGTGGTACACAATCTCTGCCTTGGACCGATGAGCTCTATCGGAAGCGGTTCCGATATGCCATTAAAGAACGGAACGATGGCACCAAGATATACACCATATCATATTCCACATAGAACAGAAGTGGCGGGTATGATGACATTCCTGCATGGTGATGATCGTGTTTATAATAATATCTTTATCCAGAACTGGCCGGTAAAACCGGAAGAAGTAAAAGAAGATATGGGCTTTATCATGATAGATAATCAGGTACAGGGTACAGGCGTATTTGACGATTTCCCGACTTATGATGAGTGGATCGTACCATTTGAACCGGATAATCCGGAACCAAATATGTTTGTAATGCAGGATTACCATTTTGGTAAATTACCGGTCTGGATCAACGGAAATGCATATTTTAACGGAGCTGTGGCTTTCAAGAAAGAAGCAGATCATTTCATCAATACAGACGATAAGGTATATGTCAATCTGGTGGAAAAAGACGGACAGTATACACTTCAGACAAATGTATATGAAGTACTTGGCAACTATACAACTTCAATCATTGACAGTGATGTACTGGGTGAGGCGTTTGAGCCGGAAGAAAGATTTGAAAATCCGGATGGCAGTACGATCATCTTTGACCGTGATTATTTTGGCAACCACAGAAGCTTGAAAGCAGTACCTGGACCTTTTGCAACAGCAGAAGCAGCAACCTGGAATTTATGATAAAAAGGAGACAGTACTATGGAAGAGAAAAAATATTTGAAATTATATAATAAAGTCGGCTATGGCGGCGGTGACTTTGCTGCCAATATGGTATATGGATTGATTTCCAGCTTTGTCATGATCTATCTGACAAATACGATCGGAATGGATGCGGGTATTATTGGTACTCTGATCCTGGTTTCCAAGCTGCTGGACGGTGTTACAGATATCCTGTTTGGCAGTCTGATCGACAGAACACATTCCAAATTCGGTAAAGCAAGACCATGGATGTTCTGGTCCTATTTCGGTAATGCCATTGCATTGATCGCATTATTTGCGATTCCTATGAACTTGAGTTCCAAGCTGCAGTATGCTTATTTCTTCATTGCATATACACTTTTAAATGCGATCTTCTATACAGCAAATAATATCGCATATTCTGCACTGACCTCTCTGATCACAAAGAACAGCCAGGAACGTGTACAGATGGGAACCTTCCGCTTTATCGGTTCCACACTCGGAAATCTTCTGGTTTCCAATTTCACTTTAGTTATGGTGGAGAAATTTGGCGGCGGAAATGTTGGCTGGAGAACAACAGCGATCATCTTTGCGTTAATCGGTCTTGTTGTAAATACCATTTCCGTATTATCCGTAAAAGAGCTTCCGGAGGAAGAGATCAATGAAGCATATAGGGAAGCAAAAGAAGAAGGTATTGTTCAGAAAGAGATCGGTCTGATCGAAACGCTGAAAACACTTGTAAAAAATAAATATTTTGATATGCTGACCATGATCTATCTGCTCTTTTATCTGATGACAGGTGTTTCCCTGGGAGCAGCTATTTACTACTTCACATATAATTGTGGAAATGCAGGTTTATTCGGAAAGATGATATCTGTATTTTCTGTAGCAAATGTCATTGGTCTGATCGCAGCACCTATGCTTGTAAAGAAATTGAAAAATATCCGGATTTTAAATGTGGGATGCTTTATTTTAAATGTGATCGTACGTGCCATTTATCTGATCTTCGTTATGCAGGGTAACGCGCCTGTCGTTGTATGGATGTATGGACTGGTTTCCCTTACCTGCTGCACACTCGGTGGTACATTCAATGCACTTGTATCTGAGGCTTCTGAGTATACTTATTTAAAGACAGGAAAGAGAATGGATGGTTCCATGTATTCCTGTACTTCATTCGGTATGAAGGTAGGTAACGGACTTGGTTCCGCTATCAGCGGCTGGTTGCTGGCAGCTTCTCATTACGATGCAACAGCAGCAGTACAGAGTGCATCCTGCACCAATATGTTATCCTTCATGTTTGCAGGTATTCCGCTGATTATTACAGTGATCATCTTAATCCTCTACTACAAACTGGATGTAGAAAAAGTCAACCAAAAATTAAGAAGTGAAAATTAAATTTAGACCCGGAGAAGAATCAATTCTTCTCCGGATTTTTTTTGATTCGCAGCAAAAATAACATGAGCAGAAGCACAATGGGAAAGACAAGTCCTGTACGCATACCAATGCGGATGTTGTCTCCTGCATTTTGTGTGATGCTGCCAACAATACCGGGGCCGATACTTCCGCCCAGATCCCCTGCCATGGCAAGCAGTGCAAACATGGCTGTTCCTCCTGCAGGAAATTTTTTAGAAGAAAGACTGATCGTTCCCGGCCACATGATTCCGACAGAAAAGCCGCATAAAATACAGCCTGAAAGTCCGATCAGCGGATTTGCGGACAGAGAAGTAAGCAGATAGCATATCACACACAAAAGACCGGAAGCAGTCATAAATTTCATCAGATCCAGCTTTTCCCCATATTTTCCGAAAATAATACGGCTGATGCCCATCATAACAGCAAACAGGCATGGACCGGTCAGATCTCCGACAGCTTTTGACAGACCAAGGGCTGCTTCTGCATAAGTGGAAGCCCATTGTGCCATGGCAAGCTCAGATGCACCGGAGCAGACCATCAGGCATACAAACAGCCAGAACAGAGGCTTTTGAAACAGCTTTCCGATACGCATTCCATTTCCGTCTTCTACCAGATATTCTATCGGACATGTTGCGAAATTATAAATATTTACAGCCGGGATAAGTGCCCATAAAACAGCGAGCCATTTCCAGTGTTCTGTTCCGAAGAGCAGAAAAAACAGAGTGGAGATCAGTATTGTACCAACGGAGCCCCAACAGTAAAAGGAATGAAGCAGGCTCATGGTCGCCTCTTTATTTTCAAAAGGACATGCTTCAATGATCGGACTGCAAAGTACCTCGATCAGTCCGCTTCCTATTGCATATAGGATGACACTGATCAGGATTCCCCCAAAGGGACTCGGTAACAGATCCGGCAAAACAGCAAGACCGATCAGCCCTGTGGCAGCGCATATTTCTGAGGCAACAACGCATATGCGATATCCGATCCTGTCCACGAATTTTGCACAGAACAGATCTACCAGAAGCTGCGTGAAAAAGAAGCAGGTGGGGATCAGGGCAATCCTTCCAAGAGAAATTTGATACGTATTGTGAAAAGTTAAAAATAAAAGCGGGGCAAAGTTTGCTGCGATCGCCTGTGTGATAAATCCCAGATAGCAGGCAATTTTTGTTTTTTTGTAATCAGGCATTTCCTATTCCTTCTTTCTGTTTTTTTGTTCTATGTTTACAACAGATTTTAATTTTATTGCTATCCCCGCAAAGAATACATCCTTCATAATTACCGGATATATATCGTGGTTCATAATTGACGGTAAATCCTGATTCTATCAGAGATAGCATCATACGATTTACCTGTTTTTTGTTATTCACATATATAACAAGACTGTTTTCCAATCTGCTTTGCTGTTTTTTAATGACTGCTTTCATACGGATCCTCCTTCATTAGTTTCTGTATTGGATTATATAGTATAATTAGTATGTTTTCATTGTCATATATAGCATAATTATTGTATAATATCGTAAAAATGAAAAGGAATCAGTTGTATGGGATCAGTGAAGAAAACAAATAAAATTGCAACAGATGAAAATTTAATGGAAATGGCGCAGCATGGGAGCAGTCAATATTCTTTCCGGTTTTACTGCGATGATCTGGAACAGTTTGATTTTCACTGTATTGACTGGCACTGGCATACAGAGCTGGAGATTTTATATGTAGAATCCGGTAGTCTGACCTGTTATGTGGGAGATAAACAGATTATTTTGAAAAAAGGGGAAGGAATGTTCATTAATTCCAGAGTTCTGCATCGTTTCCATGCAGCTTCTGCGATCATGCCCAATTTTGTTTTTATGCCATCCTTTATCAGAGAACAGGATAGTATCATTTACCAAAAATATGTCTTGCCTGTCATATCATCGTCTTTGTCATTTCAGGTTTTTCAGGCAGAGGTTTCCTGGCAGAATGAGGTTTTAAAGCTGATCGGGCAGATTATAGAGATACAGAAGCAGGAGATACCCTGTGAACTTGCAACTTCAGCTCTTATACAGATGTTGTGGCTCCTGCTATATGAAAATGCAGCCATTCTGCCTGCGAAAAAAGCCGGAAAAGAGAAAGCATCTTCTCAGGCAAGGCTGCAGCTTATGATGCAGTATGTGTATCTGCAGTATCAAAATCCCATTTCTTTGGAAGAGATCGCAGGAGCTGCATCGATCAGTAAAAGTACCGCATTAAATCTGTTTAAGGAATACCTGCATGTCACGCCGGTAGAATTTCTGATACAGCACCGCTTAAAAGAGGCTGCAGTACTGCTTGCAAAGACGGAAAAGAAAATATGTGTGATCGCGGAAGAAACAGGATTCCACACAGTAGATTACTTTTGCAGACTGTTTAAAAAGTATTATAAGGTCACACCGATGCAGTATCGAAAGAGGGGCACTTTTTTGGCATAAAAGGAGCATGTTACAGGAAAAAGCGTTTTGGTAAAATAGTAAAAATAGCTATCTGTTTTAAATGATACGCATAAGATAGAGTATGTGGGGGAAAATAGATGAAAAAACACTGGATTTCGCCTTAAACGGCGGTTCCTTTATTGAGGGCTATCAGTCACCTTCTTCTTATCCTGCAGATAAGCTGCCTGATGGATCGGTCATCAGTAAGCCGGGGTATGCATTTGCAGGCTGGTACGATAATAAAGAATTCAGCGGAGAGGCTGTTACAAAGATAGATACATCTTATACAGGTCCTCTGGTTCTTTATGCAAAATGGACGGATCCTTATTATTATGTAGATATTCCGGCAAATGTGAAAGCAGACGGTTCCGAGCTGAAATTGAGCGGAGCGGCAGACGGTCTGTATGAGCAGGAAGTCGTAAAGGTTTCGGTCAATTCGGAAAATAACTGGCATCTCAAAAATCACGATGCACTGCTTTCTTATCAGCTGAAGGAAAAAGATACAAAGCTGATACCGGAAAATGGCGTATCTGTGATCAATCTGACATCGACCAAAAAGGCAGACTGGAACAAGGCAAGAGGCGGAAGCTATAAGACAGCGGTCACATTTACCATATCGTATGTGGACAGGAAATAGCGGAGAGGCGGTACTATGAAAAAATATCTGGCAGTTTTTATCATGATTTTAATATGCCTGCATCTTCCGATGCAGATCCGGGCATCTCAGAGTGAGATTGGTACAACGGTTCCGGAAACACATACGGTATCGATCGAGGCAGAGCATGCATCAGCGCAGTATATGGAAGGTGATAAGGGAATAAGCGACGCTTATCCCGTACCGCGTTTTTCCAAACCGGAATTTAAGATCACAGCAAAAGACGGTTATGAAATAAAACGTGTTTTGTTAAATGATAATGATGTGACAAAAAACGTGGAAAAGGGAATTTTAAAGCTCTCAGAGGTCTGTGAAAATCAAGTGATCAGGATCGAGACAGAAGCCGTTGCACCGGAAGATGCCGAACCATCGCAGAAGCCACAGAGTACACAGAAACCACAGAGTACGCAGAAACCGCAGAGTACACAGAAACCGCAGGCACCGCAATCACAAACGCAGCAGACATCACAGGCACCGGAAAAGCAAAATACCGTTAAAAATGCGGAACAAAAACAGAAAACCACAGAAACGACCGGTCAGGAGCAGGAATCCGAAAATGAAATGTCAGAATCCATATCGCAGGGAGAGATGGATGCAATGGATGGTGCAAATACGGAAAACGAGCCGGAAGTATCTGCCCGTCACTTCAGCTTCTGGTGGATCCTTTTGCTGCTTTTGACCGCAGGTATCATAATATGGATGATTATAGTTTTAAAAAAGAGAAAAAATAATAAAAACGAGGAAAAACCACTTGACCAATAAGGAGAATCTGCCTATGTAAGGTTGCAACCTCTTCTCCCCATGTTATAATAAAAGTTATGAAATGTTTGTGGAGGAGAATGTAAAATGGAAAAGCTGCACTTTGCAAAGGGAAGAATGATTCTGCCTCTGACCGGAAGTTCATATGAACTCGGAAAAATGAAAGAGGCTATTGATCTGATAGAGGATACGCAGTTAGCGGAGATCGCACGTGCGGAAGCCTGTTATTTTACAGCGGATGCAAAAGGCTGTGTGGAGATCGTCAAAAAATATCTGATAAGTGATGATCTGATGTTGCGCCTTTCTGCAGATATGCTGTATGTATTTGGAAATCTGACACTCGGAAATGCGGGAAAGGCGCAGGCAGCACGTATAGACGTGAAGCAGTGTCTGCAAAGAGCACTGGAAGAAGATGCAAGTACAGGAATAAAATCTTCCTGTATATTTGCCTATTATCTGATCAATATTTTTCTGCATATCGAAACAGAAAAGGAAATGCCGGCTTTAGAGGGCTGCATTTCTGATCTGCCAGCAGGACAGAGACTGTTTGCGATCAGTATTTTAGCACATGGCATGTATTTAAAAAAAGAATATCTGAAAGCACAAGGGGTCGTACAGACTGCAATGCTGATGGCAGATGCGGTCTATCCGATCCCATTTATCTATTTAAACTGTATTGCGGCCATGTGTCAGATCAATCAAAAAGAGCAGGAGGAAGCGATCAGTTCCGTGAAGAAAGCAATTTCTTTTGCGGGAAAAGACGGACTTTTTGAGCCTTTTATAGAATATCACGGCCTATTGCAGGGCGTTCTGGAGGTCTGTCTTAGAAAAAGTGAACCGGAAATTTATAAAAAACTGGTGGATGGGATCATTGCATTCAGCCGTGGCTGGATGAAGATTCATAATTCCCAGATGAACAGAGATGTGACAGATCTGCTGACACCTCTGGAGTTTTCCATTGCCATGCTTGCCTGCAGAGACTGGACCAATCAGGAGATCGCGCAGCATATGGGATTGTCGGTTAATACGGTGAAGCATTATGTTTCGGATATTCTGGAAAAGCTGCAGATCGATAAGAGAGAGAAAATAAAGGATTTTGTGAATCAATAGGTCTTTTCTAAAAAATCGCATAATGCTATAATAGAAAGAAATTGAAAGGGGTAGGAAGATAAATATCTTCGTGTTTGTGTATGAATAAGGGAAAAGGAACAAAAGGAAAACGGCTTGATTTTTTAAGAGTAATTATACTGATTGGCAGTGTACCATTACTGTCAGCAATCATTATTCTGACGATCTGCGCTGCAATGAAGATGGAAAATGAACTGGAAACCAGTACATATGCAAGGCTTCGTGCCTGTGCGATTTCTGTACAGAAGTATTTTGAATGGGATATCCGCGAAGAGATTCTGGAAAAAGATGATGTAAGCTATGAGTTTATTGATTCTTTACAAAAAGATGAGATTGAACTGACTTTCTTTGAAGGAGATACGCGTTTTATTACATCCATAAAGGATAAAAGCGGAAATAGAGTGGAAGGAACAAAAGCATCGGAGGAAGTCTGGAATATAGTAAAAACCGGAAAAGATTATCAGTCAGACGGTATAGATATTTCCGGAGCAAAGTATTATGTATATTATACGCCGGTCTGCACAGATGACGGTAAAGTCATTGGTATGGCATTTGCCGGAGAAAAGGAAGCAATAGTTAATGATGCAAGGAACAATCTGATGATCAGCTTTGTAAAAATTGCCCTTGTTCTTACGGTTGTTTATCTGATCATCCTGATCTGGCTGGCAAGGGTAATCCGGAAGCCGCTTGCAAAAACAGCAGCAGATATTGAAAATATCGCAAATGGTAATATTTCTAATGAAATCAGCGGTTCTTCCAAAATTGCGGAAACAGATAAGCTGATCACAGCTTCCAGAATCTTAAAGGAAAAGCTGAATGATATTGTTTCAGGTGTCAATGAGCATGTGCTCAATCTGCAGCAGGATACCGCATCATTGAAGGAACGGGCAGATTTTTGTAATGATGGCACAAAGCAGATCAGCCAGGCAATGGAAGAATTATCCGTTACAGCAGTCACATTGGCTGAAAATGTGCAGGATGTCAATGCAAAATCATTGGAAATGGGAAATGCGATTACGGATATCGATGGAGATGTACAGGTTCTCAGTGACAATTCCAATCACATGGATAAAGCAAACGAAGACGCAGCAAAGTCTATAGAAACTGTTTTAGACAGCTCTAACCGGTCTTCTGCAATTGTAGAGAAAATCACCAATCAGATTGAAGAAACCAATCAGGCTATATCATCAATCAATGAGGCAGTAGATCTGATCATGGATATCACGGGACAGACAAGCCTGCTGTCTCTGAATGCATCTATTGAAGCTGCAAGAGCCGGACAGGCAGGACGAGGCTTTGCCGTTGTTGCAGATGAGATCAAAAAGCTTTCCGAACAGAGCGCGCAGGGCGCAGATGCCATCAAGCAGGTAGCGGATAACATCTTTGAAAAATCAAATGAAAGTGTTGCACTTGTAAATGAGGTCAAAGAGTTGATTGGTAAAGAGCAGGAAGATATCTCTGTGACAAAAGAAAGCTTTGAGATATTAAGTAAAACAATTAACGATAACCTTGTAGCAGTTTCCCGTATCAGTGAGAAGACAAAGCAGCTTGATACGATCAAACAGGCTATTATCGGAAATATTAACGATTTGAGTGCTATTTCCGAAGAAAATGCAGCAAGCAACCAGGAAGTATCCGCAAATATCACCAATATTGCAGAGTCAATCGATGAGATGAACGCAGCAACGGGTCATGTGAATAATATATCCGAAGAACTTGCACAGCTGATGGAATATTTTAAGTAAACCGAATACTTGACAGGAAAACGTAATAAACCATTATGAATTATATTGTTTTTGACCTCGAATGGAATCAGGGAATTGCCGGAAAAAGAGAAAGCAGCCATGAGGAGATTCCGTTTGAAATTATCGAAATCGGAGCGATCAAGCTTGATAAACGTAAAAATATCATAGGGCAGTTTCAAAAGATCATTAAACCGTCTGTTTATAAGAAAATGCCGGATATCATTGAAGATATGCTCCATGTAGATATGAAGGAGCTGAAGGCCGGAACACCGTTTCCGGAGGCAGCGGAGGAATTTTTAGCCTGGTGCGGAGAGGATTTTATATTTTGCAGCTGGGGATCTTTAGATCTTCTGGAGCTGCAGCGGAACATGAAATATTATCAGATGCCGGCTCTGGCAGCAGGGCCGATCTGCTTTCTGGATATCCAGAAGCTGTTTGGGATCGCTTTTGAGCATAAAAAGGTTGGCAGAACGCTGGAATATGCGGTAGACAGCCTGCAGATCGAAAAAGATATCCCGTTCCACCGGGCATTCAGTGATGCTTATTATACGGCGCTTGTATTGCAGAAAATACCGGCGGATATCGAGGAATATTGTTCCTATGATACCTACCAGCTTCCAAAGAGCAAAAAAGAGGAGATCCATAAGGTATTTCCCAGCTATAGTAAATATATTTCCAGAAGCTTTCCGGATAAGGGAAAGGCGATGGAAGACAGAGAGGTTTTATCTACCAGATGTTACATCTGTGATAAAGCGGCAAGAAAAAAGATCCGGTGGTTTACACCAAACGGAAAGCATTATTACAGCGTTTCCTACTGCGAAAAGCATGGCTATTTAAAGGGAAAGATCCGTATCCGGAAAAATGTCTGCGATCCGGAAAGTGTATTTGTTATCAAGACAATGAAGCTGATTTCCAAAGAAGATGTAGATAAGATCATTGAAAAAAAGGAACATGCCAGAATCCAGAGACAGATCAGGAGAAGGCATGACAGGGAAAAGAAATAGATTTCTGCAGGAGATGCCATGGCAAAATTTACAAAGCAGGCAATTATGAACTGTCTGCTGGAATTACTGAATACAAAGCAGCTTGATAAGATCACGGTAAAGGATATCTGTGAAATATGTGAGATCAACAGAAATACCTTCTATTATTATTTTCAGGATATTTATGATGTACTTGATGCGGTATTTCAGAATGAGGCGGAGAAATCTGTCCGGGATGTCAATGAAGGAGCTTCCTTTTATGAAGAGATCGTCAGATGCTCTCAGATCGTATTTGCCAATAAAAAGGCGATCTTTCATGTTTACCAGTCCAAAAAGGGCGATATTCTGAAAGGATATCTGAGTAAGATCGCCGAGGACTGTGTTGGCAGATATGTGGAAAAAGAGGCAGCAGGCTATGATCTGACAGAAAGCGATAAGCATTATATTACGCTTTTTTACAGCCATGCGATCATCGGCAATACTCTGGAATGGATCGAAAAAGGACTTCCGCCGAGCAGGGATGATCTGATGCACCGCCTGTCTGTATCGTTTCAGGCGACGATCCGTGATATGATCGAAAGCTGCATGAAAGATCAAAAATCAGACAAATAAAGGACAGTGTCTAAAAATCAGACACTGTCTTTTTTTTGTCCATAGAAATTCCGAAAAATGGGCAGTATAGTATAGAAAAACAAAAAGGGAGTGGAACTTATGAAAAGCCTGAAAGCAATTAAAAATTCCTATAGTATTTTGACGATCTGTCTGATCCTTGTAGGAGCAGTCCTTCTGATCTGGCCGCACATGGCACTTGGCGCGATCTGTAAAATGTGTGGTATTTTCCTGATTATATTCGGACTTGTCAAGCTGACCGGCTATTTTTCCAAAGACATATTTCAACTGGCATTTCAATATGACCTGGGACTTGGAATCGCCTCCATTATATTCGGACTTATCATGGTGATCCGTTCCTGGGCAACGATCCAGCTCTTTTCCATCTGCATCGGAATCTTTCTTCTGATCGATGCAGCACTCAAAATGCAGACCGCGTTTGAGTCCAAAAAGTTTGGATTCCGGAACTGGTGGGTAACATTACTGATCGCCATTATCGTGTGTATTCTCGGTATTTTACTGTTTGCCATGCCATTTCAGACGAGTGGCGTGATCACAAGGCTGATCGGAATCAATCTGATCTTAGACGGCGCATTAAATTTATTTGTTGTACAAAGTACAGTCAGAACGATAAAAAGAGAGGAGGAAGAAGATATTATAGATGTGGAATGAATATCCCGTGATATACGGAATTTTTGACTCTGATAAAAACACAATGCATGATGTAGCAGCATATGGATCCTTTATGTAGTATGACCTGTAAGAAAGGAACCGGGTATGACTGACTTGGAATCAAAACAGAAAGGTGGAACTTATTATGAATAAGAATGCAAAATTAGGAGCAGCAGTCGCTTTGGCAGGAGCAGCAGGTATATTTGCCGCCAGCAGAAAGAAAAAAGCACAGACAGTAAAGCAGACAAGAAAACAGCAGCAGGAGCTTGCAGACTACCGCAATACAGAACGTGGCATGCATGAGAAAAACAGCAAGGGCATTTATTATACGAACGGTAATTATGAAGCATTTGCCCGTCCGGAAAAGCCGGAAGGCATTGAAAATAAATCCGCTTATATCGTAGGCAGCGGACTTGGTGCACTGGCAGCAGCCTGCTTCCTTGTCAGAGATGCGCAGATGCCAGGCAAAAATATCCATATCTTAGAGGCAATGGATATTGCAGGTGGTGCCTGTGATGGTATCAACGATCCGACAAGAGGCTATGTCATGAGAGGCGGACGTGAAATGGAAAACCATTTTGAATGTCTGTGGGATCTGTTCCGAAGTATCCCGTCTCTGGAAACAGAAGGAGCCTCTGTTCTGGACGAATATTACTGGCTGAATAAGCATGATCCGAACTATTCTTTATGTCGTGCGACGGAGCATCGCGGACAGGATGCACATACAGACGGCAAATTCGGTCTGAGCCAGAAGGGCTGCATGGAGATCATGAAGCTGTTCTTCACAAAGGATGAAGATCTGTACGATAAAACGATTGAAGATTTCTTCGATGAAGAAGTATTTGATTCTAATTTCTGGCTTTACTGGCGTACCATGTTCGCATTTGAAAACTGGCACAGTGCACTCGAAATGAAGCTTTATATCCAGAGATTTATCCATCATATCGGCGGACTTCCTGATTTCTCCGCATTGAAGTTCACGAAGTATAACCAGTATGAATCCCTGATCCTTCCGATGCAGAAATATCTGGAAAAAGCAGGCGTGCAGATCCAGTTTAACACACAGGTTACAAATGTACTGTTTGATATTGATGATGAAAAGAAGCGTGCTACGAGCATTGAATGTCTGGTAAACGGTGAAAAGCAGAGCATTCCGCTGACAGAAAATGATCTTGTATTTGTTACAAACGGAAGCTGTACAGAAGGTACGATCTACGGAAGCCAGAACGAAGCACCGGTAGGTGATGCGGAAGTTCGTACAAGTGGATGCTGGGATCTTTGGAAGAATATTGCAGCGCAGGATCCGTCTTTTGGACATCCTGAGAAATTCTGTGGCGATATTTCCCGTTCCAACTGGGAATCCGCTACCGTAACAACAAGTGATGAGAAGATCATTTCCTATATCAAGAATATCTGCAAGAGAGATCCCAGAACCGGAAATGTTGTAACCGGCGGTATTGTTTCCTGCAAGGATTCCAGCTGGCTTTTAAGCTGGACGATCAACAGACAGGGTCAGTTCAAAGAGCAGAAGAAAGATGAAGTCTGCATCTGGGTTTACAGCCTGTTTACCGACAAACCGGGCGATTATATCAAGAAACCGATGAAGGAATGTACCGGTAAGGAGATCACAGCAGAATGGCTGTATCACTTAGGTGTTCCGGTAGACGAGATCGATGAGCTGGCAGAAAATCATGCAAACTGTACACCGACCATGATGCCATATATCACCGCATTCTTCATGCCAAGAAGAAAAGGTGACAGACCGGACGTTATCCCGGATGGCTGCGATAACTTCGCATTCCTCGGACAGTTTGCTGAAACCCCAAGAGACACGATCTTCACAACAGAGTATTCCGTTCGTACCGCTATGGAAGCTGTATACGGCCTCTGCCATGTCGACAGAGGTGTTCCTGAAGTCTGGGGCAGTGTCTACGATGTGAGAGATCTGCTTGACAGCTCCGTAAAGCTTATGGATGGTAAATCTCCTTTAGAGATCCAGCTTCCGGGTCCGCTCAACGCAGTAAAGAAAGCACTCATCAAGGGCGTCAAAGGAACCGTGATAGAAGATCTTTTGAGAGAACACAATATCTTAAAAGAGGGGATGTAACAGATCCCTTTGCTAAATCAAAAATCCCTCTGACATTTGTCAGGGGGATTTTTTGATAGCAGAAACTTCGTTCCTATATAGAAATCTATTTCATTCGCCTCTTCCTGTCCCGTCTCCGTTTTCTCTGTCCAAATGACCTATTTTTTCGGTTCATCTTAAACTGTATCTTGTTTCTGCGCCGTCTGGAGAAATGATAGTTCCGGAAAAAGGCAATCGCTGTAATAAGGAGCAGAAGCAGAACGATCACGCCGATCACAATAGCGATCACCTTGATCACGTTGATAAAGATGATTTTATCGCCCGGTGCGTTATTCTGGGAAACAGAGTCAGATTCCACGACCGGAGAAGTAAAATCATAAGTATCCTTCTGCGCATTCAGCTCTACCTTTGCTTGTCCGACAGAAACATCGTGATAGCTGTAGTTGATGGAAGCAACTGCCAGCGGATCAGAGGCATCATCTTCATAGGAAAGTGTGGATGTCAGATCGGAAAACGTAATGGTATTCGGAACGATCACATAATCATTCGGATTGATGGACATGATCGTTTCCGTTGCACCGAAAATATTGCTGTTGCTTTCAAAAAAGTCGGAATTGTTTACTGTATAATTCGTTTCGTTTTGTGCCACATTTACCCGGCTGAAGTTATTGAAACCGTAGTCAAATAAAGCGATCGTATCTGTAAACTGCGCCGGTGCATCTTCCTTCATGACAACACAGATCAGCTTCATGCCATTTCGCTCCGCACAACTGACAAGCGTCTGATGTGCCTGTGAGGTATAACCGGTCTTACCACCGATATAGCCCTCATACGGATAAGTATTGTTTGTCAGCTTATTGTGTGTATAAAGGTCGATCAGATCGGGCTGTGTTGCGGTCGGTTCTATCGTATAATGGCTTGTGCCTGCTATACGGGTAAGCGTTTCATTGGAAAAGAAGGCTCTTGCGATCGTAGCCAGATCATAAGGGCTTGTATAATGATTTTCATCATGCAGACCGTTTGTAGTCACAAAATGACTGTCCGTGCAGCCAAGCTCTGCAGCCTTTGCATTCATCATATCCACAAAACCGGAAATAGAACCGGCAATATGTTCTCCGACTGCATTGCAGACTTCATTTGCGGAATACACGAGAATACCATACAGGCATTGTTCCATCGTAATGGATTGTCCGACATCCATTCCCATATTGGAGGATTTTTGTTCAATGCTGAATACAGCCTCATTGGAAAATTCCACCATATCATTCAGATCGGAATTTTCAATGGCAACAAGAGTTGTTAAAATTTTTGTCGTACTTGCCGGGTAAAGATGCTCGTGAATGTTCTTGGCATACAGGATCGTTCCGGTATTGGCTTCCAGCAGGATCGCACCTTCCGCGCCCACAACAGGACCGGTCGGCCAGCCATCGATCGCATTGGAATCGATCGGCTCCTCCAGACGCATGGCAGCATCCGTGTCATAATCCACCGCTGTATCTGCTGTGGCAAAAACCGCTGTTGTCTGCCCTGTAAGCAGGCAGAGTAAGCAGAAAAAAGTAAAAAATTTTGTCTGTGATGATTTTTGTATCCATTTATGAAATCGCATATGAGCTCCTGAAATTTTGTTTATTATTTTATTATGATACACTATCCGGAGCTAAAAAAAAATAAGCTTTCGTGATAATTAAGTATAAGTTTTGAAAGGACAGAAGAAAATCTGCATTGCGGCAGAAAAAATTTATTTGGGAAAATGCTTGAGAAATCAAAGATATTGCTATTGAGTATGCTTTGGGGAAATGTTATAATCTCTCCAAAGCATATTTTCTTTTATCATGTCTAAAACATATCTTATTTCAAGAAATTCATGCTTTATTTCACAAAAATTATTTATAAAGCAGGGGTTTCGGAAGATGTGGAGAGATCATTCATACGATGTTCCTGCTTAAGCAAAGAAAGGAGCATCTTATGAAAAATGCGAATGAAATGAACTATGAAAACCTGACAATCCGTAACAAATTTATGTTTGGAAAAGTAACCCAGAATCCCGTGATTGCACAGAAAATGGCAGAGCTTTTAACACCGGCGGAAATTGGAGAAGTCACAGGCGTAGAACGTGAAAAGTTCCTGCAGCATAGAAGTACGTCGAAATATGTGAAGCTGGATATGTATCTGGAAGATGAGAACGGACATGTAGTAGATACAGAAATGCAGAATAGATCCAATAATAAAATGGTGCAGGAGGAGCTGCCGCTTCGCATCAGATACTATCAGGGTATGATCGATCAGGAAATCCTATCGAGTGGAATTGATTATATATTTCTGAAGGAAACGTATATCATATTTATATGTACTTATGATCCATTCGGGCAAGGAAGGTATGTATACCATTTTCACATGGCATGTGATGAGGATGAGGAAATACAGCTTCGGGATAAAATGAACTGGATCTTTTATAATACAACCGCAGATTTGGCGGATGTACCGGAAGGAATCAGAGAATTTTTGAGCTATATTGAGAATGAAAAAGCAGGGGATGAATTTACAAAGTTACTGGACAAGGAAATAAAAAATGCGAGACTGAATGAAGAATGGAGGTCGGAGTATTTGAAAACATATGTAAATGATATGGATATGAGACGTGAAGGGTATCTTGAG